>Ga0255771_1000250_pt1 | contig 62405 bp, 32 predicted proteins | sample 011ome_19_FD_179969 | JGI IMG/M metagenome (GOLD analysis project Ga0255771, IMG submission 179969) | Coastal salt marsh microbial communities from the Groves Creek Marsh, Skidaway Island, Georgia - 011510BT metaG (version 2) | ecosystem: Environmental > Aquatic > Marine > Intertidal zone > Salt...
CACGCGAGACGAATACGCTTTCTTGAGAGACGTCCGATGATTTTGACGCGATGATGATTTTACATCATCATCATCTCCGGGTGGTTGTCCAACGTTCATTTTTGCGCAATCCGTTTTGTTGATGAAAGCGTCGCAAACGAAACAATATCTTATGGACGACACAAAATGCGAGAGAAGAAGAACTGGTCCATGACGCGAGCACAGAAGAAGACTTTTCGAATAGGAACACCAGACAGAGAGTGGGAATTTTCAATACACGACTTTGTATATATACTCTTTGTCTTTGTGACGAAGCTTTCCACTTTTATTTTACCGAGTATGTATTGCTGATGCCCGTGATTTTGAGAAAAAGAGGAGATCTTTTCTTTTTTCATAAAAACGCTTAATTTTTGGTTGTTAAAAAAAAGCTTCATTTAAAAGCATCTCGCATGCGCGCATAATATAAAGAGCTCGAGAGACGAGAGACGACGCGTACCTTTTATTGCTTTTGTTGTTGTTGAAGAAGAAGAAGAAGAAGAAGAAGAGAGACGATGAAGACGAGGACGACGAGGACACAGCAACCCTCAGATCGAGTGGTGACGTTTACGAATAAGAAACGAAATTTGGACATGAACCAACCGCAAATCACGGCGTTTCGATGGATCAGAGAGTGTTTCCGTTTTCGAGGGACGGTGATTCCATCGGTTTTACCGCAGATGGTGTTGGCATTTTTGATTGGGATCTTCGCGAACGCGCTGAAGATACAGAGATGCGGGGAGAACGTGATGGAGGATAAGGAGTGCGACGTGGCGTTTAGCGTGGAAGGACACACGTCGGTGGCAGTCGTGTTGTCGTTTTTGTTGGTGTTTCGAGTGAATTTGGCGTACGAGAAATGGGACGAGGCGAGAGAGGCGATCGAAAGAGTGAGAGACGGAGTGAGGAATTTGAACGTCGCGTTTTGCTCGTTCGTTTGCACCGCGTCTTCTGCTTCTTTTGCTTCAATTGGCGATAAAGATGGCGATACCGTTGGAGCGAATACTGATACCAAAAAAGAAGAGGAGGAAGGTTTTTTCGTTTCGGGGACGACGAGGGAACAACAAAAAGAAGAAGGAACGCCGCAAAAAGACGTAAACGAGGACGATCGCAAAGAGCTCGCGCGATTGAGTCAACTTCTCTTTGCGTTTTTTCGAATCGCGCTACGCGAATCGCGGATTGGATACTCGGATGACGTTCAGAACGCGGACAATTCGATTGGAAGCGGAACGATATCGGCGGATGAAGTTGTGCGATACGATCGCGCCGGGAAACCGTCGCTGCTCGATCTGCTTCAAGATCCGGTAGAGATTGAAGCGTTCGTACATCTCGAGCCGTTTAATCGCGCAAATGCCGTAGTGCAAAAGATTCTCGATATTGTTGAAAAACGCAGACGACTTGGTCAAGTGTGTGAGCGAGGTGCTTTGGACATCTATCGCGATTGCTCGGGTATTCTCGCCGGCGTGAAGACGTGCGAGCGCATCACAACGACGCCGACACCGAATAAGTACGCACACATGTTGACGACTTTGCTGTTCTTTTTTGTTTACTCGGCACCGTTTTGCTTCACGGCAACGTTCGATTGGCTCACACCAATGCCCTCGGCTTTGCTTGCGATGGCGTTTTATGGTGTCGCTGAAGTTGCCAAAAAGATGGAAAACCCCTTCGGGTGGGAAGCGCCATCTCACGATCTGTCGCAGTTAGGCGCGGAACTGTTCGAAGACGTCGCTCGAATTCACGAGAGTAGAAAGATACTCGTGCAAAAACGTGACGATGAAGTGGAGAGCAAAGAGAAAGCTGAAGATGCGCACTCCTCTCAAAGAGCCGGTTTGCAGAGATACTTTTCCGCGCTAGGCAAACACTACGCGTACGTGAGCAGTAATTCGAGTATGAGCGAATCTTCCGAAGATACCAATCGAACGCAACCGCTGTTCCCGCCTGGAGATGCGTGTGTATCTATGAAAGCTGCAAAGTTGGTGGTAAATCGAGAAGTTCGTGATCGAGATTTACCTCCAGTCGATCGCGTTCGTCGAGGCGACGGCTTCGTCGGGTTGAAGTCGTCGTCATCTTTCAAGATTGACTTTATCCTCGATATTTTCCAGTGGCGCGATACAATCTTACCTGATGTTATTCCACAAGTTGTACTCGCAATAGGACTTGCATTCTTTGCACAAGGTGCAAAGTACCTCTCCTGCGGTTCCCAAGTCAAGGATGCTTCCGAATGTTTGATCGCTATGGATCCCACCGCGCACGGTATTGCCGCCATCGCTCTTGGTTTTTTGCTCGTCTTTCGAGCGGATTGGGCGTACGATCGATACTACGAAGCAAAAGAGTGCCTGGGTCGCTTACACGTTGCTTTGCGGAATGTAAATGTATTAACGTCGTCTTTTATACGCCCGATTGATTATGAATGTGGGGAAAAGCCATCGGAAGGGGATTACGAGTACGTCGTTCAAGGCAAATCGACGAGGCGAAGTAAGGACAAATTCGAGAAGGATTTAAAAGCTTGCGAAGAAGCTAGGATGGAGATACTTCGTTTAACGAACATCGCGTATGCGTCTGTACGTATTCAGGTTCGCGAGTCTCGAGTCGGCGACGAGTTTGGAAGGAAGATGACTGCTGAATCTATGTTGACGGAAGACCCCTACGGATGTCCGAAAATACAAGAGTTGCTCGTTATTGATAAGGATGTGAGTACAACGAATGACCCGTCCATTGTGGATGCAAGCGTGTTTAATAATTCGTATAAAGATATTCCCATACCTTCAAGGTGTGCGTACGCATGTCTTCAAATCCAAACGATTGTTGAACATCAGCGCAGACTCGGGAACGTCTGTGAACGCGCGGCGTTTGAAGTGTATCAAACGCTGGAGGAGACGCTTGCAGCTACGCGAGCTGCAAACAGAGTGGCAACAACACCCGTTCCACGTGCATTTACGCATTTGTTGCAACTGATTCTCTTTTCTTTCGTCTTTACGGCGCCGTTTGTGTTCGTCGTCACGTTCAAATGGATTGCGTTTATCCCATCAGGTATCGTCGTCATCTCTTGCTACGGCATCAACGAGATGGGCACGGCCATGGCTGATCCATTCAACTGGACGAGTCCCTCCCACGACTTGGGCGATCTTGGTAGACGGTTGGCGCGAGAATCTGCGCAGATCCACGACTTCAAGCGTATTTTCCTTGGAAATATTCGAGAAGCATCTCTGGGAAACGCCGGGGGCCGTGATAAGGCTTCCAAAGTCTCGGCATCAGAGGAAGCGCCGGTGCTCGATAAAGCCAAAGTCGCGCAAACTATCAGTAGCGGTGGCGGAATCGCTTCGAAGCAGTCCGTCGACCGTAAGGAAGGTTTGCGTCGCGTGTCCGAGAAGCTCTTCAACGACATTGCACAGAAAGAATCATTCGCCGGTATAGCGTCCACGGAGATACACGATATCTCAACCTCGGTACAACGACGTCGTTTGACGTCCATGTCATTCTTCACTGATCTCTTCGCGTGGAATAACACTGTCTTGCCGGGTATTCTGTGGCCAACGATATTTGCAGGTCTCCTCGCTGGGCTCGCAAACTATACGAAAGTGAAACAGTGCGGTAAGAATGTGACGTCGCATCAAGACTGCGCATTCGCCTTCAGCGACACGGCGCACTCCGTCTGCGGTGGCGTTATCGGCTTCACTCTGTGTTTTCGCGCCAGCATATCGTACTATCGATACTACGAGGCGAAGAAATTCATGGGTGCTTTGTGCGAAGGTGCGCGAAACTTCGCATGTGGCTCCTTAGCCTTCCTCAGACCGGATTTGCCCGGTGAACTCCAGTATGACGGAGACGCCTATAAGGCTTCGACAGCGTTCATCAGCTCTGTGGAACTTCGCGATGAACTCAGAAGATTATCGAACTGTATGTTTGGTTTCATTCGACATATCGCGCGCGAAACGCGATACGGCGTCCGAAAAGTCGGTGAAGTTCAGAGTACGAATATTGATTTCAGTCAATTAATTCGAGAAGATCCGCGAGGAAATCCTTCGCTTGCCGTGATTCTCACGGAAAGCGAAAAAGATTTCATGTGTGGAAAGCTTCCATCGTCTCGGCCAGCGCTTGTCGTGGCCAAGTGCCAGAAACTCGTCGAAGAGGCGCGCAAAAGAAACGATATCTCCGAACGCGGCGCTTTTGATTTGTATGACGATCTCAACGATTGCTTGGTTGCGTGCAATAATCTCGAACGAATCAGCGAGACCAAAATGCCGTGGATATACTTACATCTGTTGAATTTTGCTCTATTTGCGTTCGTTTATTCTGCGCCGTTTATTTTCACTGCTGGTTTTGGATGGTTGTCACCGGCGCCGGCTATGCTGATTGCGATTGCTTTTTACGGCACTGCGGAAGTAGCGCGCAATATGGAGAATCCATTCGATTACGATACCGATGGTCACGACATTGAGGCCGCTGGTTTTGCACATTTCAAAGAGTCGAGAACATTTCGTGAAGTTACGTTCGATTTGGCTTTACCTTCTGCGGTATCAGATATTTTGAGTTCAGGTAAACATTCGCAGAAAATCCCTCCCCATTCGGCAACCGATGCGCTGGTTGACGTTGGGGTTGGTAAACCTTCGAACCTATGTCCTACTTCTCCCACCACGACGGATGCAAATAGTGGTGATATTGAATCAGGTCATGTTCCCCCCAAAATGCCCGAGACCAGTTCTGATCTCTCGAATGTGCCGATCACGGGTGGAAAAACTGATGCGGAGAGTCGTTCCCACGCTCGCGTATTCCGAGACGTCTTTAAGTTTCGTAACACCGTATTGTCGAAACTCATTCCGCAGTGTCTCATCGCTGGGTTACTGGCATGTCTCGCCCAAGCAGCAAAGGTATGGAAATGCGGCGCAGACGTCAGAAATCCGAGCGAGTGTCAGGTAACGTTTTCGAAAGATGCGCATACAGCCGTAGCTTCCATATTGGCATTCGTCATTGTGTACAGATTTCGATACGCTTATGAGAGATACTATGAAGCTAAAGTATCGCTTGAAAAACTCAGACGTTCTTTGAGAAACTTGAATATGGGAACGAGTGCTTTCGTGAATCCGCAACTGTTGTTCATCAGTGACGGTGGGAAGATGACATCGCTGTCAGACGCAACCGCACAAAGTACAACAATTCGCGTATCTCCAAGGGCACATGTTCTGAGGTTAACAACATTATTTTTCGCCATGGCGCGTATATATCTTCGCGAATCTACTTTAGGTGTTGGCCCGAATGGCGAGCTCATTCATTATGACGATACGAACGTCCTCCTCGCCGACCGTTATTCCGGTTCAGGCCCCAACCTCGGTCGATTATTGGATAAAAATATATTTGAGTCCGAGAAAGAGGATGATAAACTCCACGATGCTTTGCTTAAAATTGACGATCCAGTCGGACGATTGAATTTCGTTGCGACGAGGTTGCACGCGTTCGTTGAAAATCTTCGAGTTAAGAGATTTGTGTGCGACCGTGGCGCCGCGGACCTCCACAGAGAGACCCGGCAAGCGTTATCGGCAGTCGTCAGCTGTCATCGTGCAGCGCACACGCAAACGCCGCGAGTTTTGGTTCACGCGATAAATGTGATTGTCTTCTTCTTCGTTTTCTCGAGTCCTCTCCTTTTTACCGCGAGCTTTAAGTACGCCGCGTTTTGGCCGGCTACTTTGGTCTCGCTTTGTTTCTATGGAGTTCTGGAAGTTGGGGAAAGGTTGGAAAAACCGTTCGGCTGGATAAAACCAAACCACGATTTATCCGTGTTCGGACAGAATCTCTGGCACGACTGCGAAGCGTTGCACGACGTCATCGACAATTCTGGCGATCAATGCCCGGATTATCAGGCGATTATGCGAGTGAAACAATCTGTATCGCCAAAGTTGACGCGTTCAAAGACGGAGGAGGCTGGCTTGTCCAAAAAAGCTACAGAGAAGAAATCTCCCGTTCTCGCGGAGCTTTGCGAGTCTGTCACGACTTTGAAATCGGACAGCGCGGCGGTAAGAGTGGAAAGGGGCAGATTTTACTTCATCTCTCAGCTCTTCGTAATGCGAGGCACGATATACGCAAACTGCGTTCCCCAACTTCTTGCCGCGGTGTTTGTCGCTTATTTTGCCACGATTCTAAAAGAAGTATCCTGCGGGAAGCTTTCGGATGCCATGAACACAGGAGATTGTTTTGTATCATTCGATTCAACAGCGCATCGACTCACTGGAGTAGTGGTTGGTTTTGCTTTATCGCACATTGCCCACGTTGCTTATCGTAAATGGTACGAAGTGCTCGTCGCTTTGGATGACATGTACGATTCCGCCCGGTCAATAAACGTCATGGCAGCAACCTGCTTCGGACATAACAACGGCAACACATCCGCAAAAAAGAGTTCAGCAAAACAGCGTGGGCTCTTTACTGCTCGTAAATCTGCAACCGAGGAAGAACTGTCCAAGCAAGAAGCGTTGAGTTTCTTCTTCAGCGTGGACAGCGTGAATAAAGGGGGAGTCAATCCTAACGTCTTGCGAGAACGCGTTCGGCGTCTACTCGACCTTGCACTCGTCTTTGCTCGAAGAACTGTGCGCGACCACCGGCTCGGTGTTCCAATGTATTCGCAAACTGCCGGCAGTGATATCGAAAATACGAGGAAAGCGGGTGATCCTGCAGCCAATTTTGATTCGACGTTCACTCTGAAGCCTCTCGATCCGTATGATATTGCCGACTCGAGCGTCGGAGTACCATCTATTGCAGATGTTTTCACTCACATGGGACATGACGCAAAACTTAAAGATGCCATTCTAGCAACGTCGCACCAAAGTCGAGCTTCAGCGTGCGTCGCCGAGCTGCAACGTACGGTGGAATTCGCGCGTAAAAATGCTCTGGTAAGTGACGAAGCCGCTTTCGATTGTTACAATCACTGCGAGAACTTTCTTCAGTCTCAGACGACTATACTCCGAGTCGTGGACACGCCAGTTCCTACGTTATACCGACACATCGCGCTCACCGCGCTATTCTTCTACGCATTCTCGGCACCATTCTCGTTTGCCAGTACTTTTGGATGGCTCTCGCCGGTACCGAGCGCGGTATTGGTGTTGGGATTTTACGGTGCCGCAGCAGTGGGAGAAGAATTGATCGATCCTTTAGCGTGGTCCACGCACGCACACGATGGAAATAGAGCGAGTAAACGTGTCTTCTTAGATAACGACGTCATCTATTCGGCTTAAATATATTCATACGTGAGGCTTTTATTTATTATGCGCATAATACGGAACATTTTTTATTGTGAACGACCCGGTATTTATTACAAATTATTATTCTTTAATCTTACGCCGACATCTTTCGTCTCTTCTTTGCTTTTCTACGCACGAGCACTCGTCTGCCACCAACCGTCCTCTTCCTCGCTAAAAACCCGTGCCTTCGTTTCCTCACTAGATTCGACGGCTGATACGTCAGGTGCGTTTTGCACCACATCCCGTTGTTGTTCTCTTCGTCCCCAAAGTTCTCCTCTGTACTCGTCGAAGCCGGAGGAAACGCTATTTCCAGCCTCCTCAGCGCGTCTTCGACTACATCAACATTAACGTTGTTCACTATCTCACGGCTAATATTCTCGTCGTGCACAGATGGAATCGCCGCCCCGGCGACGACGAAGGGCATCGCTATCCTTCCCTTTTGTTGCTCTCTAGTGTTGCTGTTCGAATAACTTGTCGTTGCATCTTGCTCCGAGCACCGAGGACGAAAAAACACCATCTCTCGCGCGCTCATCGCGTCGACCACCGCGCAATCCAAATGCTCTCCTTTTATCTTCCTATTTCCTTTTGGCGTTGTTGCGCTTCTCGATGGTGACGACGATTGGAATTCCGTCCTGACGTTTAAATTCTCCCGAGTGGGGACGAAAGTCGTCGACGAATACCACAACGAAGAAGAAGAAGAAGAAGAAGAAGAAGGACGAGGCGAGGTGGTGCACGTCACCATCGCTCGTTGCACCACACGCGCGACAACCCCTGCCGCGCGTTTCGTCGTCGTCGTCATGGTGTATATTTGTTCGCGTTTTTCCTGCGTTTGATTTTAATGAAGTGCTTCGAGTGTTGGGTTTTTGAAAGAGGATGTGCTCTTTTTAGTATTATTATTAGGAATTCGTTAACTACAAAAGAATATTTACAATTTGTAAACGAAGACACGCTTGCTAGAAAAGACTACTGTATACGCAACACCATTCAGAGAGACTACTTCGTATCGCCGTCGTCTTCGGAATCTCGAATGACTTTCGTGCCTGCTGGAAGCTCGACGTCAGGGACGTTGAGCTTTTTGGAGGAGGCGGCTCCTGATACTTTCGGCGCGACGGTGCCTTCTTCGTCATCGTCGACGGAAAAGCGCAACATACCGTCTGCAGTTTTTAAGATTTCTACGTCGTCGCTGGAAGATGCAGAAGTAGAGGCTTCGCCGGCTTCCCTTTCCGCTTCCGTGACCTTGTCGCGCGCGGATTCAACGTCTCGAGACATTTGCTCTTCCAACGCCGCCATCTCCTTCAAAACCTTCTCGGCCGCTTCTTTCTTCGCGGCTTCGATGGCTTTAGTGTCCTTCTCTTCAATCACAGATGATGGTGCTGACGGTTTTGGCGATTCCTCTTTCTTTTCTTCTACTTTCTTTGTTTCTTTTTTTTCTTTCGTTGGTGTGTCAACTTTCGGCTTTTCCATCTTGGGCATCTTGGGCATCTCTACTTTCGGAAGGTCAAACTTAGTAGTTTCGACGGAAGAAGTCGACATTTGACTCACGTCAACCTTTCGTAACTGTCGAGCAGCTCTCTTCGCTGATTTCGAGAGCACTGGAGAGAGTTCTTTGAACACCGGCGTCGCGGCGAGGACGGCTTCGTTGGCGATGCTGGTGGTTTTCTTGAACGTTCTCTTCAACCTTTCTTCAAACTGCTCTTTATCGGAGAACGTTTCGTTTAACTTCTTTGAGGTGATGCTGGCAACTTCTTTCGCTTGAAATTTCGCGTCGAAGAGAACTTCGTCTGCGTCTTTGTTCGTAACACCTTTGATCGAGTCCAAAGTTTCCTTCACCAGATAAGTAAATGCTTGGAATCGCTGCTTGGAGCCAACTCTATTCGTCCCATCCCTTTTCTCTTTGTTATTCAAATTGGCGATGTTCGCGTTCGCTTCCGCCTCTGCTTTGAGACGTTCGAAGACTCTTCTGACTTCCTCGGTTTCGTTGTCAACCACTCGCGGCGTCGACGGTGGCGGGCTGGATGCAACAGCCGGCGTCGAGACGACTTCAGATACAACCGATTGTGCCACCACTGGTTCAGACACAACGGGTGGTGGTGGTGGTGGTGGCGGCGGCGGCGAGGGTCTCGGCGGCGGCGTTTCAATCGCCGCGGCAGATCGAATGACCCGTTCCGCCTTGAGCGGGGGCTGCGGTACCGCCGCCTCCGCAACTGTATTACTACTGCTACTTTCAATTCCGTCGCCTCTCCACATCTTCCACGCGTTCTGTATCAAGATAGTCGCGCCAACCGTGATGGCAACCACCACCGGCGTCGACAACCCTTGCATACTCGCAACGACCGCAGAAACAAACGCCGGACTCCCTGTACCTGCCCACACGACAAGCGTCGCGAGATACATGGCAATTCGGGACGTCACAAACGCAAACGCCGCGCCAACCGCAGACGCCCCGGTACCAACCGCGCCAACAATTAAAGCCGCAACTCCAGAAAGCATCCCAATCATCCCAGACACCACTTCTTGCGACGGCGCACGCATCTTATTCAATAAAATCCACGCGCACTCCGCCGTATCCAACGCGCCGTCCGTGACCAACAGTAAAGTTTTAATCGCGTTTACGCTCACAATTTCGCACCCTCTCTGCACCGGCGCCAAGTACGGAAACGCGATCGACAAGTCGCTGTTCGCAATTAACGACGCGAATACGGTCGCCAACGCGATGGCAACTATAGACTTGTACGGCTCTGGAACGTTCTGAAACAACCCCGTTTTGTTCTCGTTCTTTTCGCCGCCAGATCCGCTCGTCGTTCGCCCCGAAAACGAAGAGGAGGCTTTGGTAACAATCATGCCTCTCCTCGAGGATCCTCTGGAGACGACGAAACACTTCTTCCGTCTATTTTTGTCGCCGAGTGCAAAAAACGCCACTTTTGTCGACGTCGTCGAAGTGATCTTCGTTCTCTTCTTCGTGTTCATCGTCGTTGTCATCATCGCCGCGTCGCTGTTGTTGTTCTCAACCTCGTCCTGGACTTTGATCGTTTTTCTTCCATTGGGGAAGATACTCCTCCCCAATGCATTGAGTCTTCTTTTGTTGCTCGACGGTAAAGACGACGAGGAGGAGGTGGACAACGAAGAAGAAGGGGAGGAGCACCAGCGCCGGCCGAAAGGAATTTGATGATGTCGCATGGGGTGTGTACTCTCGAGAGGTGAGCAGCGTGTGTGGCGTTTCGAATTCAACTTTCAAATGCTACTTGGTCCTATTACTACCCTAAATTGGCGTGGGCGAGCGAGAACGAGAACGCAGCGATCGACGAAGCGCTACTTTCGGTGGTGGTGGTGGTTTACTCTTCGTCGTCGCGTTCTTTTTCGTCGCTGATGCGGGTGGTACTTTGGGCGGCCGACCTCGCTTCTTTTTCGCAGGGGGCGGCTCCTCCGCAGCGCGTTCCTCTTCTTCGCGCGAGGGCGGAGATTTTGATTTGGACGGAGGACGACCGCGTTTTTTCTTCGACGGTTGTTGTTGTTCTTCGGCTTTCTCTTTCTCTTTCTCTTTCTCATTTTCTTTCGCGGCGGTTACTTTTTCTTCTACTTCTGGCGTTTGTGATCGCGTGCTTCGGCGAGTCGGTCGCTTCTCAATCGGAGGCGCCGGCGACGGGCTTTTGCTCTTCTTTCGAGGAGGTGGTTTCGTGGTTGGCTTCTCTTTCTCTTTTTCGGAAGCTTCTATCGCGTCGCCTCCTTTCTTCTCCTTCTCCAAAGGCGCTATTACCGTTTCCGTCTCCCATACTCGCGATTTCTTCCTCGTCTTTGTAGCCGCAGTCGATGATTTTTTTGGTTTGGGAGGCGTTGCGATGCGCTCCTCCTCCTCCTCCTCCTCCTCCTCTTCCTCCTCCTCTTCATCTTCTTCTTCATCCATATAAAGCATTAACTCGCTTTCTTCTCTCAGGCCGCCCATTCTCGTCAGAGCCGTATCGATCAAGAATGTACTCTGATACATCCTCTGCGCGCGGTTTTGGTGTCGAATCGCGTACGCTTTCAATCCGGCGCACAAATCAATGATTCCCGGCAGACTTGACATCGCATCCAAAGGCTTTGCCGTCAACACACACTTTAAAATTTTATTTGCAACGCCGCTCGTCTTCGAGTTTGTGTTCCAATCGCGAATGTATTTGAGCAATCGCACGGTTTCTTCCGTATCGAGTTCTTTGAAAACTCCTTTGGCAATTTGCATCCCTTTTTCGCCACGTTCCATGGTCATACGCGAAGCTACGCGTAAAAACGCGCGCGGCCGATCGAGTTTCAACGCCAATTTTAAAGCTTCGCTCCCGTTTCCAATCGCCTCCGCGTCTTGCAACTGTTGATCTTTCTCAATGCCGAGTTGCATTTTATCTTCGCGATGTTTCGAAGCAAGCAACGTGTCGTCTTCCCAAAGTTTCAAAGATCCATCGGCACCACCGGTGGCGATGTACGCGCCGTCGCCACCTCGGGCCATCGCCCACGCTTTGTCTTCGTGCGCTTCGAACTCTTTCACGGCTAACCCGTTTTTATTGTTCCAAACGAGGAGCTTCCCATCGCCGCCGACGGAGGCGAGCTGTTGTCCGGACGATAAAAATTTCACCGCTAACACGGCGCCTGAATGCGATTCGAACGATTTCAAACACGGCAAATCGCCACCAGTCGTGTTGGAACAATCCCACAAGCGAATAATTTTATCGCCACCGGCAGTTGCAACGGATTTATCCGCATCAGAAAATGCAATCGCCCACACGCCTCTTTTATGCCCGCGACAGACGCCCGCGCAGAGCAAATCCGGCATCTTCCAAAGCTTTGCCGTGCGATCTGCGGAAGCTGACGCGACTAGCAAATGGTTTGGCGACACTGCCACGCCGTTTATGGCTTTATCGTGCGCCACAGTCGCTGCAATCGCTGGCATACGTATGACTACATTTTCTTCATCGTTTTCATCGTCCTCCTTGTTGTTGATGTCGTTAGCTTTGGCGTGCAATTCTAAAGCTGCGTTCACGTCCCATACTCGCAAGGCGCGGTCTTGCCCTCCAGAAACTACAAACGGTGCATTCTTTCTCGGTGCGAAAGCAACGGAAGTTACTGCACTCACGTGACCTTTACCGAACGCTATGCATTCCCTTTTTTCGACGTTCCATAAGCGAACCATATGGTCTTTGGATCCAGTCGCCGCTAAACTCACCGCTACTTCTTCTCTATCATTCACTATTTTACTCGGCGCGCAATCTACGGATAAAATGGCCTCTGAGTGTCCAGCTAAAGCAGCAATGCACGTGAAACCAGCGTTCCTATCCTTATGCGCTTGGAAAATACGAAGTAAAGGCGACGACGACGTCGCCGCACACAACAATTCAGGTGGAGGCAACGTTTCCCTATCTGCGTTGGCATCGTTCAACGATTTCCGTTTTCTCGCGTCATCGTCGCCGTCTACATCGTCGTCGCTGTTTGCTTTCTCATCTTCGGGATCGTTGTAATCTCTGATAAGTGCGATTTCATTTTCGTACACGGTTTTCTCCAACGAACTTCTCGCAAATGCCAAACCTACGATTTCGTCGCAGTCGCCAATCAATTCTCGCGCAATCGTCAATCCACTTTTACTACCCTTTTTACTATTGTTCTTATCCTTTCCTTTACTACTACTACTACTACTACTACCACCAGTTGTTTCAAAAAAGAGTGCTCGAGCATCTCCAGTTACCGCCAACAACATCTCCCCATCCTCGGCTAATCGGCACTCCACGAACGTTCCGCTCGCCGCTTGGAAATCCGTATTCGATTTCGCGTTATTCTCCACCCCACCGGTTAACGTTTTCGATTCCAAAAACGCCTTCCCGGCGCCTTCCTTCCATAGCTTTACCTTGCCTCCGCTCCCTACCGTCGCAAACCTCACCTTCCCGTCTTCCTCGCGATCTTCTCCGGACTTGCCGTACAACGCGCTCTTCCTCGGTAACACTCTCGCGGCTTCCACCGCCTCTCCAACGTTCGTCGTCGATATCACCTTCCCGTTCAAACCAAAAACGCGAACGACACCGTCTCTCCCCGCGCTCAAAATCTTCTTCCCGCACGTCGAAATCCCAATCGCGGTCACCGCACTCACGTGCGCATCTTTCGCCATCGGCGCGTCCGCTTTGTTCCCTCGCAAATCCCAAAATCCAACCTCTCCGCAATCCGAACCAGAATACAGCTTCAAAACCCCTCTCGTCTCGTGAAATTGCACCGCAGTCACCATAGCCGTATGACCTTTGAACGAGTGCGTCGCGTACCCTCTCTCGATGTCCCAAACCCGAATCGTCCGATCGGCGCTCGCCGTCGCCAAAAACTGCCCACTCGGGTCCACCGACACCGCCAACACCGGCATCTTGTGCGGTTTCCATTTCCTCCCAATAAATCTCCCGCTCTCCACGTCCAGCTCTCGCATCGCTAACGACCTCGACGCCACGAACACTTTCTTCCCGTTCGCGCTGAAACACATCGCGGTGATCGGTTCCGTATCTCCCTCCGTTCGGGATTTCACGCCGCCAGTCTTCGCGTCCACGACCGTCACCTCGTCGCCATTCGCGCACGCCAGAAGCTCGTTGTCGATGCAGATGGGTCCGCCTCTGTAGAACGTTTCGAGCGTGTTTTTCAGCGAAAATGAACGGCGGGGTACGTGTTGGTCTTTCGCCATTCTGTTCTTCGCGCGTTACGTGTTGTGTGTTGTTCTTGCGAGTCGAAAGTTTGTTAAATTCTGAAGCCGCTCTTGTGTGTGTTTTTGCTCAAAAACGGCAGTATTTTTACGCGTATTATATTATGACTGTAAACTCATCCTCGCGAGGGCAATCTCACGGCGCTTTCGCGCGCGTTCTGTTCGTTCTCGTTTTGTTCGTTTGTTTTCGCGCGTCCTCGGCGCAGCAAAGCTTTAACAAAAGGTTCATCCGCCGCGACGGCGCGTCGTTTTCTTTTTTCTCTTCTTCTGGTGGTGGTTTGGAGAGAAAAGAGCGGTTTCTCGCGCTCGGCGCGAACGCGTTCGCGTTGCTCTACGAAGAGAACGGACGCGAAGAAGGGCAGCAAATGGTCGATAGGGTGTTGGACGGCGCGAAAACGTCCGGGGCGAACGTGTTGAGAGTTTGGGCGTTTTTAGACGGCGATCGGAAAGATTTCGATGGCAGAGCGTTGCAAAAAGACGTCGGAGTGTTCGAGGAGGAGAATTTTCAAGGGTTGGATCGGTTGTTACGGAAATGCGAAAAGAGAGGGATTCGGTTGTTGCTGACGCTGACAAACTTTTGGGAGGATTACGGAGGGGTAAAGCAATACTGCGACTGGTTCGGGGTGAAAGAGAAAAGTGAGTTCTTCCGTGATGTGAGGATTAAGGAGGCGTATAAGAGGTACGTGCGATACGTCGCGGAGAGGTACAAGGACGACGAGAGCGTGTTTGCGTTTCAGCTGATCAACGAGCCGAGAATGGAATCAGGGGGAGGAGAGAATGGAATGGTGAGAGATGCAATCATGAGCGAGTGGTGTCAAGAGATGATTCAGGCGTTCAGAGAGGTGAACATGAATCACATGTTATCGCTCGGTTCGGAGGGGTTTTATTCTTCTTCTTCTTCTTTCACCAACTCGGCGAACGTCAATCCGTTTTCGGATGCCGGAAACTGGGGCGTCGATTTTATCAAACACTCTGTCGGATTTGATTTTTTGACCGTGCACTTATGGGTGGACGATTGGTTGAGCGACGCGAGCGAAGAGGAGAAGTTACGCTTTACTGATCAGTGGGTACGGCAGCACATTCGAGACGCGGAAGCGTTAGGCCTGCCTATTCTTTTCGAAGAGTTTGGCAAGAAGAAACCGATCAGCGTTCGGGCATCCTACTATGAGAGAGTGTACGAGTTGGCGACGGAGGCGACAGTCGCAATGATACAGAGAGAAGGAGGAGTGTTTGAGCAAAGAACTTCTCTCTCTCCAAGCGCCGGCGGAATCTTGTTTTGGCATCTCGGCTCTCTTTTGAAGAAACAATACGACGAAGACGGGTATTGCGTGTTCGTGGAAGACAAAGAACACGAACCAATATTGAACATCGTGAAGGTTTATCACGATAAAATCGAAGCGATACTGAAATCTGCAACGATGTCGAATGTTTTCGTTCCTCCGCCGTTCATTCCGCCGTTCATACCAGAAATGCCGCCTTCCTTCGTTCCTCCGTTTGTAAAGAAAAAGGAAGAGTGCGATGAGATTGAAACGAACGCGCGGTATGATATCGCGCCGTTCATGAGATACAACGACGTAGACAATCCCGAAGAGTGTTGCCGGTTGTGCCACGACAGCGCACCCGACGGCCAAGATTACCCTGCTAAAAAAACTTGCGAAGCGTTTGCGCACGACTCGGCGAGAACGAGTTGTTACGTCGGAGAGGTCAAAGATCCATCGAACCCGAAGAAGACCGTAGGTCAAACGCCCGGCGTCAACAACAACCCTGGATGGACGTCTGGATTTTCATCGCACTATCGGTTCATTACCAATCCGAACATCGCTCCTCCTCTCTATTCTTCTCCTCTTCCTCCTCCTCCGCCGCCGAGGAAACCGCCCGAACTCGTCGCGGTCTCCAGTCGATCGACCGAACACGTCATCACCGCCGTCATGGAATTTTCCGAGAAAATCGACAACTTCTCCTATTATCTCGGCGCTGTGTATATCGACAACGACAAAGCGTTCGTTCAATCTGTCACGAGCAGCTCACGAGTCTTCTTCGCCACGGTCAAGCGCGTTCGCACCGTCGGCGTCAACGCGCCTTTCGGTCCAATTCAAAGGCGCTTATCGTTCGCGTACAAAGGGTTCCCGAGCGTTCTCTTTTACGCCTGACTGATATACGTTCTACTTACTCTCCGATACATTTACTCACCGATACGAGTACTACCACGATTACAACTACCGTTATATGAGAGAAATATTGTTTGTTTGTTGTAAATTCGATACGAGCTTTCTAATGAGAAACATCATGTGAAACACAAACTTCTTCTTCAAGTCACTCTCCTTTCTTCTTCACTTTTTCTAAAACGCGTTGAGAAAGAAGATGAAATACGCGCCGCCGAAGAAACAAACCAGCGCGAACGACAGCAACTACCCGAAGCACCAACACTCGAGCGCGAACTTAAACAGCGAAGGGAAGAAGTCCGCCAAGAAGCTCCTCTCCGCGCGCGACAAAAGCATCCCAACGAAGAAGCAAAAAACAAAAGAGATACTTTCCGGGAAGAAAAAGAAGAAAAAACTCACCAAGAAGAGCGAAGTAAAAACGCCTTCACCGCACTCGAAAGGAAAGAGGAAAGAAATTTAGCGACGACCATGGCGGAGCGCGCCATCGCGACGTGCGTCGAAATCCTGTTCCTGACCGGCCTGGGCGCGCTCATCGCGAGGAGTTTGCCCCCACCTTTGGAACTGGATGTCAAGAAAACGAGAAAGGAGAAAAAACGAGTCGTGGAAAAAGCAAAGAGGAAGAGCAGCCGCGCTACGGAAGAAGGGAAGGGGCGGAAGGAGTAGAGTAATTCAATTCAACGTGCGCGCGCGTCGTCATCATCTCTCGCAGCGCACAGCAGGTGTACTACATAAACAAAAAGTTCGTAGAGATATAACAAAAATATTCCTGATCTATAAATCTACTCGTATTTTTTGCATTGACCAAAAATAACCGGTCAAACTCGTTATTAAGAAAGAGATATAAACCGTCGTCCTTGTGTTTAAGTCGTCTTCGTTTCACCGCGAGAAGAAGAAGAACTGAAGAAGAGGAGGAAGAAGAAACATCCACGAAAAACTTGAACAACAACTCGTCCTCTTCAAATCTTTGCGAGAGAAAGAGTTTGGAGAGAAAGAAGAATTAAGAAGTTAGGGAACAAATCACATTCGTTTCACATCATGCTCGGAAGTTCTGCTCGGAAAGAGCGCAAACAGGAGAAGAAGTTAAAGAAAAAAGAAAAGAAAGGAACAACCGCGACGACGGGAGGGGCGGATACTGTGTCCTCGGTCGTCTCTTCGGCTGATGCTGGGACGCACGATTCCGCGCAGACGATAGAAGCAAAAGCGGTGGTTTCGCCCATTCCCGAGTCCCCTGGAGTGGTCCAATCGAAGAAGAAGGACGCGCTGAACGTCTCCGCGGATTCAACCACGAAGGCGTCGGACAGTAGCAGCCAAACTCCTCTCGTCGAAAAATCGTGGTTTCAGATCCTTTGCGGAACCGCGGCTTCGATCGCGATATTAAGCACCGGCACGAAGTTGTTGATGAAAAAAGAGGAGAACTTGGAAGTGAAGAAACAAGACGTGGCGACGCCCGCCGCCGCCGGCGGTAAGAAGAGAAGAGGGAGTTGAGATAAAAACGTTTAAAATCGCGAAACGCGGCGTGCAAAAGCGCTTTGCGGAGAGAGAGAGAGAGAGAGACACCTGGGAAGACACTTTGATTGAGTCTAATTATCGTACACTTCAAATTTACAAAACTCTCTCTACCGCTCTTCCGCCGCTCGTCGTTGGTTCCTTTTACTTTGACGTCGTACGCGACGTGCTTCACCACCTCCAACTTCTTCCGTTTCTTTCCTTCACCTCCTCCTCACAAACGCTCTACTGCTCTTCTGCTGCTCGTTGTTGGTTCCTTTTTACTTTGACCTCGTACCCGACGCGCTTCACCACCTCCAACTTCCTCCGTTTCTTTCCTTTTCCTCCTCCTCCCAATACGAACACGTCCTCTTTCTCCTTCGTCTCCATGTTCTCACCGTTGTTTATATTCTCGATTCTTTTCACCCATTTCGTGACTAAAGCGGTTTTTTCCTGAGGAACGACCGGTTTCCCGCCCCCTGCCGCCACTCCCGACGCCGTCGAATTCGGGAGACTTTCCCCGCCCCAATGGATGTTTTGTAACTCCCACCGCGATGTATTCTTCTTCTGTTGCTGCTGTAATCCTCCTATTCCTCCTCCTCCCGCTTTCTTGGCAGAGAAGACTCCCGATGCTCCTACTCCTATGCCTCCTGCGCCTCGCGTTTTGCCTCGATCGCCTCTTTGCGCGCGCGTTGACATCTTTTCTTATATGTTTATATGTTCGGGAAATGAAGGAATTCCCCTAAAATTTTCCCCTTTAAGATGATATCGAAGACAAGGACGACCACGACGTCAACGTAAACGACGCGTCGAGAATACGAATAAAAGAGAGAGAAAGAGAGAGAGAGAATGCGCAACCTCGCGGTATCTTTTGAACGAAGCACCACCCAAAAAAGGTGTTCCTCGTCATTTTTTCTTCGCAATCATCCTCGACGTCGTCGTCGTCGTCCAATTAGGGGAAGTCACGTTGTGCGCGCTTTGAAAGAAGATGAAGATGAAGACAAAGAAGACAAAGAGCATCCCGAAAATGCCATCGAGCCAGTAATCTTCTCTTTAAACGAAAACTCGAAAAGAATAAAGCTCGCAGATGCCGCGCGGTGGCTCGGGTGGACCGTTCTCGATTGGAACACGAGAATGGTGGTTGGGAAAGTGGTTCAAATATTAGCCACGAGCGGAGGCGAGATCGAGGTGGAAGTGGAAGGCGAGACGAGTTCAGAGGACGCGTTAGAGTTTTTAGAGGCGTTGTCCTTCGGAATGATGAGTAATTCGAGTGTGGTGGAGGCAAATGAAAAGGAGGATGCGGGAGAAGACGCAGACGAGAGCGGTTCCGTCGCTGAGGATATCGCGGCGTATACGTTGCTCGTGCATAAAGAAAGCGACGTGGACGACGACGACGACGACGACGCAGACGACGATAGCAACTGGCAATACATTCCGTTTGCACCTGCGTTGTTCCCGAAAATGATACCGATGAAGAAAATTTTGTTCATCGATCCGCCGGTTGGACTGTTGAGAGGACGAGGAGGGAGAGACGCGTTCGACGCCGAAGGGGATAGTTTAGACGACTCCGAGTTGAAAGAGGCGTTGGATCAGTTGAAGTTTGATTTGATGCCGTACGCGAGAACGTTAGGCGATAATCACTACGGCATGCCCTCGAAAAGATCGCTGGAGAAAGAAAATAGGAAAGATTTAATCAAACGAGTGGAAAAGTTGTTCGGGTACGATTGGTTGACGATGGCGGTTTTGTTAGATTTCGAGCCATTCCGGAAACCTTTTTATTACTGGGATAACATTGAGAATTTAGCGGACGAGTTGAGAGCGTTAGTGCACGCGATGTGGTTTGAACAAGACGACATGTCAGCTTCTGGTAGCGGCGAAGACGACGACGATCAACGCACGTTTTGGTACAACGACATCTCCGGAGCGATTTCGTTCGCGAAACCAGACGAAGACGACCACGATCGGCACATGGTCATGCCAACGAGAAGAGACTTAATCGACGCGAGAAGGTGGGATTTGCATCACGCGGTGGTGTTACACGGTGGATACGGTGCAGTGGCGAAGACGTTGAAGTGGCCAAGAGCGAGGTGGGCGGAAGATCGTCACTTGTTGAACTTTGACATCTTTTCTAAAGAATTGTTGGATTGCATGGAGAACGAGATATTCGACCAGGACGAGGACGAGGACGATGAAGTCAGCGACGAGAGAATGAAAAACAAAAAGATTGGCGCAAGCACGCGACTTCCTAGCGCTTTGGAATTACGTAACGTTGGACGCGACGATCTCGCCAGACACATGGTCGAACACGGCGGTCCAGTCACGGTGGCCAAACGCATGCGCATGAAACCGGGCAAAGGCGCCTGGATTCGCGCTCGACGCGAAAACGACGTCAATTCGTTCAAAATATACTTGAAAACGCTCGCAGAAGACGTTCGAACGTTTGCCAAAGAGCAAAGAAAAAGTCAGAAAGATGTTTTGTACATGCCAACGGACGAAGAGCTCATCAACGCCGGTCGTCACGATCTTCGGTACCGCGTGAAAGAAATCGGAAGCGCAACGGTGGCAAAATACGCAAAGTTGCAGAATCGAACGGAAAAAATGTCCCTCGCCGAAGCGAGAGCGTTTTTGCACGAAGAAAGTTTACAGAGGAAGTATTTTCGTGACGGGAAACGCGTCGAATTCGTGCATTTTGTGAAGGAAGAGACAGGGAAACGCATGCCTTGGAACATGCCGAGAGACCCGATGCGATTTTATCGCCAACGCGAAGAGTGGGTGTCGTGGGAACATTTCTTGAAGCCGGTCGCGGACGATGTAAACGAGAAGGACAACGAGTTGAACACACAGAGTAGTCGCGCGTAGATAGATACAATAGTAATTATAAACTTGATGTGAAAGTTGCTTTATATAGCTGTAGCCTCTTAGATATGTATTTTATAGTGTGTAAGTCGTTTTTGATTCTAATATGGTCTCTCTTCTTCTTTTTCTTCTTAACCTCCTCTTTCTCTCTCACTCACTCTGTGGGTAACATCAATGCATCCAGCGCGAGAGAATCATCACCATCGTCGTCGTCGTCGTCGCCGTTTGTATCAATTTACAACTCTTGCTTCGCCCCATTTTCTCTCGACCTCTTCACCGATCTCAACTGCGCCAACTCCGGAGAAAGCGCCGCTTGCGCGTCCTCCTTCGCCTTCTTCCCGTCTTCGTATTGCTGTTGCAACCCTTTCAACAACGCCTCCAAATCCTCGTCGGCTTGCTTCAACTTCGCGTCCGAGTCTTCGATCAACTTGTCCAACTCACTGTCCGACAACGCCATCTTCGTCTCCAAAGACTTCTTTTGCTCGGCGTCGCACAAGTCCATGTGTTCCACCCCACAGGACGGACCCAAAGACTCCTTCGCAAACTTAGACAACTCCTCGTAATCTCTGCCGCCGTTGTACGCGTCGCCCATCGGGTTCGCCGTGAAATATTTCAACGTCGGGTAGCCTTGCACGCCGTATTTTTGGCACAAGTTTTGGTGCACCGTGCAGTCCACGTCGCCGATCAAAACCGTGGACGAACCGTCGTACTCGTCGCCGAGTTTATCCCAGGCTGGTTTCAGCGCTTTGCAGTGGCCGCACCTGTTCGTAACGATAATAATAATAATAATAATAAACAAATAATAACGGTAAGAAATGATACGAAAAGATCGACGGACGAGAAAGTGGCAAAAACACGCGCGTTGTCTTTGTTCGCCTCGACGACTGTTCTTCTTCTTGGAAAGACTCGATCGAATGCTCCAATTTTCGCGACGACGCGACGCTTGAAGTGTGACACCCCTATTTGGTTTGTGCCGCCTGGGCGAGCAAAAAAAGAAAAAAGGATCTCTAATCCAAATCCAAAATCAATCGCACACGAGCGAGAAGCGAGAGAGAAGAAACCGCGCACCACGGGGCGTAGAATTTCACGAACGCGCCCTGTGTTCAACAATACCGACGAGCAAAGCGCGTCGCACGAGTAGCAGAGAGAATAAAAGGTCAGTTTTTATGCACGTAATTTCGATCATCATCGGGGGGAAATTTGACTCGAAAAATGTTCTCGATTAAAAAAAACGCGCGTCTTCTCATCATCAAATCGATATTCGAGAATCGTACCTTCCCGCTTTCAAAAACTTGCGCGTCGAAATCACCCTCGGTGAGATCCACCGCGCCGGCGTTCGCGCCGGTAATGGCGAGTAAGCCGACGAAAGTGAGAGATTTTTTCATGCCAAACATTAGTAGAGTGTGATGTGATTTTTGTTCCGAATTTAGTGGCGAATGCACGAGCGTTTTTTCCTCTCGTTTCTGCTTTCGAGATCAAGAAGAACAAGCAAGAGGAATATTTGCGGCCAAAGCGAATATCGAGCGAAGAGACGGTTTCATTTTTCCGAATACACGGAGGAATGTTGTTCTTCTCCGTTTGAGTTTGACGCGTTCACGTTTACGAGTGCTACAGTTCGTTTGGAATGAGGTGTATTATTGCTCGCACGCGAACGACAACTTTGCGCTAAGAATACTAAACTCCGACGCGAATCCGGAGACTGTCACGCCGTCGTTCCGCCGCCGCCGCTCTTCTTCTTTCTCTTCTTTTTAGTCTTCTTCTTCTTCTCCGCGTCATCATCATCATTTCCTTTTGCGTCCGTATGTTTCTTCTTCTTCTTCTTCTCGTCTTCATTCGTTTTCTTCTTTTTCTTCTTCTCCGTTTCCTTCAAACCGTCCATGCTCGCTTTTTGCACCAACGTGAACTCTCTCGCGAACTTCTCCGCTTTCTGCGAGAACACTCGGGTGCTGATTTTCCTCTTCCCGTCCGAACATCTCACTAAACAGCACCTTTTTTCCTTCTCCTCTTCCTTGGATAAAAGAGGTGCGTTCCTCTTCGGTCTGTTTAAGCAGAGCGAGGATTTCATGGTCGTCCAGACCGAGCCTTTGAGTCGATTGCGTTGGTAGAGTTTCGTCATCTCCGTCAAGAATTGGTCGTTGTCCAAGAGCACCATTTTGTGTCTCTGGAGTAGTCTTTTCTCTCTTTCTTTTTATTATATCGCGCGGGTGTAATAACAACACCAACAACACACACAAACGCAAACACCACCAACGAAGCTTCGCGCAGCGTCACACACAAAAGCAGATGTAGCAGTGTCAGACACCAACAACAAACGAAAGAAAGAGAGGAGAAGAAGAAAAAGAGAGAAGTGAGAGTCCTCGCTAAACCCTAGCAATGGTACAAACCCTAAACAATTTTTTTTTTCTCTTTCACGAAGGATTGGATTTTCACATTTTAAACAACGGATTTGTTTGTGACTGCTCTCCTCCTTCTTTGCGAGCGCGTTTCGTAAACAACGACAGCGTTTTAACGGAGACGAAGCGCGCAGAAACACGAGAAGAAGAAGACTGAGAGAGAAAGAGAGACTTTCAGAGCAAAGAGAGAGCACGAAATGGAAGAACAACAACAAAATCTCAAACGAGAGATTGCATCAAAATCCAAACTCTTGAAAGAACGAGAGGAAGAAATCGCACTCCTGACGGAAAACGAAACGCAGATGGAACGCGAAATGAAACGTTTACGAACGGAAAGGAAACGGGAAGTGGAAGAAAACGAAACGTGGAAAAGAGAGGAACGGAAGATGAAAGCGGAGTTAGCGCAGACGCACGTGACGCAGCGCGAACTTCTCGACCGGTTGGAACAGAAAAACTCGGAAATTCGAGAGAAGAGTGAACTCGTGGAAACGTATTTGCGAAAGATCGAGGCGTACGCGAGAGAGAAGTCAGAGACGGAACAATCGGAGCGAGATTTAGGGCAAAAAGTGAAAACGGCGGAAAGTGCGAGACTTCGAGCGGAGAAAGAGAAGAGCTTGACCGAAGAGCACAACAGTTGGTTACAATCGGAGCTGGAGAAGAAGAGCGAGGAATTGTTTCGGGCGCGACGAGAGGACGCGGAAAACGTCGCCGGATCGAGGAAGAAGATTGAAGATTTAGTTTCCGAGAAGGTGAGATTGGTGAAGACGCTGGCGACGAAATCCGAGGCGTTAGAAACAGTCTCGGCGAAATTTGAGAAGATGTCGAACGACGTCGTGAGCTTGAAGACGGCCTCGGCGAGGGAGAGAGATTCGTACGAAGCCGAGTCGAGAGCGGCGAAAAGGGTAGCAGAGTTATTGGAATCGAAAGAGACCGAAAGGTTGGAGAAGATTGAAAAGTTGGAGAAAGTTTTAAAAGAAACGACCGAGGCGGGAGAGGAGGCGTCGAGAGCGCGGATGAGCGAGAAAGCGGTTTCGCAAAAGAAGATTGAGCAATTAAAGGTGGATCTGGACGAGTGCATGGAGAGAGAAAAACAGTTGAAGAAGGAAGTCGCGGAGTACAGAAAGACGAACGAGTGGAGATTCACTGACGACGAAATGTTGAGCGGGTTATCCAAAACGGCCATCGAGCAAAAGTTAACCAAAGATGGGTTGACGCTCGTCAAAACGTACGAGTTGTTTCGCGAACAAGAAAACGCGACGCAAGTGGAACGAGCGAAACGCCTCGACGCAGAGTCGAAATTGAACGACATCGTCGCTGAGTTGACTGCCAAAGCGCCCGAGTTAAGAGAGATGGAAAATATGCACGATTTGGCGTTGGAAGAAAACGAACGATTGGAGATTAAACTGGCCGAATCCTTGATGGCGACGGAAAGTTTACGTCGCGAGGTGAACGAGATGCGAGAAGAACACCGCTCGAGAGAACGCGAGAGTCACGCGTTGCGTTCCCAAGCGGCAGATCTATCTCGACAACTCGCGTTGACGCTCAACGAAGTGCACGAGTTGAAAGGCTCGCCTGCTATTGCCGTGCCAGAACCAAGTCCAGCGAGTTCTCAACAATCTGTTTCGGATATAATCACCTCGAGACTGGTTGATTTCCGAGACATCGCCGAGTTACAACAAAAAAATCAAGAGATGTTATTTGTCATTCGCGAGTTGAGCGAAAAGAACGAACACGAGCAAGTCGATGCGAAAAAGGAGTACGAAGTGAAATTAGCGGAGTTGCGCGAGGAGACGGAAAAACAGTTGTTGGAATTGAAGACCAGACGGGACGAACAAGAGAGCGTGGTGAAATCCATCGCCAGGCAGAGAGATTTGTACAAGAGTTTGTACGCGAGAGCGACTGGAGAAAACGTCAACGATGCGATGGATGTTGGAATAAGTCCGTCAGGAGGAGGCCAAATGGTCCTCGCGTCGGCAGGTGCTTCTCCGAATGTGAAGAGTGGAGCTCTCGTCCTACACGGAGGCGGCAATCAAGAGGAGAATAACATGCAAATCGTCGCTCTCTCGAACGAAAACCAAAATCTACAAAATCAATTGGATGTTGTCGCCGATGAAGTTGAACGAATCAAGCGCAACGCGCGAAAAGAAATCGACACTATGCTGGCGAAACTCGAAGAGTTTCGCGAACGCGCCGCGAACGATCGCGCGACGGCAATCGAAGCCAAGGAGACGGTGGAACGCGAAAAGCACAACGCCGATCGCTGGATGCGCGAATGCGAAGAATCTCGAAAAGCTTTGGATGATATTTCGCGAGAGAAACAAGCGGTGGAGAAAACAATAATCGACAAAGAACAGGCGTTGAGAAACGCGGAAATCGCGCTTGAAGCGGCGGAAGCGGTAAAAGAAAGCGGCGCCATGCGCGTGGCGAAGCTCGAAGCCGAAAAAGTATCCATCGAAACCAGTGAAGCGAGACTTTCCGAACAACTTGCCATTGTCGAGTCGCGCGCGGCGAGAATAGAGGCGTCCATGGATGCGTCCGTATCGGTTTCTTCGGCGAAATTGTCTGCTTTAGAACGCGAACGCGATCGTTTAGCTGAAGACGCGAAACGTATTCGGGAGGCGCACGGGCGAATGGAAGTAGAATTGCACGAAGAGCGAGAGCGTTGTCGAGAACAATTGAACGTGCACTTGATGAAAGCGTCCGATGCGGCTCGAGAAGCGGCGGAGGATGCGCAAAAGCGTAGCGAGGCAGTCGCGAAGGTTTCCGAGGCGGAGACAAGAGCGAAGGTTGCAGAATCCAAAGCGGAGATGCTTGAGAAAACGTTGAAGAAAACGGAGGACCGGTTACGGCTGCTCAACGCGCAGGCGATCAATCGTGGCGGAGTAGGAGCGATAGCTACAACTGGCGGTTCCAGCCTGACAACGACGCAGAAAATGTTATCTCAGTCCGTGGATGGGATGACACCGACGGACGACGAAGCGGTGAAGAAACGCGAAAAAATGCTCAAGGATGCCGCCGAAAAAGCAACCGAGCTCGCGGAAAGAGCGAAAAGAGAAAAGATTGAAGCCGTCAGAGAAGCTGCCAGTCACAAGCAAATGTTCGACAAAGCCGAAGCGAGAATGAACGAGTTCAAACAAATGTACGAGGCGCTGGAGGCGACTCACAAGGAAGTCTCCAAAGCGTTGGCTGAGATGACGAAGAAGGTTTCGGAGACACAGAAACAGGAGGGTACAGACGACGCGTCCAAATCCGCCGTCGCGGAAATGCAAAAACAAATCGATAGCATGAACAGTGTCGCTGCGATGAAAGAGAACGAGTTGAAGCAAGCAAAGCAAAGTTTGTCGAAACTGAACGAAGACAGTGCCAAGGCGACTGCGGAAAAGACGAAAATTTTGGGGGAATTGAAAGAAGCACAGAAAAAATTTTCAGACGCGCAAGTCGAATGCGATAAGTTGAAGAAAGAACTCGCCACTTCGGCTTCGACGGCTCCCGCTATTTCAACCGCTCAGCTCGAATCCGTCAAAGCTGAACTCAAGAAGAAAACTGAAGATTTCGAGGCGACGAGGAAAGTTATCGAAAACGAGAAAGGTGTGCTCGAAGTCGCAAAACGTGTGGCGGAAGCGAAAGCGGCGGAATTTGAGAAGCAAAACGCCAGTTTGTTAGATCAGGTGAACAAAGCCCCGGGCGATGACATGGACACCGATAATGGGAACGAAGCTATGGCCTATTTGCGTCGCGAGAAAGAATCCGCAGAAGCCAAATGCGAGACGCTCGCGTCGGAAAAAGATAAATGGACGCGAGAGTGCGAGAAGGCGTGGAAAGATCTCAAAGAAGCGAACGATGCGCTTTCAAAAGTGAAATCAACCGCATCTTCCGAATCCGAACACAAGGCATTACTCGCCAAGCTCGAGAAGATGAGTCAAGTCGATGCCGAAAACGCTAGTCTCAAAGTTTCCGTGGAGCAAGTGAAGAAGGAGGCCAACGCCAAGGTGGAAAAGTTGACGAAAGAGTTGAAAGAAGCGCGAGAGAAAGCAAACTCCTCCTCTGCTTCTCAGCAATCGAAAATGGCCGAGTTAACGGCCGCCAAAGTAGAGGCGAAACGGTGGGAAGAACGCGCGTCAAAGTTGACGGACTCCTCGAATCTCGTCGAAAAGAGCGAATTTGAGAAGCTCAAGAAGGAAAGCGACGAACAAGGCGATCGCTTGATCAAATTGAAGAAGCAACTTGATTTGGCGTTGAAAAATTTGAAAGCTATGAATCCGGACAAATTGCAATTAGAAGAGTGGAAGAAGAAACGTGGCGAAGAATTGGATCGCGTGAAAAAGTTGGAAAAAGAAAAGGTTGAAGCAGAGCAGGCGGCGGAAGAGGCAGAGGACAAATTGGTCGAGCTCGAGTCTGCAAAGGAGAGTTTGGAAAAATCAAAAGTGGAGTTGGCGGCAAAAGTGAAAGCGTTAGAAGAAGAAGCGACGAAGAAACCAGCGATTGCGGCTGCGGCCACACCCCCCACAACTGTTTTTACCCCGGTCGCCGCTCCGACAAGTACTCCCTCTGCTGCTACTGCCATGGACGAAGACAAGAAAGAAGTAGCGGATCAATCCAAGAAGCGCAAAGTTTCTGATATGGCAACGACGACGACGACAACGGCGGCGGCGGCGGCGGCGACGACGACGACGACACCAGCACCGTCCAAGCCTGCAGCCACTGCGCCAGCGGTTATTGAAAAGAAAAGCCCGACCAAAGCTACTGCCGCTAGTGCGAAATCGATTGTCGAAGAGAAGAAATCGGCGGCTCCGGTGGCAACTCCGGTTAAGGCAGCTGCGGTGAGTGCTCCTGCCATGAAAACATCAGCAACTACTGCTCAACCGATTAAATCTGCGTTAAAGCAGCCCACTATAAGTGATCAAACGGTGAAGACGACCGCTGAGAAACCGAAGGAGACGATGGAAAAACCAAAGACGGTGACCATCGCGCCTTCTCCAATCAAAGAGCAAACGGCGAAGAAAGAGGAAGAGAAGAAACCTGCTGCTGCTCTTGCTGCTGCTTCTGCTGCGCCTACCACCACCATAGCGTCTCCATTTGGAAGCGCGTCGACGGCTTCGAAACTGTCACCGTTCGGTTCTTCTGCAGCGCCTTTTGCGGCGAAACCAGCTTTTGGTTCTGTCTTGAGTTCGTTTGCGACTAAACCGTCGGGAACGTCACCGACTGCGGCTTCAACGCCAACCACGGGCGGTATATTTGGTGCAAAACCATCCACTGGATTCGGCGCAGGAGCAACTTCAACGCCCGCGTTTGGAAGTGGCAGTAAATCCGCCGCGGCGCCGTTTGGAAAGCCGTCCGCACCGTTTGGCACGCCATCGACTCCCTTTGGCTCCGCTGCCGCCGCCGCCGCTGCTGCTCCTACTGGCACACCGGCAACCGCAAAGACGCCGCTCGCGTCGACTCCTGAGGCAAAAAATACCACTACTACTACTACTACTACTCCTACTACTAAGCCAAATGCTGCTGCAAATACCGCCACACCGCAAAACGTAACGGACGCGCAAAAACGTAAGAAAGAGTTGGAAGCTATCATGGCGAAGACGAAAGCAGAGTTGCTCGAAAAGCAGAAAGCGGCTAACGAGGCCAAGCAACGCGTGGCGATGGCGAAACGCAAGACGATGGAAGAACCATCCGCAGTGTCGACACCTTCTTCTGCCACTGGTGTCGCTGCTACTCCGGAGACAGCATCGAAGAAGTTGAAACCAGACGCACCTCCGTTTACTCCCACGTCTACTGTGCCTAAACCGACCGAGAAAAATACTGGCGATGTAAAGTTGGAGAAGAAAGGATCGGGCGAAGTCGCGGCTTCCTTCTTAGTCGACGTTCCACCGAAGAAGAATACAGAAGAGAAAGAAGAAGGCGAAGCGGAGGAAGGAGAGCTCGAATTACCAGCTCCAGCCTCGGAGAAGAAGAAGCAGCAACAGCAGCATCAACAGCGCACTCCGGGCTCGCAAAAGAAAGGCGGTCGCGGGGGACAAGGCGGACAAGGCCGAGGCGGCGGAAAAGGCGGGGGCAATAATAAGTTTAACAATAGCGGGAAGAAAGGAGGACGAGGAAATAAATAAAGAAGTAATACAATAGATGTGCGTTGGATTTATTAGGCGTTATACTTTGTGGCATTAAAAATATTTACACTTGTACAGACCACGAAGAATATTCACTCACACACTCTCTCTCTCTCTCACTCTTTACCACTCTCTTTCCCTTTCCAGTCGCCGTTTCACTGTCATACTATGATCGTCGTTAATAATAATAATAATAATAATAATAATATGTACTATTTCATCATATATTTAAAGAACGACATCTTCGTCGTCGTCCGAGCTCGTGACCAGATCTAAAGTACTTTTGGGAATCGGGTAAACGTAATTCGGCAAACACACCGAATGTCTCACGTGCACCAACTCCAACATACCACTCTCCGGACAGACGGCAAAAGACGCCACGTTACTCGAGTTCTGGTTCCCGACGCAAACAAATCCTCCGTTCGCACTAAAGTGGAAGTTTCTCGGACATTTCCCGCCGGACGGGACCGCGGCGATAAACTCCAACGACCCGTCCTCGGCGTCGATTTTAAAGCACGCGATAGAATCGTGACCTCGATTACCGACGTACAAAAACTTCCCAGACGGATGGACTCTGATCTCACTCGCGTGACTCGCCGCTTTCCACACGCCTCTATCCGTGAATACTTTTTGTTCTCTCGAACCTTCCGGTAACGTCGAAATGCACTGGAAGACGTTCAGCGCGGCTGTTTCGTCGCTTTCTTCTTTCGTATCTTTCTCGTCGTCGAATGTTTTCATCGTCGGTTGTTCGTTCGCCAACGGCAGTTGTTCCATCCACTCGTCGTTAACGTTCACGTTGAATACAGAAACCGTCGAGTCCAATTCGTTCACTAAGTACGCCGTCTTTAACGTTTGATGAAACACCAAGTGTCTCGGTCCTTTCCCCGGTTGCAATTTCACGCTCGCTTTGCACACAAACTCCGGCGCCGTGACCATCGTGCTCGGCTCTCCGACTCTGTACACGAAAATCCTGTCCAAACCTAAATCAACGACAAAATGCAACATATTATGGTACGGTTCAGTCACGATGCAGTGCGAATGCGGCCATCGTTGTCTAAACTCCCAATGTTCCTCTCTCGTCGGTTTCTTGTCGTCTACGTATTTCGCGCCCGGTTGCATAAACACCGTATTCGGCGTCTCCGGTCTCCCTAAATCATCCAAATGGATCAACGCCAACTTCGCGTCCCAATAATTCACCGACATCATGTACCTGTTGCTCTTATTAAAGTTCAAATAACACGTCGACTTCCCCCCCGCGGAGCACCTCGCGATTTCTTTCAACCTCAAATCTCTCGTCAATCGCATCGTCACGACTTCGCCTTCCACGTCGATGCGTTCCGTGCTCGCGTAAATCACGTCCGGTTTCGTCGGGTGTCTCGTCACGAACGCCACGTTCGGACCGATATCATTCGTGGTCACCATTTCCAATTGTCCCGTCCTGCCGTCCAAGGAGAGCACGTGCACGCCCGCTTTTGACTTCATCTCCTCGTTTTCCTCCTTCTTCGAAGCCTTTCGTTCCTCAACACTAAAACTCGCATTTTCCTCGTCATCATCATCTCCAATTTTGCTCTCGTCTTTCGGCGTGTGCGCTAATAACTCGCACCGCGTGTACCCACCGACGATGAACACGGTATCGTCCGCGTGCGATTCGTTGATTCGTTCGAAGGAATTATTTCGTTCGCCTTTTTGTTGGTTCGACGATACCCCCAGCGCGTTCAGTTGGCCGCCTGCACCCATAGTTACTTTCCAATAATATCTTTTCCTTTTGCGGCGCTTTTAGACACTCCGGGGAAAGAGGGGAGAAATTTTTTTGTATCTCTCAAACGGATTTGGAATCTCTCTCTTCCGTTTATGAAGATGTTTACGTCGTTGTTAAGAGGTCGATCTGTTACAGTTCACTCGTTTTGCAGAAAGAAAAGGGTCTTTCCGATCTGAAGTTTCGAGAAGAGATCTGTCTGTCTGTCTGTGTATCTGTTGAAGCGCTCTTTTGTGAGGATGAGAGTCAAAAGGATTTTGAACGCGAGACACTGGCCCCTTAAAATCTCAGGAAAGATTTTTTCTGAACAAAACGTCGCTTTTCTGTGTTTCAGAGACTTTTGGTGCACGAAAGGGCATCTCTGGGAATGCACAACATCACGTGCACCACAATATTTTTTTATCTTTCACTTTAAAGCTCTCTTAATTCTTTCTTTGCGTTGTTCTGATGAGGAGAGCAAAAAGTAGAAGAGCAGAAGAGAGACCAGAGCAATCGCGCGCGATGGGCCATGCAAACGAACTCTTTCGGAGGAAAGAGAAAAGTACACGTCGGATTTCTCTACCTTTTTTCTTCTTTTCTTCCTTTTAAGGGTGTTGTGTGTGGGTTGACTTTTTCGCTTTTTTTCGCCCAAAATTTGGGTGCACAAATTGAAGCGCTCGAGAGTTTCACGAAAAGAGAGATTCCTCAGAGATATAAAATTTAAACACTTTGGAATAACAAAAGATATACATCACGTTAACGCTGAGAGGTGTTCTTGAGAGAGAGAGAGAGAACAAGAAGAAGAACTTTTCACGAGAGAGAGATTGGTCGCGTTAAAATGCCGGGAACGCGCAAACAACAATCTCAACAATCGGGGGGTTCCGGAATGATTTTGGAGAACGATGTCGACGGGAGGGGGAAGGAAAATGACGACGAGATGAGGAACGTAACGAAGACGACGAAGAGAGGAGGACGATCGTCGAAGCGAGGAGGAAAAGCACCATCGACTGACGCAGCGGTTGAAGAAGAGGAAGTTTTCGAAGAGGAAGAAGAAGAGGAAATAATGGTGGTCGAGAAGGAGGACGTTTTCATGGGCGAAGATGATGTCGAGAAAAAGGGGAACAACAACAACAACAACAACAACAACAACAACGGGGAAAAGTCGAAGAATAAACCGCCGAAAAATCCTCCAAAATCTTTGGACGCGTTGAAAGCGCGATTAGAAGCGACGAAGAGTAAAGTATCGTCCAAGAGTAATAAGGAGAGAGAAAGTGAGACTCTCGGGTTTATCGGCGAAAAGGAAACGAGCGGCGTTCCTCCCACTCCGGGGGCGCTTCTCGGGGGCAACGATACGACCATGAACTTTGGCAACGCGACGAACGCGATGGATACCGTGAACATTAACATGGATAATACGACTAACGCGACGACGACAACGACGACCACCAACACCGGTGAGATGCTCGTTGATAACAATTCACCGGCGACGACCGTGGCGCTCGACGTGCCGAAAATTGAAGTGCCGGAAATCAATATCGAAGCGCTCGCGGCGAAGCATTTCGATAGCGCGTTGGAGGAAGAAATCAGTCACTCGTTGAACTGGAAATCCATAGCGCCGTCGCACGATTTCAAAAACTTGGTCAAGGAAAGAAACAACGCGATTTCGGACTTTAAGAAGATTTTACCCGAAGTGATGCGGAAGAAGGACCGATTGGTGGAAGATACGGTGAGAGCGACGAGAGGATTTCAAGAAACCGTCTCGACGCTGCAAGAACACACCGCGAGAGCAGCGGCACAAGTGCAAAGCGCCAGAAACGAGGCTAAGTTGGCGGAACAAAAGTTGAAAAGCGCCAAGGCGGAGTTTGTCGCGCGAGAGGCAAAAATGCTTTCCAACTTTTCCCAAAACGAAGAACACAAGCAACAAGAGAACGAGACGTTGAGGAACGAGTTAGTCGAACAAAGCGTTCAGCTGCAACAAAAACAAAAACTGTTGGACCAAGCGGAGAAGAAGTTGAAAAGTTTCGAGAAGAACTCGGAGAAGGACAGCGAGCAAGTGTTGAAGTTGAGGGACGAAAACATCGAGTTGGAGAAGCAGTTGGCGGCGTTGAAGGCGGAAAATAAAGAGAAGGAAAAAGCGTTCGCGAGTCAATCGAAGACGTTGGAAGGGCAGTTGAAGAAGCAAGAGGCAGACTTTGAGGCAAAGTTAGCGAGTACGGAGGCGGCAAAAGTGACCTCGGATCAGTTGGCGAGAGAAATGACCGCAGAAAAAGAAGCGTCGATGGTAAAGTTGGAAGTCGCGGAGAAAGAGATTGCGAAATTGAGCGAATCGAGCGGCGCGACCAACGCGGCGTTGACGGAGCAGAACGCCAAGTTGGAGGAGAGTTTAGAAAAAGCCGAAAAGGAACTCAAAAAGAAAGAAAAAGAACTCGATCAGTCTTCCAAGCACGCTGATAAGAAGTTGGAGGGGTTGAACGCGGAGATTGCTGAGTTGCAAACTTTGAGAGAGCAAGCGGTGGAGTTGGAGGCATCTTTGAAGACGAACTGCGCAGAGTTGGAGAAGGAGAAAGCGGTGTTGGAAAAGAAAATCACGTCGTTAGAAAAGGATGGCGATAAGAAACTGTCCAAGATTGAAAAGTTAGAAGAGTCCATCGAGCGCGTGACGGGCGAGTTGAAAGATACGAAATCGGAGTTCAAAACGGCGGAAAGCGCACGCAAGGAGCTCTCCGAACAACTCGTCGCGTTACAATCGAAGCTCAACCTCGAGTCCAAGTCCACAGAACTCGAGCTCGCAAACGCGCATAAAGAAGTCAAGAGGTACGAGGACGACTTGGCGGACGCCAAGGCGCAGGCGAAATCTCTCATCGAACAGCAAGGGGAAATGATGGGTGAATTGAAGTGCGCTCGAGCGGAACTCGCGAGATTGGAAACCGAGCGCAGAGACTTCGAAAAGAACGGGTCGCAAACGTTGCAAGAGGCGCAAGAAAAGTGCAGAGCGGACTTGAAGGCGCAAGAGAAGGAGTTTCAAAAAGAGCTCAAGCAAGAGCGCAAGCAATACGACGAAAAGATGGAAGCCGAACGAGTCAAAGCCTCGGAGTCCATCGAAGCCTCGAGAGTCGAAAACGAAAAGCGCATCAACGTCGAGATCAAAAACACCGAGAAGTTATCTGCGCAAATCGAAAAGTTGGAGAAGAAGTTGTCCAAGCTCGAGGAGGCGAAGAAGGCGTTGGAGACGGATTTGATGAACGCGACGCAAGAGAGCGGGAAAAACGCTTTAGAATTGAACCAAGAGTTGGAGAACATGAAGACGGCTTTAGAGCTCGCGGAAGAATTACGAACGGATTTAGACGCGGACGTCGAACGTTTGACGAACGAGCTTCGCATCGCCAAGACCGAAGCGGAGAAGGCGAAGGAGAACATGGCGGAGCTCATCGCAGAACAAAAACAACAGTTGACGGAACAGTTGGAGCGAGAGAAGAAGAGCTCGGAGAAAGCCATCAAACTCGAGACTCAAAAAATGAGCGAAAAGTTGGTGCAAAAGCTCGAACGTTCGGAGCAAAAGCGTCGCGACTTGGAAGCGCGAGTCACTGCGGCCGAAGCGAAGGAGAAGGAGCTCGGCGAAAAAATCGAAGTTTTGCGCAAGCAAAAAGCCGAGGCGGAACTCGGCGGCGCGGAAAAAGCCGAAGAAATCCAAGCGGCGTTAGAAAAGCTCGAAGCGGCAAAATCCGAAACGTTCGGTCACGAGCAAAGAATTGCGTCGGTCGTCGCGCAACTCGAGAACGAGCAGAAAGAAGTCGGGAAGCTCGAAAAATCGTTGAAATCCTTGGACGCGGAGAAAGCGGCGGAGATTGAAAACTTGAAATTTGAGCTCAAGGAGTCGAAAAAGGAGTTGAAATCGCTCACGAACGAGTTAGACGCCATGAAAGAAGCGCAAGCTCTCTTAGAGGAGGAAGAGAAAGACGGAAAAGGTGGCAACTCGGCCGGTGCAGCGTTGACGAGAAAGCTCGTCGAGCAAGCGAAAGCGATGGAGAACGCGAAAATGGACGCCATGGCTGCGGATGAACTTCGAAAGCTCGCCGAAGAAAAAACGCAAAGAATTGCCGAGCTCGAGGGTGAATTGTTAGACGCCGAAGCTTTGAGGCGACAGATGTTCAACCAAATTCAAGAGTTACGCGGTAACGTGCGCGTCTTTTGCCGCGTTCGACCATCCGGCAACGACGCCGCGACGCCGTGCGTAGAGACTTTGCCGGACACGACGAGCGTCAACTTACAGGTGGGTCCGAAGAAATCCTCCGCGTTTTCTTTCGATCGCGCGTTTGGGCCAGAGTCCACGCAAGAAGAAGTCTTTGGAGAAGTTTCTGGTTTAGTTCAATCCGCTTTAGATGGCTACAAAGTGTGCTTGTTTTCTTACGGTCAAACCGGAAGCGGTAAAACGCACACCATGCTTGGTGGATCCGACGACAGTTCGAGAGGTATCATCCCGAGAGCGGTTGAAAAAGTAGTCGAGGCGTCTAAAGTGAACGAAGTGAAAGGTTGGTCGTATAAAATGAAGGCGTCGTACGTCGAGATTTACAACGAAACCATTCGCGATTTGCTCGCGCCCGGCGCCGGCCACTCCGAGGCTCACAAAATTATCCACGAGAACGGGTCCACGACTATTTCTGGGGTCAACACCGAAATTGTCGAGTCCGTGGAGCAAGCGCACGTGTTGGTGCGTAAAGCTGCGGCCGCGCGTAAAGTCGAGGCGACGCAAATGAACGCGCACTCGTCTCGTTCGCACACGATTTTCATTTTACACGTCTCGGGCGTACACGCCGCGAGCGGCTCGACGTTATCTGGCGCTTTGAACCTCGTCGATTTGGCCGGTAGTGAACGCGTGGCTAGATCTGGTGCCAGTGGTGACCGCTTGAAGGAAGCGTGCGCGATTAACAAGAGCTTATCGTCGTTAGGTGACGTGTTTGCCGCGCTCGGCAGCAAAGCGAAACACGTTCCGTACCGCAACTCGAAATTAACGTATTTGTTAGCGCCCTGTTTAGGCGGTGACGGGAAGACGTTGATGTTCGTCAACGTCAGTCCAGACGACGACTCGAGCGAAGAGACGTCGTGCTCGTTGAAGTTTGCCGCGCAAGTCAACGCCGTAGAGTTGGGTAAAGGCGGCGCGAAGAGAAACGTGACGAGCGGCATGAATGCGAAGCCGGCGCAAGAAAAGGATGCCGATAAATCCTTCTCGGACGAGGAGAAGAAAGAGAAGAAGAGCAAGAAGCGTTCGAAAGACGATAACAACGACGATAGCGGCGACGGGAAGAAAAAATCGTCGCGAAAGGCGTGATAAAAAAGAAGAGAGAAAGAGAGAGAGAAAGAGGAGGGAGTTCCATTTTGAGGAGGGTGTTTGGTTGAGGAAGGCGTCGTAACATTTTTGTACTTAGTTTTCACAAGTTCGCATACTGTAAATAGACTACAGGGTAAATTTTATTCATTATTCACTATTACTTTTACTATTACTACTATCACTACTACTAGTATCAGCCTATGTATAATTCTACACGTCATCAATCTTTCTCTTTATCATCATCGTTAATAATGTCGTCTTCTTCCATCTTAGCGGCGCCGTCCCTTCCCTCGTTTTTAGCGTCGTCCATTTTTTGCTTCTTCGCGTTCTCGTCTCCATCGTCTTCTCGCTCTTTTCCTTTTCCTCCGTTTTTCTCCGTTTCCTTTTCCTCTGCCTCCTTTTTCTTCTTCTCCGCTTTCAGCGCTTGCTTCCTCTCCCACTTCTTCTTCTTCTCTTCCATCTGCGCTTGGAGCTCGTAATCGACGATAACCTCCACGGGCAAATCGTGCATGACGTCCTCGTCCGCGTCCGTCCAATAGGCTGACAAATCCGTGTCCCACAACTTTAAATCCGCAAAGGTCAAACTCGACGCGTCATCAAGATACGTCACGTTCGGCTTCTTTTCCTTTCTGGTTCCATCGTTATTTTCTTCCTCGTCTTTGATATCAAACTCATCCTCGCGTTCGATGTATTCTCGATTTTCCTTCAACTCTTGGAAATCCGGTTGAAACGCCGTCCACGACTCCTCGTACACTTTCGCCCACACGTACATGATCCCATTCGCACCAACGCCGATCATTAAAGGTCGTTTCGGATGATAACACGATCGGATCAATCCTTTTGCCTCGTTTGGCCCTTCTAAAACTCTCGTCAACTCCAACGTCTTCAAATTCCAACAGTGCACCTCGTGCGACGCCGTAGAGGAGGCGGCGTAAACGAATTTATTATCAAAAGCCACGCAGGCGGATTCCCACGAAGATTGACTGTGTTCGTTCTCAAACTGACGCCTGTTCTTCAAAACGGTCGTCTCTAAACCAGTATCATCATTGTTGTTATCATCATTCTTCAAATCTTCTTTCTCTTTATTCCGTTTTTTGTCCTCCACGTCCCCTACCACGTCAAAGGCGACGATACATTTCGAAAACGACACCACCAACAAAGTCTTCCCATCCCTGGACAGCTCCAAACGTTTTACCATTTTCGCATCTTTCGCCACCAACTCTATCGTTTGCACCAACTTCCACCCTCTCCTCATCTGCGCGCCTTCCCCGTCCTCTTTCAATCTCGCCACGCACAACCCGCCTCCCGTCGTCGCGTAGACGCAAAAATTCCCGCTCCTCGTCAATATCGCCGGACACCCGTGCACGTCCGCTTCATCCACGGACCCTCCCGGTAACGGCACCACGGTATCCGGCCACATCGTTCCACTTCTCTTCGAAATCGCGCGAAACATCGGCGCTTTAAACCCCGCCGGCGAGAACAACAACGCCTTGAAATCTTTCGTAAACTCGATGTTATTCAAAGTGCCGATGTCCGTCATGCGAGTCTCCAGCTCCCCAGATAGAACGTCCCAGATTAATACGTGCCCGTTGGCATCCCCGGCCGCGATTTTCCGGTTATCTCGTCTCCAGCACAAACACCGGATGGGGAAAGAAACCTCTTCCTCCTCTTCCTCTTCCTCTTCTCCCACAGCAGCAGACTGAGGAGAATTCTCTTTCCTTCGCCTCCTTCTTTCCTCCGAGTGGTTGTTGTTTCGAAACTCTCTCACGACCGCCCGCGTGTCGAAGCACCACAAAACGATCGTCCCTTTCGTCGTCCCCGCGGCGAGGACGTTCCCTCGTCGGTTCCTGTTTCGCATCGTATGTTTATTATTGGAAATTCAAACATCCATCGTGTCAGCAGCGCAGAGAACAAAAAGCGATTCGTTTAAGAAGAAGTTTGTAACGAAGAAAGAAAGAGAACGGACGAAAGGAATATATCGTACCACTGGCAACACGTCGTCCTCCCGCTCGACAACCGTTCCTCGATGTGCTCGAGCATGTTCGGGTCGTCTGGGTTCGCGAACAGATTGTTCATTTTGGTGTTCGTGTTTTCCCTAAAAGTGAGGAATTCTCGCCACTTCTGCGCGGGTTTATTCGACACGCAGACTACTACGAATAGCACTCAGAACGATGCCGAGCGCACCGTTAACGAAAGCGAAACAACGCGCCGCTCGACTTTTGCAGCAGCAACAACACGCGTACGAGCAAAACGTGTTCAACAGCTACCGGAGGAACGGCGTCGCAGTTTCCTCGTCTTCGGGAGGAGGAAACGCGACGACGAATACTGGTTTCGGAAACCCATCAGGAGGAGGGAAAGCACACGCGCACTTCCCACCAACCGTACGAAAATCCTCCGTCGCGAATATATCGGTGGATATCGAACGGAACGTGGAGTGCGTGCTCTCGAGGAAACGCGCGGAGATGATCGAATCCTCCGGCATGCACGAAAAACAGAGGAGAGTTCTGAGAGTGTATCTGTTCAACACGCACAACAACGACCAAGTAAATAACAACAACGAAGGCGAGGAGAACTCGTTGCAGGCGACAGGGAAGACGAAGAAAGTGTTGAAGTTTACGTTCGGGAAAAAGAAAGACGACGGCGTCGGAGTCGTCCCGGGTGGGATCGCGGCGACGACGGCGGCCGTCGCGGAAAAGAAGTCAAACGAAGCGCCTCCTCCTCCTCCTCCTCCTCGTTCGTTTAACTGCGACGGGACGGAAAAGAAGTGGACGTTTCACGTGCAAGGACGCGTGGTGAACGAGCGAGACGCGGAAGTGGACGCGAGGGAGGTGTTGTCGTCGGGAGGAGGAGGAGGAGGGCTGAAGTTTTCGCACTTTATCGAACGGATGAAGATTGACGTGTACGACGAACAACAAAATGGAAAGTTGGTGAAGAGCGTCGCGTGGGAACGTAAGGAATGCGGGGTTCCGAAAGATGGGTTCACGATTACCGTTCCCGGGGCGAAAGATTCTATGAGAGTGAGATGTGAAATACACTTAAGGAACGATCCGCCAAAGTTTCAATTGAGCGGAATGTTAGCCGACGTCGTGGGGAAAGAGGAAGAGAGCGCTGGGCGAGTGGTGTACGCGTTGTGGAGTCGATGTAAAGCGTTGGAGTTAGTCTCGGAAAAAGACCAATCGATGGTTGAATTGGACGAGACGTTCCTTGAGTTGTGCGAAAAGAACCCTTTGTTCAAGGAGAAAAAAGTGGGCGACGTCGTGCCGTTTAGATCCGTGTGCATTGCGTGCACGTCGCGAACGCACATGCCGAAAATCTCGGAGCCGTTAGTGTTCGAATATAAAGTCCGTCCGTACGGCCCGTCTCCAGCACATTGCGATTGTTACGACGTGAACGTCGAAACTTTACCGCCCGCGGCGGTTGGCCAGAACAGCGCGGTGACGAAGTATTCCGCTGCCACGAACGAACCGGAAGAGTTGGAGCAGAGAATATTCCAAGACTCCAACTTTATCGATTTCGCGAGAAAACGAAGAGCGTATTTGCTGAGCTTCTCGCAAGACCCGCAAGCGTTCATCGACAACTGCTTGATGGAATACTCGGAAATGTTCCAAGGCGTTCCGAGACGGCGAGAGGCGTGGTCGAAAGAGTGGACAAGTGATGCGGCGATGCGCGTGCTAGAAAAACAACGCAGTAGTTAGTTTTAGTCGTTTTTAGATGCTTAGTACATAGATACTACCGGTATTACACTTGTTATTATTGTCTAGTAATCGTTCGACGGTTCGACGAGCGTCACCTCGAAAACAATCTCTGCGAACTCCCTCTTCCCGAACTCTCTAAATCCTTCCGCGTGTTTCACCCTGTCTTCCCAAATCCTCACCTTCTTCGGCCCGTACGCTCGCACCATCCTCCGCAACTCCTCGCACTTATACTCCAACGTATCCCCGTTCCCTTTCTTAAAAACTAACTCGTGAAAACACAAAGTCTCGGTCGCGCCTTCCAACATGCGCAAGCACTCCGTCACTCTCCTGCTCAGCTTCTCAACTCTCCCCGTCATCATAATTCGCACGCAATCCGTCCGCGTTCGGTTCTCTACGTAACTCGCCCACGCCGGTCCGGGACCGACCTCTAAAGGCGGCTCCAAGCTCTCTTGTCTCCCCCACCACCCAACGTGCGGCCACGCTTGTCCGATTTTGTTCTCGTACATGATTTTGCCTTCGCGAGGTGTCGGCGTATTTGCCAAGGTTCCGTCGAAGTCGTACACCAACAGTTCCGCGCAAGATGAAGTAGAACAACCGCTCTTGGTGTTGGTGTTGGTGTTGGTCTTCCTCCCAGCATCATCATCATCATCATCAAAACGCATCATCCCCGCGCGTTCGTTTCTCGAGTATCCTCCTCCTCTTCACACGCCACTATAAAAAATCAAAACCTCGCGTGCACGCGTTCGTCCTCGAACACTTTTCTCAGGTGTTCGCTTTGCACGAGTATCGTTTCCAGTTGAATTTCCGCCAAACGAACCCGTTCTTGGTGGTCTTCTTTTCCCGGAGTTGTCTTTTCCCGGTACGCTCGCTGTAACCGGTCGCGAACGAATAAAGTTCGAGATTCGGTCGGGAATAACGCCGCGGCTCGGTAGATTTTGCGGTACAGGGAAAGCGAGTGAGATCGTAACGATGACGGTGGTGACATCAAACCGCCGAACCGCGCGTTTGTTTTAGTGATGATGCGATGGTTTGTTTTTCCATTTTATCCACAAAAGAAAAGAAGAGGAAACACGATGAGCGCTGCGGCCTCGTCTCGATCCACCGCCGGCTCGATCGATCTCGCGAGGAGGAGGAGGAGGGACGACGAGAATACTAACAACAACAACAACAACAGGAATAAAAGGAGGAATATTTCCAACCAGCGCGTGAAAGTTGGCGCCATCGGTGAAGTCATTCGGTTTCGCAATTTCGAAACGAGTTGGAACTCGAACGAGAAAACGCTCGCGTTCGAGCGAAAGGACGAACGGTTTCGAGACGTGCAGTTTCGCGAAAATCAGTTCCGTTTGCTGGAACCCTTGTTGGTGCCACTGGTCGGCGAGGAAGAGGGGTTCGCGGAGTTGATTTTGACGTGCCCGGAAGTGCTCGGGATGGATGCGAGACAATTGGGTTGGACTTTGGTGTTGCTCAGTGCTGGTGACGAAGGAGACTCGCTCGTGGATATCGCGAAGACGACGCCGGAGAGGTTGGTGTTGAGCGAGGAAGACATCGCGAGGATGAAAAGAGAACGAAATAAAATGTACACAGAACAGAAGAAACGAGCCGTTTTGAAAGCGAGAGAGGCTGTGGCGAAGTTATCGCAGACGATGATGCAAAATGTGGCGAGCGGTAAAAGCGAGAATAACGACACCGCGAGGATGTCCAGGGACGGGAGAACGGAAGGCGGGAATGCAAAATATGCGGTGCAAGGGACTTTAAAAGGCACATCCACGAGAGAAGGGGATATTATCGCTCGGTTCTGGAATCTCTGGGGAGGGAGCAACCGATGCCGTCAGATTTTAACGAAAAGCGCGAGAGATTCAATATATAGAACGCCGGGAAGATTGGAGGCGAAATTGTTAGCGCTCGATCGAGTGTTTCCTTTTTTAGACGTGCCACTGTTTATGCATAAGGAGCCAAGGCTGTTTGAAGTGGATACGAACGAGTTAATTATGCGAGTAGCGAAATGTAGAGACGTGTTTAGGAGTGGTTCGGTCGCGCACGTGGTGACTCTCGCCCCAGGGATTTTGCTGGAAGATCTCGAGGAAGTGAAGGAGGCGTTATGTTCGTTTAAAAGAAATAACAACTTGCGTTCGGAACATGAAGTTTACGAGGAAAGTTGCACTTTGTTCATGGCGTTGCAAACGAAAATGAACAAAGCGAGACCAAACGATCCGGAAATTTTATACGCGGAGTCTTTGAAAGCGCACGTGATTGAAGGAAACATGGGATGCTCGATATAAAATACAAAAAACAACTGCAGATACAATAGACTAATTTTTAGACAATATGATAATAATAGCAGCAGCCGCACGCGAAAACAATGCATAATATTATTTCTTCCTGTCCACCGCTCTGTTCGTAATCTCTCTAAGCGCCGCTCTGCAGGTATTCGCAAACTCGCAATCGATATCAGGCAATTCTTCCAACGCATCCAAGGCTAAATTTCGGTGTTCGTTGGCCAAATCCGAAGCCATTTCAATACCATCGCTTTCGAAGACAAGCTTCGCCGCGCGTTCGACGTCGCCAATCTCTTTGAAGCGACGTTTGATCAACGAGTGCAACTCCGGGAACTTCTCAGCGGCGAACAAAACTGGCGCGGTGGCGATACCTTCCCTCAAATCCCCTAGAGTTGGTTTCCCGAGCAAACTCGAATCTCCGATGTAATCGAGCACATCGTCGCGGAACTGAAACGCTAAACCTAGGTGTCTTCCGAATCTCTCTGCAATTTCTGAAGTTTCTGAGCTGTGACCGCCTAACAACGCCACCGCTTTAGCGCTGTTACCTATCAAAGAGGCGGTTTTATAATACGATTTCTCAATGTACCGCTCGATAGACGACGACGAAGAAGAAGAGGAGGAGGAGGAGGAAGAGGAAGAACCACTCCCACTCCTTTCATCTTCGTCCTTTGCTTGCGTCATTTGCATCACTTCTCCTTTCACTAAATGTTCCAAAACGCGACTCAATAACTCAATCACTTCTACGTTGCGCAAACTCGCCAAAGTTACCGACGCTCTCGCGAGTAAGAAATCTCCCGCTAAAATCGCCAACTTATTCCCAACCTCTAAATTCAAAGCTCGTAAACCTCTCCTCGTTGCCGACCCGTCCAAAACATCGTCGTGCAATAAACTCGCCACGTGAATTAACTCCGTAATCTCCGCTAATCTTCTCTGTCTCTGTCTGTTATCGCTCGGCACCTCGTGCGCCGGCGACAAATCTACCGTTTCTTCTTCTGCGCTATTTCTGCTACTACGAAATGATGACGAGGAGAACGCATCTCCAGAAGACATCCGCCTTCCGACATCTTCTCCTCCCCCCCTGACAACATCACCGGAGTTAGAAACCGGACTCAACGCGCTCGCCATCAGCAACAACACCGTCGGTCGCATCCGCTTCCCTTCCGCGCCGTACTTGAAAAAATACTCCGCCGCGTTCGCCAGAGCCGGTAAATCCGTTTGCACCGCCACTCTCATTCTGTCCGAGATAAATTGTAACTCTTTTTGTACCAGCGAGAATGGATCCGGGACGAGAATGTTTTCGTACTTTGATTTTTGTCGCAATCCACCATTTCTACCATTGGTGTTGGATGACGCCGACGACGATGGGTTTTTTTCCAACACGTCCGCGTACGCGGAAAAGAACCTCCCTCTCGTCATCGTCTCGGAGTCGTCGATTTTGTCCTCGCCTCTTCCCGTCGTCGTTTGTGTTGGTTTTCTCGTCGTCGTTCGTTCAAAGCCCGCTCCTTTGCTCGCGAAAGTTCCAAAGCGTTTTCCTCTTCTTATCTCCTTCCCGTCGTCGTCGTCATCCCATCGGCGATGCGACGATGATGATGATTTCCCGACGCCGTTTCCTCCGCGCGAAGAACTTTGAGAAGAAGAAGAAGACGGAGACGAAGGCGCGCGAGGAGACGTCGCTAAAGGTCCTCGTCCTCCTTTCCAAGTTCGTCGCGTGAATACTTTTAGTAAAGACATACTCTTCTCTCTTTCTCGTTGTTGTTGTTGTTTTTCCCTTTGTGCGCGTGGGGAAAGTCTGCGGTTTTGGACTTCGTTTTCTTCATAAAGAACGCGCGCATTTATTCTCTCTCTCTCTCTTACTTTCTTCCGGTATTCGTCTCGCGTTGAGAGGTGGAGAGAGACCGCAGAGAGAGAGAGAGAGGGAGACGGAGGAGCGACTGTGTACGCGCGCGAACTCTTTCTCTCTCTTTCTCTTTGGTGCGAGATTTCTCTCTCGCCGCTCGGGTTTCCCTACCGGCGAGGAGAGCCGGAAACGACGAGGGGATAAAGAGAGAGAGAGAGAGAAAGGTTTCATCGCGAACGAGAACGCTCAAAAGAGAGCGAAGTATGGCCCCGACGATTTCGACGTCGCGTTGGTGGTGTCGTCATCATCAGCGAGGACCTTTTACGACAACACAGCGAACGACGATTTCAAAAGTGTCCTTCCTCCTGTGTGTCCTGTTACTTTTGGCGCATTTCTTCGCCCGAACGTTCCCGCGGGTCATCAAAGAGCAACAGCAAAAATACATCTTTCAAACCGGGACGAATAGGCTGGATTATTATCGCGATGGTTTGAATACGAATCATCAAAAGGAGGAGGTGGGGATGATCACGTACGCGAGGCGCGAAGAGAGCGAAGACGAAGCGCGGTTGGAAGAGAAGAGCTCGCACGAGTCGTCTTTATCGTTATCGAGATTTGGCTCGGAGAAAACGCGGGAGGACGACGACGTCTCGGAATCCGCAGATACGTCTGGATTGGATTACGCGTCGTTGCCGAGAGTTTTGCTGAAAGGCGACAAGTTGCAGTGTAAATGCGGGAGTTGGAAGTGCGAGAGTTTCGATCAACCCAGGGTGAGTTTTGTGATTTCGAGAGAGATTGAGGACGTCGGGGAGTTGCTGAACGTTTTGAATAGCATCGATGCGATGGATGGAGATGAAGGGAAAGATTGCGAGGTGCTGGTGAACGGCGACGGATTAAAGTCTTCTTCTTCTTCTTCGAAAGATAACGGAGAGGATGGAATCAACGCGTTGATTGCGATGATTCGGAAACAAGGCGGGTTTACGAACAACTTAGCCAGTTATAGGAACGAACCGTTAGAGAGGATAGTCATCGTGAAGAGCGAAAGTGGGAATAACAAGAATGACGATGGCGTCATGTTGGAGCGGTTAGTTTCTGGAGCGTTGGCGGCGAAAGTGCGATTTGTGGAGAACGCCGGGAACGTACGCGAAGAAACACCGATGGAGTTGAAAACGACCGTTTTGAAACGATTAAGAGCGGTAGATAGTAGTAGTAGTAGCAGCAGCGGTAGCAGTAGTAGTAGCACGCCGACGAGCAAAGCTGACGTCCACCCGCGCGTCTCGTTCGCGGTGCAGTACTTCAAGAGGCCAAATTTGGTACAGAAAATAGCCACGCAATTGGCCGGGTATGCGATTAAATATAATTTCGCGGTTGAAGTTTTAATCAACGACGATTCGGCCACGGAAATCCAGGAGTGGCACGAAGCTTTGAAGCAAATTCCACACGCGATAGTTTGCGCTGGGAATGTCCACGAGATTCGCGGGTACAATCGATTGGCACTCATGTCTCGAGCGCAAATCGTCGCCGTGATTCAAGACGACGATTTACCTCCGACGGAGCCGAACTGGTTAATCCAAGCCGAGGATAACTTTTACGAGCACAAAAAGTTGGCGTTGATTGCCGGTTTAGTCGGCCAGATTCAAGGCGGGCCAGATACTGGACGGTGGGGAAAGCAAAGAGGGCGACACGTGAAACAAATCCCGTATTACGATTCCAAAGGCAGACCGTTTATGTTTGTCTCGTGGGCAAACATCGGTCCGTTTGTTTTAAAACGAGACGCATTCTTATCCTCCGGGATGTTTCACGACAGTTACTCCTGCCGAGGCGACCCTGGCATCGGTTTCGATTACGAATACGGTATTCGCTTGTGGAGAAACAACAGAGAAGTCGCTCTGCAAATCATGCAGTTTCGATACCACGTCGGCGCGAGTAGGACGAGCGGAACGAGAAGCTCAACGAACATGAAAACGAGAAGAGATAACATCGAGTCTCGAAACACGAAGTTGATTCACCACGTGCACAAAGGCTTTTACGTGAACCACGCTCCGGAAGGCGCGAATAAGAGTCCCAAGGCGAAAGCGATGTCGGTGAAGCAAACGTGTAAAGCGGCGACGTTGCCGACGCTGGCGAATAAACGATTAGCGAAGAATAGAAAAGATAGTAAGAGCGGATTCTTTAGTGGCTAAATATAACCGGTTATTGTATTTTACAAATGTATTCCATTGAAGCGTAGCACTACTTTTCCAGTTTGATCAGCTTTGGACCCTTCCTTTCCGCGTCCAGATAGTCCCCGCGAACGAGAAGAAACTTTAAAAACGTCGTTTGCGAATCGCCGCGAAATCCGTTCCCGACGAGAACGCCCGGTCCGAGCGGCCGCACGTAATCGGTCAAAATGTCGAACGGGAAGAAATTTGCCACCACCGGCGGCCACTTTATCGGTAGAGACGTTTTTCGCTCCCTCGTATCCATCTTACCGGTCAAATCAGACACCTCTCCAGGCGCTCGAAACTTTAAATACTCCGCGGAGTAATGCAACGCCAACGGGTCGACGTACTCCATCGTGTTTTCAATTTTCATTCGATCGGAGGAAATGTTCGCGTCGGAGGTTGAAAAATACAGCGGCAACTTGTCTCGTAAGACGTGCTTGCCTAATCCTCTCAACGGAACGCGTCCTCGAAAAGTGACCGGTTGATACGGGTCGTCCTTCGCGAACCGCGCGTCGCGAGGCGCTTTATAAAAAACTTTTTGAAATCGATTCAACCATTTGCTCGGAATGTTCGCCGCTCTGCCTTCGTACACGACGGCGTTGTATTTTTTATCCTTTTCATCATCCTCTAAACTATACTCGTCCTCATCCACGCTCTCCTCCTCCTCCTCGTCTCTTCCATCGTCCTCGTCTTCATCCACAAACCCGTACTCCTCCAACGCCTCCTCGATGTCGCCTCTCGCCGTCATCCTCCTCCCCGCCACCGCGTCTCGTTCAATCGCGCTCAACTTGTACCCTTCCCCGCTAATCAACCACGCGTTTTCAATCCCTCTCGACGTCATCGACCACAGTAACCTTCCTCGATTATATTCCGACATCTCTCGTATCTGCGTGTACACGTACATCCCGATGTTCGTACTCTTCGGTAAAAACAACGCGAATTCGAGGTGATACTTTTCCAAAATCATCAGCGTTCGTTGAAACCGCATCTCCTCTTCGTCCGAGGCGACGTCGTAGTCTTTGAACACCTCAAAGCCTGGATTTTCGAACTCGAGTTCTAACGCGTCCGACAGTTCTCCCTCGTTTATCAACGAAAACGTGTTGTCGTCGTCGTCGTCGTTGTTGTTGTTGTCGTCCTCTGTCTCCTCGTCGTTCGTTAAAGACGCTCCAACGAACGCACCGACAGCGCGACGATGATGCTTCGCTCCTCCTCTCGAGGAAAGCACGCGACGACGGGAAGCAGACGAAGAAAAAGAAGCGGTACGAGTAGCATTCAAACGCTTCTTCTTGATAAAAAGCCCCGAAGAGGAACAAAAACAAGGACGACACCAACGTTGAAACGAAGGAATCGATCTCGTCGCTGCCGTGGTCGTCATGGGTCTCGTTCGCACGTTCAGAGTGACGGACGACGAGACGGAGGAGAAAAAATCGCGCTTGAAAATTGTTTAGGGTATTATTTAGGGTCTCAGACACAAAGAGGAATTTTGGATAAAATCTCTCGCTTTTCCTCAGAACTCTTTTTACACACACGGACACACAACACACACGTGAGACAGAAAGAGAGAGAAAAATGAGCGTTTCGAGCTTTCTGTCGTCATCATCTTCTTCTTCTGTTTTGAGAGGAGGAGGAAGAAATCACGGAGGAAGTCTTTTAAGTGGTAGAAAGATGACGAATGATTTGAGCGGAAGGAGGACGTCATTCTTCCCCGAAGGACGACGAGGACGACGACGAGTTTCTTTTCTTAAAACGGAAGCGATGTTCGAGAAGTTCACCTTGAAAAACCCGTTCCAAACGGACCCAGCGATGAAGACGAAAGAGCGATACCAACCGATCGTTCAAAAAGTGAACCAATTGGAACAATCGATTTCATCGATGACGGATGAGGAATTAAGAGGGCAAACGGAGAAGTTTCGCCAGAGACTCGCGAACGGGAAGGAGAGTTTGGACCAGCTCTTACCGGAAGCATTCGCGACGGTCAGGGAAGCGTCGAAGAGAGTTTTAGGGTTGAGACCGTTCGACGTGCAAGTGATTGGCGGGGTGATTTTGCACGAAGGGCAAATCGCGGAGATGCGAACGGGGGAAGGGAAGACGCTCGTGTCGGCGTTGCCGGCGTACTTGAACGCGCTGAGCGGGAAAGGCGTGCACGTGGTCACCGTGAACGACTATTTGGCGAAGAGAGATATGGAGTGGATTGGCCAGATTCACAAGTTTTTAGGTCTTTCCGTCGGGTTGATTCAAGCGAACATGAGCGAGCAAGAGAGGAGGAGCGGGTATTCGAAGGACGTGACGTACGTGACGAACTCGGAGCTCGGGTTTGATTACTTGAGAGATAACTTGGCGCAAGTTCCAGAAGATTTGGTGCTGAGAGAATTTAACTTTTGCATCATCGACGAAGTGGATTCCATTTTGATCGACGAGGCGAGAACGCCGCTGATTATTTCCGGGGTGGCGGATAAGCCGTCGGAGAGGTACGTCCAAGCGGCGAAAATCGCGGACGCGTTTCAAAAGAGCGTGCATTACACCGTGGACGAGAAGCAAAAAAGCGTACAATTGACCGAGGAAGGTTACGAAGCCGCGGAGGATTTGTTGGACGTGGACGATTTGTACGATCCGAGAACACAGTGGGCGTTGTACATCATCAACGCGATTAAAGCGAAAGAGTTGCAATTGAAGGACGTGAACTACATCGTACGAGGGCAAGAAATTATTATCGTCGATGAATTCACCGGGAGAACGATGCAAGGCAGACGATGGTCGGACGGTTTGCATCAAGCCGTTGAAGCCAAGGAAGGCGTGACGATTCAAAATGAAACCGTCACGATTGCCTCGGTGACGTACCAGGCGTTTTTCCGAACCTTTCCGAAACTCGGCGGCATGACCGGTACCGCGGAAACAGAATTGACAGAATTCGATAAAATTTACGATTTGTCCGTTCAAGTCGTGCCAACGAACAGATCGGTCTCGAGAGAAGACGCGACGGATGTCGTATTTCGATCGGAAAGTGGGAAATGGAACGCCGTGAGAAGAGAGATCGCGAGAATGCACAAGAAAGGACGACCGGTGCTTGTCGGCACGACGTCCGTGGAACGTTCCGAAGCGATTGCTCGATTGTTGGATGAAGACGGCATCGCGTACGAACTGCTAAACGCGAAACCAGAAAATGTCGAACGTGAATCTGAAATTGTCGCTCAATCCGGTCGTAAAGGCGCGGTAACCATCGCGACGAACATGGCGGGTCGCGGTACGGATATTTTGCTCGGCGGTAACGCCGAGTTCATGGCGAGATTACGCGTCCGCGAAGCTTTGTTGCCAAAAATCGTAAAACCGGAAGACGGCGACCTCGCGTTTGAAAAGAAGGGCAATTTAGGTAAAGCCAAGGAGAACAAATGGAAAGTGAAAGACGGGTTATATCCGTGCGATATTTCCAGCGAAGCTTCGGCGGCTCTGGCGAACGCGGTTGAGAAAGCCATCGCGAATTGGGGCGAACGCTCCTTGGAAATCTTGGAAGCCGAAGACCGATTATCCTTCGCGTGCGAAAAAGGTCCGACGGACGACGAGGCTTTCTTGGCCATTCGCGACGCGTTTACGAAAATCGAAGGTGAATTTGAAACGTTTACGAAAAAGGAGAAAGAGGAAGTGTTGCAGCTCGGCGGTTTACACGTCGTCGGTACCGAACGTCACGAATCCCGACGCGTTGATAACCAGTTGCGCGGTCGTTCCGGTCGTCAAGGCGATCCAGGCTCCACGAGGTACTTTCTATCGCTCGAGGATAATTTGTTCCGCATCTTTGGCGGCGATAAGATTCAAAACATGATGTCCATGTTCCGCGTGGAAGACATGCCGATTGAGTCTGGCATGCTCACCGCCTCCCTCGATTCCGCGCAAACCAAAGTCGAGACGTACTTTTACGACATCCGTAAACAACTCTTCGATTACGATCAAGTGTTGAACTCGCAAAGAGAAAAAGTATATTTTGAGAGAAGAAAAGCATTGAAATCGAGCGACGACAAGTTGAAAGAAGTCATGCTCGAATACAGCGAAAAAACTATCGACGATATCGTCAAAGCGAACATCGACACGTCCGTTCCAGTCGCCGAGTGGCCGTTGGACGGTTTGGCCAGCAAATGCGCGCAATATTGCAAACTCATGAACGATTTGACCGAGGACGTTTTGCGTGCAGAGGCGAGCAAAGGCGGCGTCGAAGGCTTGCGGAACTATTTGGTCAAGAGAGGCAAGGACGCCTACTTGCAAAAGAGAGGCGAAATTGAAGCGTTACAACCTGGGTTGATGACCGAGGCGGAAAGATACTTCGTTTTGAGCCAAACCGATAACTTGTGGAAAGAACACTTGCAAGCCATCAAGTTTGTGCAACAAGCGGTCGGCTTAAGAGGCTACGCACAGAAAGATCCGCTCATCGAATATAAGTTGGAAGGTTACAACTTGTTCGTCGAGATGATGGCGCAAATCCGAAGAAACGTGATTTACTCCGTGTACCAATTTGAACCGAAGAGAAAAGTTGAAGAAGGTCCGGAACAACAACAACAGGGACAAGGTGGCGACGACGGATCTATCGGCTCGAGGAAGAAGAAAGATAAGGAGGAACAAGTTCCGCTCATCACCGGCTAAAGATCAAATAAAACATTTTGTCATAAATATTGAATCATTGCTACTCTACGTACTACTACTACTACCCTACTACTACTACTACAACTACTTCTACCACAACTAATCGCTCTTTCGAATGGCAGCGACGTCCCCCAAAGTGCTCGCCGCGACGAGATCCTTTAACACTCTGCTCGACAAAGTCGCGATGTCTCTCGCTTTTTCCAATTCTGGGTCAATTTTAGCGTCCGATAGAGAGGAAGCGTTCACCGATTCTGTGTTCTTATCATCTTCGTCGTCGTCGCTATCGTTTTGCTTCCTTTCGTTTTGACCTCTGCGTTCGGCGATTCTTCGTTTCGCGTCTTCGACGAGGCATTTTTCAACCTCTTTCGTGGACGCTAAAATCTCCGCCAACGTTTGGTGAAACGCGCCCTTTCTCTGCCACAACGCGTTGTTTTTAGTATTCGCCGAAGCGAAGCACGCCGAAACGAGCAAAATCGTATTCAACATTTCAATTGAGTTTGCGTGCGTTGATGAGATATGCTTCATTCGTTTCACCGCTTCTTCTTCGTCGGCGTCGACGGCGAGCGACCAAACGACGCCGTGCGAACTGTTTACAAAGGTATCCAACTTGGACGCCGCGACGCACATCGGCGCTTTCGAAAAGTATTCTCTGGTAGCTTTCGAAGACGCGATGCCTAAACTGATGCATCGTCGCGCTGCGGCTGATCCAGGTGCGAAGTAAGAGGACGCGTTGTCTTCTTCTTCTTCTATTTTGAGGACGCCTTTTGCAGAAAAATACGCCGCCAGGGAAGCGATGCACCCAGAATTTAAAATCATGCCGTCGACGGCGTTCGCGTCGCTCGTTGTGAACACGTACGATAACAACAGCGCACACGCGTTCAACGCGGTGTCTTCTTCGTCGACATTTGTCATGCTGTCGTTGCCTTTTTTATCCTTCTCCGTACCGGCAAAACTCCAGAATCGAGTGGCAATAACCAAAAGCGAATCCGCGACGAGCGGCGCGAACGCTCTTCTCGCGTTCGATAAATTACTCGAAGAAGAAGATGCGCTCTTCTCAAGTTGTCCGAAAACTGAAAAGTTCACCCCGAGCGCGTTTTTCTCCGCAAATCGAACCGCCAAGTGCGCTAAAAGTGCCATCGAGTCTAACTCATCCTCTTTCGCGCCGTCGTCGCCGTTCATTTTCTTCTCCAAAGCGGATCGTTTCGCGTATTCGCCGAATCGCAACGATTTCAAAATTCGTTTCAAACACTCGTTCGCGACGATATCGTTCGGACTCACGAGAAATCTCGAGCGCAGACAGTTCATCGCAGCTGAACGCATCTCACGATAAAACAGAATCTCATCTCCTCCGCTATTCTTTCTATCACTACTTTGTATTTTCTCGGAGATGTTCTCGAACAGTTTTGTGAGCGTTTCGGTTGTTTTTCTAGAAACGTACGGCGCGGAGCCGTCGGAAACTCTCGAGTAGTCGTCCGCGCCAATCAACGCCGGCGTCAACTTCCGTAAAAGAAACTGCACTTTTTCAATCCTCGTGAACGTCCTGACATGCCTTCGTTGCGTCTCCATCTCTCCGTTGCTCGTGGTATTCAACCCGTTCATTTCCAGAGGGAGCCAATTCGCCGCGTCGTCGTCGTCGTCCGTCGAGTCGTCATCCTTCGCCGCGACGCCCCCATTTTTAGACTCACTCGAGTTCTTTTCTATAGCCGTCGTCGCTTTCTCGACGCCACTCTCCTCTGCAAACGCCACGACATCCTCCAACCCGGGTTCATCCATCTCCGCTTCTTCCTCCTCGCTGAAATCCACCTCCCCTAAAATCGCCTCCGCTTCCCTCGCCGCCGTCTCGTCGTCTCCCATCATTCGCAAAGGAAACTCCGCAAAAACTTGAATCGCTAGCTTTCTGTGCGCGTCTTTACTCCCAACCCCATCAACGGTGCTGTTCGTATTGCTGTTCGCATCATCTGCTTTCGTCGCCCCGAGCGCGATATTCTCGAGCACTTTCGAGTCAAATCTCAAATCTGTTCCATCTTTATCGAGCGTTTCGCTCAACCGTTCCAGTTCTTTCCTCGTCACTTGCGGGTAATCGAATCGCATTTTTCTCGCGCACTTCTTTGCTCTCGTCTTTGAATCGTTGTCGTTCTCCTCCTCCTCCTCCTCGTTTCTTTTCTTGGACATCTCCATCGCCTTTATGAGATTCGACACGAACTCCGCTCGACTCATCACGTCTCGTTCTTCTTCTTCTTCTTTACCTTCCTCTCCTCCTTTTCCTCCTTCAGAGAAGGACGACGCCGTCATGTTAAAGTCGTTTTGGTACAGGTTTTGGTGGTACACACGCGGAGAGAGAGAGAGAAAGAGAGACGTTTTGTCGTGAATACACCCGCGCAGAAGTGTGACGAATGCCTCACTTTTCTCCTCGAGAAAACACTTCACACGAGCACTTTATAAAGAATGGCGAACAACGAGACGTTGTACCAGTCGATCGAACCCGAAGTGAAAGAAATCTCGCTTCTCGCGAAAGGATCCTCTTCTCCTCTCGGCGGTTTTTTTGGAGCAGCGAGTGTAAACGCGCAACCGGAAATACGCGAGTGCGGGGAAACCGTGTTTTCTCAAATCCGCGCGGTGGCGAGACACACGAGCGAACGGGAATGGTTCGAAAAGAATGAGGTACCGACACGACCACAACTTTGATGACGATGATGTCGAAGCTTTTCTATTTTCGTTTCCGTCGCGCTCGATCTCTTCTTTTTATCAGTACGAACGCTGCGAAACGCGCTCCGATGTGATTGGATTAATGGATTCGAGAGAGAAGGAGAAGCGCTTTGTGCTTGCTGCTGCTTGGGCGAACGAGAGACGCTCTCGGGAGGACGCTCTCGAAAAACAAAACTGACCTTATATAATATATCTTATTGATCTCTTGTAACACCACCTTTATATACAGGACGCGTTACATTTATTCCTCTTGGCGATTACGAACGAGGAGTCCTCGGAGATGTGCGCGCGCGGTTTATCCGGCGTAACGAAACTGGCAAGAGCGGAGTGCGTGCATAAGAATCGATTGGCGGAGTGCTTGCAAAAAGCGTCGCAAGTGCCGGAGACGTTTTTGGTGGAACATACCAATACCACCGCGTTTACGTGGGTGGAACAGTTGGAGTGCTTGGCGGCGGTGATGGAGAGCGGGAAGAACGTGCCGAGAGTGAGCGAGGCGAGCGTTTCGATCGCGCTGGGCGCGTGCGCGAGGGGGATGTATTTGGCGAAGAAGAGCGCGACGGCGAAAGAGAGCGGAATGGTGGTCAGTCAGGCGATTTCGAGCGCGAGGAGAATATTAGAGGTTGTTTTCGTTGAGGCGAAAGAGAAGGAGAATAAAGAAGCCGTGCGGGTCGCCGAGAAAGCGTTTGAGGATTTAGTGACCATGAGTCGAAGCGAAGAGGACGGTTGTTTATCGGGTGCCATCGATTGCGAGTATAAACGCGTGCAAGAGTCCACGGTGGCGACTATTGCGAGCTTAGAGTTGTGCAACGCGTTGGTAGAGTCTCATTTCGATCTCTTCCAAAAGAACCAAACGTTGATGAAAACGTTGAAAGAACGCTTCTGCCCAATCGTCGAGGCGACGTTGGAAAAGAAATTTTTCTGCGCGGCGGAGACGACAGATTTCGCTCAAAGACGCGTCGTTTTGCGAACTTTAGAGATTATTGTGAAAATAGGTCGAGGCAACGGATTCGAGGCGTTCATAAAGACATCTTTAGCTCGATTAATGTCTTCTTTAGAAAGCGAAATGCCGGCTTGGTTGCGAGCGTCCTCGTTGGAAGTCTTGAGATTTTTCTGCTCCGATGACGATATCTGCTCGTTCTTACACGACGCGTACTGCGACCCGACAAAAATGGACGACGCAAACGCCGAGACTCCGTTAGCGAGCATTTGCTTGATTCAAGCGAGAACAGTACAATCTGGTTTATCCGCGAGTAATTCGGAGCCGACGATGAGTTCTTCGTCGAAACCCCATGGCGCGGTGTACGACGCCGTTCAGAAAGAATTCGAGAAGAAGATGCAAAAGTTATCCATCTCGACCAAAAAGAAGACGAAAAAGGACGCAGAAGATAATCTTGATGACGGAGGAGAAGATCACGACGAAATCGCAGACCTCGAAAACACGGAAGCTTACATTACCAGAGCAGTAACGATCGCCATCGAAGGTTTGTTAAACGCAGCGCAAACGATCGAACGCGTCATGTACTCGAACGAATCGCCGAAACAGTTTCAAACCGCCAAGAAAATGCTAGACGCGGTTTGGGAAACCTTAGCCTCTACGTTTTCGTTAACTCTCGACTTAGCCGAAAACGACGACACGTGCTTATACATATTGGAAGCATATCAAAACGCCGGCCGAGCGTCGGTGAAATGCAAACACAAACTCGCGAGAGAGGCGTTTTTAGGCACGTTGTGTCACTTTGCTTTGCAAATGCCCAAAAAGCAATTCGACGATAACGGAAATATCGTTCCAAAGCTGTCCGTAAAGAATGCGTTGAGTTTAAGAGCTATATTCAACATCGTAGACGCGTCTAACGGGCACTTGGAAGACTCTTGGTTTATGGTATTAGAAACCATCGCGTCTCTCGAACGCACGTTAGGGGTTGCGGAGAAGACTATGAAATCGAGAGTGCGAGAGTACGTCCCAGATGGATTGAAACCATCTAACTGGACAAACACTGAATACGAATACAAAGAAGAATTCTACGTCTTTTCGGAAGCCGCGCAAGATATGTTCAACGCCATGAATGCGTACGACGACGACGATTTGATGCACGTGGTGGATGCCTTGATCAAGGCAAACATTCGGGAATTGCGAGAGGCTCGGGCCTTGGCGGAGAAACAAGCTTTATCTTCTGCGAAGAAGAAAGCTTTAGCAGAACAGAATAACGCGAGAAGTAACGGAGTAAAGAAACCAATGACATCCATTCGCTTGCGCAGCTTGGAGCGTTTACGCGCGGTGATGGAAGTCAACGCGTCGAGAAGGTTTGCCTTGTTTTGGGACGCGTGCGCGAAACATTTTCTTAAAACCATATTGGAGGAAACAGGGAATCCTCGCGAGCAAGCGCACGAAATTTACGAAAAAATTGCCATCAACGTTCTCGAAACCGATTTAGATCTCGACGAGAAGAATGTGGCATATGCCAAATCGGTCGGATTTGAAACCGTCGAGTGTTGTGTGGCGACGTTCGTTAGGACGATGTACGACGAAGCCGTGGATTATCGAGGGAAGCAATTGTCATTGTCGCTCGCAAACGCGCTCGCGAGTAAGCGCGCGAACAGACTGAAAACTTCCTGGCCTATTATTTTAAGCACGCTCGCGAAATTAGCCGAGAACGAAGGTGACGCCGATTTAACGATTGAATCCTTCGTCACGGTGAAAGTGATCGAAAAAGAGTGCTTGCCGCACATCGACAGAGCATATTACGGAGAGGTGTCGGAATGCTTCTCGAGCTACGCGCACCAAAGGAACGAAATCAACGTCGCACTGTCTGCGGTGCAGTCTTTGTCGACCGTCGCTGATTATTTCAGTGATGTCTGCCACCGCCCAGAAGGTGCGACAGATGTGCAGTCGTGGGCGTCTAAAAAAATGACCCCCACGAGAAATGGCGTCAAATTGAACTTAGTCACAAAAAATGGTCTCGCGGACTTTTCAATCTCACCCGTCATTTCCCATTTATGCGAACGATTCGACGATAGTCGAGTAGAAGTGAGAGATTTAGCCGTGCAAACTTTCGCGACGTTGTTCGTTTCAAGAGCTTCGTTGTTGAGTAAGAACGAATTGAAAGAGTGCGCGCAAAAGGTTGTGTACCCGACCCTCGACAAATGCCGGAAGATTGCAAAAGCGGCGTCTATAGAGGACCCGGACGGACTGAAAATCGAATGGGATTTCTCTTTAGTGAACATGCACGCCTCTTTGTTCGGAAACGTGTTGCGAAACACGTTACCGTTGCTCGTTACCGTGGAAAACTTTGACAAAAACTTTGACGAGATGTGTTCGTTCTTTGTCGATTCGGTCCTGTCCGATTGCGAAGAACTCGGAAGTGCGGCTTTGGATAATTTTTTGTCAGTTTTGTTAGAGCAAGACGAATCGACTACGAAAGGTATGCCGAGACCGCTGTGGAAGAAAGCGATGAAAGCGCTGCACGTGGCGACGGAGAAAGCCACGTTGCCGCCATCGGTATCTCCGCAAAACACGCGCGTCGGAATCGCCACTTTCTTCGGTTCTTTGTACGATGGTAAGTCGGATTCGTTCGACGACGCCGATTGTCGAAGCGCTATTCTTGCGTTACAACAGTTGATTAATTCTCCGTGCGTTGCCGAGGACGCGCAGCCAGTCGACGGTGCTCAATGGGACGCGCAGAAACGCGCGCTCAAATCCATGCGGTACATGTGCGCCAAATCGAAAGAAGGTAAAACTCGAACGTTAGTGTGCGTGGAAACGTTCAACGCTTTATTGAAAACTTCCATGGGCTATGGTGAGCGCCAGTCGACGCAAACACCCGCGGATTTGGCATTTGCCAAAGCTGGAATGGAAGCTTTCTATGAAATGTACGATACGGTTGCGAACGACGAAACGAGAGCGGAGACGTACGGCTTCGCGATGACAGCAATCGCAAAGCTCGCGCGACGATGGAACGCGACGCTAACGCAAAGGGCCAACGTAGAAGACGAAGAATACGATGATGCGGAATATATCGAGCAATTGAAAAACTGGAACGCGGTGTTGATGCAAAAAACTGCGTTGCAAGCGCTCGTGGTGGTTTCGAGAAGAGGCGTCGCGTCGTTGAATTCACCGGCGGTTTCCTCGAACAACGGCATATCCGCGAAAGCGGCGGCAAAATCAGATTGGTCGGCAACCGCGGATGCGTTTGAGACTGTTTTGGGACAAAATGTTGAAATTATGAGCTCTAACGACGATAACGACGACGACAAAGAAGCGATGTTGGATGAAGAAGACGATGGAGAAGAAGGACAACAGAACGAGGACGACGAGAGTGTCTCTCGCAGGGCTAAAAAAGCGAAAACGTTCTCGGACCTCACGATTGCGTCTGTCATGTCGCTCGGTGAAGTTGTTCTCAGATACTCTGTCATTGCTGAAGACGAATGCGTTCTTCGCTTCTTGCGTTCGTTGGCGCGCGGATGCGCGGCGCCTCGCATCGACGTCGCTTTAGAAAGTTATGCGCAATTGTGCGATGTGACGCGTTTCGCTTCATACAAAGATGAGAAAAAGAGGAGCGAAGCTGCGTTTACGCATCGCGCTCGAGTGGCAAACTTTGCCTTTCCGAGACTTGTCGCGTGCACGAAAAACTTCCTCGACGAACACGCCAACGCGCCTTTGGATACGTGGACGTACGATACCACTCGCGACGCTTTGGAAATGTGCTCGACGTTAGCCGTGTCTAAAGACGTCGCTCATTCGCAAAATGAAGTGTTGAACGGCATGCTCGAAAAGGCGAGAGAGAGTAAGAGCGGCGGCGAGGGTAAAGACGAAGAGCTCGTCTTGGGTGTTTTCGCCTACGAGGCTTTGTCCAAAGCGGCGGCGGCTTCCGCGGTGGAGGATATTAAAAAACTAGCTATGTTTGCGTTACTTGGCGCTGGGAAATACTTGGGTCTTTTGTCATAAACCTCTAATATAATATTCTAACAGACAAAAACTTTCTTGATTGATTTTACACGCACAACAATTATTCTCTCTTGTTCAAAAGCGACTTGGCGTTTGCTTCCGCGTCGGTCAAATCGGTCGATTGATACTTCGCCAACAACTCTCGCTTTTTCTTGGCGATCACCAGCGCTTCTATGTCCGAATCCTCCGGAAGCGGCACGTACGCCTTCGGCGGCTCTTCTACGTCTACGTTTTTACCATTATTACTCGTTGTTGTCGTCGTCGTCGCTCGAACTTCTCTTCTACCACTACCATCAACCAACGCCGCTCCAGTCTCTTTATCCACCTCTACTCCCATATCCGCCGCTTTCAACAGCTGCATCGCCTTCCAATTCTCCGCCGCTTCTCTCTTCAACGCAATCTCCGCCTCTCTTTCCTTCTTCAAAAAATCCCCGTCCTCCTCGTCGTCGTTAAACCCAAAATACTTCGCGTCCGCTCTCCTCAACATCTCCGTCTTCGTCCGTTTCTTCCTCCTCGCTTTCCCTTCCTCGTCGTCCTCTTCTTTCTTCTCAAACAACTCCTTCACCCCGGGTAAATTCTTCGCCGCGCCGAAATACTTGTAGTGCCTCGCCGCGCCTTCCAACTTCTCGTACCCTTTCGGCTTCACCGTCACCCCCCCTTCCTCGATCCCGCCGCCTCGAACGATATAATTCGGCCCGCCTAACTCTTTAATCCGCATTTCCCACTGCCATTTTTCTTTGAGAAGTTTGTTAATCTCGTCGTTTAAATCCCGCAAACGGTGTTCCCCTAAGCCTTCGTTTTGGATTTCCATCACTTTGCGTCCAACTTCCCTTAAAATCTGCGAGCGGAATTTATCCGCCTGGGAGACGTCGTCGCATTTTGCCGTGTGGTTCGGTCTTTTGCCGGATCTGTCCATGCCGGAGAGGAGTTCTTGCTTTCCGGAGACCCATTTGTTGAACATGCCCTGTTGTTGTGTTCGTGTTTATATCACGTTTATGTCGTTGAAAGAGAGAGAAAGAGAGAATTATACGAACGCGTCAGAGAGATGTAAACGACGATTCAAACGCAGACGACGAGAGGAGCGAACGCTCCAAAAACAGGAAGAACAAAGAGTAAACAACATTTGATGATGGTAAAAAGACGCACGTTCGCTTTCTCTTGGTTTCTCGCCATGGTGAACGACTGTTGGATCTGTTTCGCGCGGGTGAATTTGTGGCGGCTTTTCGGGAGAAAATCTTCACTTTTTGCACCATTTTGACGCGCGCGGAATAGAGGAAACAACACAACAACGAGACAATAAAACAATCGATGGTGCTCTTGAGAATCCGCACTCGGGACGGTACCGAACGTCTCGAGTGCGCGGACGGCGCAGGAGGAGGAGAAAACGACGTCGTTAAAACAATCTCGGACGTCCAAGATTTAATCTCGAAGCAACCGTGGGGCGTTCCCGTGGAGAATCAATCGTTGAGTTTAGACCCAAGTTTATTGCTCCGCACTTCCTCAGAAAACGCAGACGAGACGAAAACGAAGACGAAGAAAGAAGTGGTGGTATTAAGTCCTCGAAAAACGTTGAAATCGTTACAACTGAAGCACGGGGATATCGTCTACATGACGTATCCAGATTCGATCGAAAGAGAGGTGACGAAAATGCGAGTCAACGTGGAGACGAAACCGTTCGGGGCGAAACGGACGATCGAGGAGATGATTTCGAAACAAGTTCGAATTGGGAGGCAAGAGAGAGGGAACGTGGCGTCGGTGTCTTTTTGCGGACACGCGGCGAACATGTTTCAGAGTTACGTGAATAATACGCTCGGATTTAAACAAAGTCGGTTCGGGTGGTTGTACGGGACGAAGACGAAGAGGAAGAAGGAGAAGACGGAGGAGGAGAAAGAGAAAGAGAAGAGTAAAGATGCGAGCAGCAAGAAGAAGGAAAAAGATGAAGAAGAAGGAAAAGAAGACGAGATGATCACGGAGTTATTTGCGGACGTGATTTACGAGCCGAATCAAAACGGGAACGCGTACGTGGCGCACGTGGACGAGGAGGACGAGGAGAGCCAAACGGCGGAAGCGATCGCCAACGCCATGGGATACGAAAGAATCGGGTGCGTGTTTAGTCAAAGCGACGTGGATCGAGGCGACGAGTCGGTATCCGCGATGAGCGCGCACGAGGTGACCTTGTGCGCAAAATTACAAGCGAAATACGGGAAAGAATTCGTGACGGTTATCGTCGTGCAATTCGAAGACGAAGACGAGGAGATGCAAGTGACGTTCGAGGCGTTTCAAGTGTCCGACCAGTGCGTGAAGTTGTACGAGGACGGCTTTTTCGAGTTGGACGAAAAGACGGGCGTGGCAAAACTTCCAGCCTCGTCGTCTGCTGGTATCACAAAAGAAGAAATAGAAGAAGAAGAAGAAGGGTCGTCGTTTAGCAATTGGGGCAGTCACACGAAGCTCGTCAAACCGGTCATGGTCGAGCGCAAAGACGTGACCGAGGTGGACAACGATTTCTGGATCGTCGCGGTACCGATCAAAGACCACACCGGAACTGCGCAATCTGGATTCCCAATCGAAAATAGACTCCATCCTCCTCAAACCGCGGACGATATCCGCTCCGCGATTCAATCTCGTTCCGCCACGTGTTCGTCCTACGCCGAAAAGTTGAGAGATTTTCATTTGCTCTTGTTCTTATCCAAACAAATGGATAAGAACGACGTGCTGGCCATCGCGGAGAGCACGAACGATTACATCGACGGTGGGGACGTGAGCGAAGGGTACAAGGTTCTGATCGACGCCATAGCCGGTATCGCTTAAATCTTCTCGTTTTACTTTTTTTAGCGGAATACTATTTTGAATTGTGTGCACTCTGTTTTGCGTGGTAAAAATTGTGTATTTTTCTCTTCTTTTCTCGAAAACGCATTTTTTTCAATCTCGAGAAAAAGAATAATATCTTTATTATTATATAAAAGTAGTGTTGCGACGACGAACGAGTGTTTACTAAATGCCGCAAGCTCTCCCTCCGCAAGACGACCCAGATTTGGTCGCCCCGACGTACGTCCCACACGTCCCACTCCAACCGCTCACGAGCGAGAACGAGAAAAATCCAGATTTGGCATCCTACCCTGTCAACGAAAATGCGTTCAAAAACGATCCGTTTTTCCACGCGCACAAATCTATGTTCCCGGACGGAGAGACGATGCCTATTCGGGTGAAAGTATCCACCGCGTGGCACAACTTACCGTCTCGAGAGAAGTTACAATCGAAAGGCCACGTGGTGCACGTTCCGAAAAACGGGAACATCACCATCCGAAAGTTCAAAGAACAACTCTCGGAATTAGACGGTTTCCCAGACGCGACGAACATGCAACTCCTCTGGTTCGCCAAAGTCCTCGGTCGAAAATACGACTACGACGACCTCCCTCGAGGCAAATCAACCGACCAGCTCAACGAATACATCCCAGACGAACACAAGCTCACTTTGAACGATTACAACGTCATCCCGTGGCTCCTTAAATTCCCGGATTGGGAAATCGTCGCCACCGTCCTCGACCGTGCGCCCGTCGACCGCTACGAAGCCATCCACCGCGCCGTCGCCGAACAAAAAGGCGTCAAAGATATCGATAAGCACATACGAAAGTTGAAAAAAACCGAAAAGTGGACGACGTTTTTGGAAACCGACGTGGAACAAACGAGGAAAAATCGTGAAAGTCGTTTAGGGCCCGGGGCTTAAGACATCGTCGTCGTCGTCGTCGAGAACGCTTTTACCTTTCGAAGAGGCAGAGGTGAGAGCGCGAAAGGTGGTCAAAGACCAGAAAAGAAAGAGAAGCCCAAACTTTCTAAAAATTTAATTGTCCGAAAAGTCGTTTTTGAATACCATATTTATAAAATCTTCATTTCCCAAGTTGTGTATCTCTCTGTTCTCTCTCTTGTGCTGCTGTTTTGTCTGCGGTCGTCGCGTATCAACGGACGAAGAAATAAGAGATTCGCGTGTCGGTCTTTCTCGTCGCGAAGGATCCAGGAGGTTTTCTCTCTTTTGTTCGTATCAAATCTAAAGTCCAAATTTGTAATCCCGAGAGTCTTGGGAAGAAAAATTGACTTTTTGAATTGAAAAGATGTCGAACCCGTTCGATATTCC
>Ga0255771_1000254_pt1 | contig 62138 bp, 38 predicted proteins | sample 011ome_19_FD_179969 | JGI IMG/M metagenome (GOLD analysis project Ga0255771, IMG submission 179969) | Coastal salt marsh microbial communities from the Groves Creek Marsh, Skidaway Island, Georgia - 011510BT metaG (version 2) | ecosystem: Environmental > Aquatic > Marine > Intertidal zone > Salt...
GATATCCGTGATTTTTTTTGTCTTTTCGGCTGAAAACTGCTGCTTTTTCTCTGCCGTTCGGTGTGTTCGTTTCCACGTCGAGAGAGAGAGAAGAATGTTTCTTTTCGAGAGGAGCAGACTCTTTCTCGTCGTCGTCGCTATGCCCATAAGTACTTTTTTTTCGCAGAAAGAAAACAAGCAGAGCAGCTTTATAAGTTTTGCTTCTTTGTCTGTCTTTTGCTTTTTTTCTTTCGTTCGTTTCACACGAGAGAGACTTGCGTTTTAAGGAGAAAAGTCATCTCACACATCGTCATTATATAAAGCACGATTCGTAGCACACCGCGCGCAGACGCAGAACGCAAAAGCGCACGACATCAGAAAAGAGAGGCGCTTTTTTTTAAGCTTCGCTTCTTTGTCTTCTTCGTTTTAAACGTTCCCTCATTCTTTACGGAGTCAGAGAGAGTCAGAGAGAAAAGTCATCGCACATCCAGTGAAATTCGAAAGTCAACGCCGCACTTCTTCGTGACATCAAGATGCAAGTGTTACAAGTCAACGCACGCCGCGAGACCGGGAGAAAAGCCCAAATGCAAAACATATCCGCGGCGAAAGCGGTGTCTGATGTCGTTCGAACGACGTTAGGCCCACGGTCGATGTTGAAGATGATTCTGGACGCCTCTGGAGGCATCGTGATTACGAACGACGGGAACGCGATTTTGAGGGAAATCGACGTGACGCACCCGGCGGCGAAATCGATGATCGAGCTCGCGAGAAGCCAAGACGAGGAAGTTGGAGACGGGACGACGAGCGTGATTATCTTAGCCGGGGAGATTTTACATCTTTCCATTCCGTTTTTGGAGAAAGACGTGCACCCGACGGTTATCGCGAGAGCGTTTTCAAAGGCGTTGGAGAAAGCGGTGGAGATTATCGACGCGAAAATTGCGTTTCCGTTGGACGTGGAGAACAGAGAAGAGTTGTTGAAGATTGTGAGGTCGAGCGTGGGGACGAAGTTTACCGCGAGGTTAGGGGATTTGGTGCCGAATTTGGCCTTGGACGCGGTGCAAACGGTGAAGACCGTAGGCCCGGACGGCAAGTCGGCGGAGATTGATATTAAAAAGTTCGCGAAAGTGGAAAAGATTCCCGGTGGGGCAATCGAAGATTCCACCGTTTTGAAAGGTGTCATGATGAATAAAGACGTGTGTTTACCGGGTAGGATGTTAAGGAAGATTGAGAAACCGAGAATTTTGTTGCTCGATTGCACTTTAGAATATAAGAAAGGCGAAAACCAAACGAACGTGGAGATTACGAAGGAGGAAGATTGGGAAGTGCTTTTGAAAATGGAAGAAGATTGGATCAAACAGCAGTGCGATATCATTTGTTCGTTTAAACCGGACGTGGTGATTACCGAGAAAGGCGTCTCGGATTTGTGCTGCCATTACTTGGCCAAGGCAAACGTGACTGCGATTCGACGCGTGAGAAAAACGGATAACAATCGCATCGCCCGAGCGACGGGCGCGACCATCATCCACAGACTGGAAGAGTTGCAAGAATCCGATATCGGTACCGGTGCCGGGTTATTCAACGTCGAGAAAATTGGCGACGAATACTTCACGTTCATCGTCGATTGCGATGAACCGAAAGCATGCACGATTGTCTTGAGAGGCGCCTCGAAAGACGTCTTGAACGAAGTGGAGCGTAACTTAATCGACGCCATGGGTGTCGCCCGAAACATCTTAAAAGACCCTCGCTTACTCCCAGGCGGTGGTGCGGTCGAAATGGCCATCTCTAGAGAACTCTCCAAGTTTGCAGATACTGTCCAAGGGGCGGAACAACTCCCTTTTCGCGCCATCGGCACGGCGTTGGAGGTGATCCCGCGAACGTTGGCGCAAAACTGCGGCGCGAACGTCATCCGAACCTTAACCAAACTGCGCGCGAAACACGCGGAATCTCCAGACGGAGAAAACTCCACGTTTGGTATCGACGGTGAAAAAGGAACCATCGTCGATATGAAAGCCTTGGGCGTTTGGGAACCGTACGAAGTCAAGGCGCAATCGTTGAAAACCGCCGTGGAAAGCGCGTGCATGTTGTTGAGAATCGACGACGTCGTCAGCGGGTTGAGGAAGAAAAACCGAGACGGGAACCCCGGGGAGGTTGAGAATATGAGTCCAGAAGAGGACGACTAATAGAGTGATCGAAGAATTCGATCGAGGAAGAGGAGAGGGAAATGAAGAGAGAGAGAGAGAGAGTAAATAAGCTTTTAAGTAGTAGAGTAATAATGAATAAAACTGTAGGACGAAGCAAATTAAAAAAAAAGAAAAAAATTGTTCGAAAGAGCTGCTCTTTTTCTGCACACCAAAGCACGCTTTTCGAATACCTGAGAACAACAACGACAACAACTTGAACGCGTCAAAGGCAGATTTTCGTTTCGATCATCTCGAAGCACGCAAAACCTTGCTTCTTCTTTTTCTTTTTCTTTCTCGCAGAGGAGAGAGAGAAATGTCCTCCTCCTCCTCTTTAAAAGATGATGAGGACTTTGAAAATTCAAAATCGATTGGAAAAATGGGAAAGTGGCAACGCTTTTGGTCGTCGTCGGCGTCGCTCTCCTCCTCCTCGAAAGTCATTTTCAACCCGCATTTAATGTGCCGCGATTCTCTGAACGAAGTTCTGGAGAAAACAAAACACCTGCGCGCGTTGATGCGTTTGTGTTTGCACGAAGACAAAGAAGAGAAAAAGTCAACACCAAATTCGAAGAAAACGAAATTGCGCTCGCGGATGCTCTTGTTCGCGCTCTTGGAACTTTCGACGCAAAAAGCGAGCACGGAGACGTTCAAGAAATCGAGCCAAGCGTGGACGTCGATCGCAGTTGGGAGACACGCGGACGCGATACGACCTATTTTAGAACATTTTTTATATTTTGGTCTTTTGTCGAGACCGCTGGCGACTTCGGCCGGGTACGTGAAAGTCGACGTGGAGCGAAGGTTGGTGGAGCGCGCGACGGAGGCGACGGCGAGGAAGTTGTTCGAACGGAGGAGATTGTTAGATTTAGAGTCTATTTTGGACGACGACGACGACGATTGCGGGAAAGTAAAGAGGAGTAATAATAATAACAGTGGTAACAACGCGGAGAGCGATGTGACGATGATGCTCTTGAGAGTATTGATGGAAGCGGAAGATATCGTGGCGTTTGGGATACCAATGGCGTGCGAACGCGCGTGTTATGCTGGTTTTGGATTGATTGAGTCGATGTTAGCTTTGGCGTATCATGGGAGAGTCTTGAACATGCATTTTGGCAGAGAGAAGTGTTTGATGGCGCTGGCATTCGCGTTTGCCACCGCGAGGGTGAAGAAGAGAAGTGAGAAAATGCGAGGGAAAAGGAGTGAAGGAGGCGGAGGAGGAGAATTCGTCGCGAAGAAGGCGAGGGAAACCGTTGCGGTGGCGTTGAGAGATGCGAGGGCCCTGAGTGCACCGTACGCGTTAGAAGAAGACGGGTTTGATGATGGATTATCTTTGGTATCCTCTTCCTCCTCCTCTGTCTCCTCGTCTCGGGCGAAACTGAACGCGACGTCCCTTGCGCTCTTCCCAAACGTCAAAAATGCACTCGAGCTCGTCAAGCGGCGCTGCGTGGATACGTATTTCTCTGGATCAAAATCTATCGCGCTCGGTGCTTTCATCAACAATTGGACTATTATTGCGAGCGTCCTATTGACTGCTAAATCTGAGAAACCGTTTGGTATTGGTCAAGCTTGCGTTGCTGCGATTACATCCACCCACAACGCCTTCGTGAAGCTCGAAGAACTATTCTTCTCGAGCGCGGATGGCGAAGGAAGATTTGGATCGGTCGTTTTAGATGCCGCGGAGACACATTGCGCGAACGTATTAAAGCTTCAAGCGGTCGTTGAAGCGCGAGATGTGCACAAATTCACTCACGGCGACATCGTGTATCGGCGAGAGGATGATGGCGAAATCAACTGGGCGCAAAAACCAATATTGGAGTGTGAAAAGTTGACGTTGTACGAAGACGCGTCGTACGTAAGCGCGAATAGTGTAAAAACAAGAGCAAGACCATTGGTAGAATCCTTAGATTTCGAACTCAACGCTGGAGAGTTGTGTTGCATATCTGGACCACCGGGTTGCGGCAAAACAACTTTGCTGCGAGCGTTTTGTGGATTGCATTCCGCTGGCACTGGTTCCATCGTTTCTCGATTTAATACTGGTATTTGCTCCAACGGGCTGTTTACGGATGACTTTTCGTACGATCGTGAAGGATATCCTAGCACAGAATACGTCGAGATCGATACGGAAAAGGAGAGCAGGGATGGTAGCACTGCCGGTGCAAAGATGATCCGCGATGGAGACGACACCACGTTCTCTCTACTCTTGAAAAGAAGACAAAATATTGCAGTGGTGCCAAAATACCCGAATTTCCCCAGGGATGGCGAAACGCTACTTGGCAACGATGTTTCCGTTAACACTCCAGATGATGAATTGTTTGTCTTTCCAATTCTTGAGCGACTTGGGCTCGGGCGTTTTTGTTCAAGTGAGGCAATCCAAGAATGCCGAGTGACGGGTTGGAACAATGTGCTCACTAGAAGCGAACGCGTCGCGGTTGCGGTGGCCAGAGCGGTGGCCAGAGAAGCGACGTTGGTTATCGTGAGAGACAATTTGAGTCAAATGGAATCGAGCGCGTTGCGAGCTGAAGCGTATGAGTTGCTTCGAGATGCCAACTGCGCGGTGGTCGCGACATCGTCAACACTTTTGGAGGAAAAGAACAAAAAGAATAAGAGCGACGAGGAATTCAATGAGTTTGAATTTGTCGTAAGTTTGTCAGCCGGAGATAAAAAGGAGTGGAAATTGAACGTGGATAAAGGATATCTTTCACACTCGGCAAAAAAGAAAGCGCGTCCTACGGAGGACGGGCGTTTGAATGAGGACGAGAATAGTGCCATTTTGAATTCAGCCGGTCGAGCAAGACGGGCGCCTTTTGATGCACTTCAGCGCAAGTTTGCGAAAAAAGAAACAGAGGAAGATTCAAACATCAAGCGAAAACTCGCGTTGTAAAAAGAGGTATTAATAATTTGTATATTACGAATGTTAATGAAGCACCGCGTATTGTTTTATTCATCACCTTGTTTACAAACTGAACTAGGCAAAACCAAAACCTTGACTTCCTTCGCGTATAGAATAGAGTAATCTTTCTTTTAATTCCTCCTTGGTATCGTAGGCAATCAAGTCCAATTGGTTGAAACATGTGTGCGCCGTGCACAATTGATTCGGGTCGTTTGCCTGCGCTTTGTGTATTTGAAATTTTTGTAAACCACTCATACCGCGCAACTTCTCAAAGCCATCGAGTGGAACTTTAGACGTACCGGTACAAAACATCAGCAAGCGCGCGCGATCTTCAACATTCATCTCGCGCACGATTTCCCAAAACCAGCGAATTTGCGGACTCGTAGCCGTATAACCACCGTGGTATTCCGTATTCACCTTTAAATCGTCCAAGTCAATATCGGGCGTACCGGAAATGAGAAGTTCGAGCTCACTGGCGTTTAAAACACCGATAACATCGCGATCAACTACTTCAGTGAATCCTTCTATGAATGCCTCGAGTTGATCTTTGACTGCGTCCGTCATTCGGAATGCCGTAATCAAGTTGACGTAGTCGAGCTTATTTACATTTGTCACCGAAACGTTTCGCCCGTTTTTAATCAAGTCCACTGTCTTCGTTTCCCCGAAAAAATTCTGCGTGTCGCTGAAGTTCAAATCCAAAACACCCTCGATATCGTTATCAAGCATCCATTTGATATTTTTGTAGTAGTCTGGATCGACGCCTTCCATATCCTCAAACGTCAACGGTTGCCCGAGGAGATGCTTATAAATTGGTCGCGTGAAATACGCGTCGAGTAATACCCCGTCGTACAAAGCTTTACCAATTAATCGACCGACGAAACGGAAATATCTTAAATGTTCCGGATTAATCGAGGAATGCTTGTTTGGCTCGTAGCACGCTTCGCCGCTCGGAGCGAGTTGGAACAGACCCCAATCGGGATTGAAGATTTCTCGCGCGAGGATTTGATACCATTCTCTCGTTAAACCGCCCGCATCGATCCCTTCTTCACCCGCAAAGACGATTTGCATGCGACCTTTCATTTCTTCTTGCGTTCGCGCCCGCAGTTGATTGTATGAATCCTCTAATAGATGCGATCTGCGAATTTTGAGCTTTGATGTTCCACGGGAGACGTATTTTTCCTTCTCCTTTTTTAGTTTGAGTTGAATGTGTGCCCGTTTAACATCAAAATCCACCAATGCTGGCGTTCGGAGTAAAGTTTTCAAAGACGTCGTCAGTAATTGCGGGTTCCGTCGAAGTAGTGCGTTTATGACGCCACGATGCCTCTCGGCAAACTTCCAAGCTTCGGTGGATAGTCTTGATTTCAGCTCTTCTGCTATGGTGGTATTTTCGAGTAATGCATCTAATCCAAGATTAGAAGTGAACTTGACGCTGGACGCACGAAGTAAACCAGGAGTTGACGCTCGAGAGGGTTGGGACAATTTCATCGGCGTGTTATTTGCGGTTCTATTGACAGCAGCAGCGCTCGTCGCATTCATTGTCTGGTCGGCATTTCCCGGAGATGCCACTTCATCTCGTTCTTGTTGCTTCTCTGCCATCTTTTTAGAGACTTCCTCGAGCTGATCTGGCGCCAGCGCATCGGCAAGGGCAAAATACGCCTCCACTGCTGGAAGCATCGCTGTTATAGCGAGTGGAGCTGGCGGAGGAGCAGCACCAGGCTTGTGTGGCGTGACGAGTGCCTCAACTTTTTGCGCGGCAGTAGAGAGCGCTTTCCACGCCGGTTTCATAGCTTCGGAAAGCTTTAAAAGTGCGTTTTCACCCGGCGCTTCTTCATCCTTTGATTCTTCACCAACTTTCATCGTTGAAGGCTTTTGGGAGGCATCCATGGGGGATGCTCCCGCAAAAGTATCTGGCACTACCCGTCGCCCAGAATTACTCTTATCCGACTTCGCGCCCTGCGCGCGCTGCTTTGTCAACTGCGCGAGCGCTCGCACGACTCGAAGGATTGAATCGCACCCAGCGTGTAACATATGCGTATCAGTATTACCTGTCGAGCATAAGTTTAATTGCGTCTCCGCAAAGACTCTCGATATCTTTGCTTGTTTGAGTAGCGCATCCGTCAATACACTCGCTTGCTTCTGAGAAGCCGTCGCAAAGTGACGCACCAGTGAATTGACGTGAGAAAGAACGGCATTACCGAAGCGACCTTGGTTGATGAAAGAGAGCGCGTCCAAAAGTTTCGCCAGCGGTTCGAGTTGATGGGGTTTCAATTTGTCAAACGTCAATCTAGCCTGGTTTACGTTCTCATCGAGATGTTTTTCACTGGCACGACCTTTGATCTTCGATATCTTTGTCGCGCGAAAAGATTCGTTCAAGATCAAGAGCTGATTCGCTAGCATAGATCCCGGGTGTTTGAGAGCCACCGGACTACTGAGAGATTCCAAAAGACGTTCAAAGACAGTAATACCCATGGGTGAACCACACACCGTCGTCGCAGAAATCGAAGGTAGCCGACTACTAAACTTCCCCTGGTGTTGTGTGAGCCAGTGCATTGTAGCAAGAGCCCGTCGAGCGCGAGCTTCGCTGTGAACAAATCCATATCGATCCATCTTCACATCTAATTGTCGAAGGACCGACAAGGACGTATCTGATTGGCATAAAACAGGGTCAATCATCGACCATATTTCTGTTATGAATGTATCTCTGCACACAGCAAACGTCGATAAACTCAAAAGCGCGCGTTGGTAGGACTCTTTTTGAAACCTTCTGCATAAGTTTTCGCAGATTAAAAGGCATCGCGCATCTTCTTTGGTCAAATCGGGCATCTCAACTCGATACGGGGTGATTTTCAAGGTCCTCTTTGCAATATCCAAGGCTTCTTTTGACTGTGCCCATTTTTCCTCGTTTTTTTCTTTTAGCAGCTCCTCTTTCTTTTGTTTCTCAGCGCGGTCTAGCGCCACTTTTTTCGACTCAATTGCTCGCTTTCTATTCAGCAACATCGACGATCTCGCAGATTCAAGTATAGATTTTGCCTGAGAGAGCGCATCTTTTTGAATGTCTGGCGGCAAGGCTGCTAAAAACGTCGCATCCACCTCATCAAAATTCCGCGTTTGATGCAACTCTTTCGGAGGCGATTCATTTAAACGTTTCACAATTACGTTATAACGTAAAAGCTCGGTTTTTATATTCTCTGGCAAAGCGTTCAACGATGCTTTATCCGGTGATTCGAGGGAGAGCTTTTCCATCGCTTCCGGTATCCAAGAAGCGTCGTCATTGAAAATGGAGAGATCTACCTCACCGTTCTCAGTATTAGAACGAGCAGTATCATCTTTTTTGAGTGCTTCCTCTTTTTCCATACTGCCGATAGGAGATGATCCGCCGCTTTTCCCCTTCTCCGTCTCTCTCGGTGTTTTGTCCGTGCTTTCCTTTCCCTTTTTTTTATCTCGCTCTACACTTCTCCTCTGTTGTTGTTGTTGCTGTTGTTCGCTCGTGCGCAAGCCTTCATTAGTAAGCGCTCTTAAGACCGTTGAAATCGACGTTGAAACCAAGTTTCTCTCACTTCTAGTCAACGGGGCATTTGGTGCCAGCGCGGTTGATCCGTTTCCTAGAATTGACCTCGCTGAATCCGTCCAGGCATGTCGTCTTGCGCGTAAACCACTCAAATCCCAAGCAGGTTCAGGAGATATCGCCGTTTCTCCAAGAGCGTCTTGATCGACTTCGCCGTTCAGAACAAGATTTCCACAATATATCAACACACCACTCATAGATAAAAGATCGTTTCCGGTGCCATCAAAATCGACGTTAATTCTGCCCATATCTTCTTGGTGCCTTTCACCTCTAGACGCGCCGCCAGCCTCGGGGGACAGTATTTGATTCCTGGTCAGATATGGCTCGCCATTAATATCAACAAAGCCGTAGGGATCAAACGAATCAAGATTATCTGGACTTGAAGAAGCACCTTGAAGCATGGGGTTTCCTGATGATCGAGCAAATCTCGCAAAATCACTGGACAATGTTCGCAAAACATCTCGCATTCTATTCACAACATCTGGAGGTGCGTCCGCGATAGGCGTTGGCATATTTGCCGATCGATGTGCAAATTCATCTGTATTGGAACTGTTGACACGTAAATGCATTTGTTGCCAATACCGCTGACCATCTGGACCCGTCGTTACATTGTGTTCACGAATCATTTGAGCAGACCAGCGAATGTAAGCATCATTCGGCATATCATCTACTCTAGTTCTAACACAAATCGACTGGGCAATAGGCGGAACGCTCGACGTGGCACCATCTGCAGCACATCTCATCTCAATGGCGTATGAGGTAACATTAGGACAATCATCTCTTACTACGAGAGGATGCGCATCAGGAAATGCCCGCCGTGACGGTAGATGTCTTCTCGATATCCCCATTCCTTGTGCATCCTCGCATTCGCAAAGGTATCGTTCGCCGAATCGCGATCTGAGTCTCGCTCGAATATTTCGTCCACCATCCATATTCGTAATGTACGCCGTACCCGTGTCTTCACGACGGGGACCACCAAACGAAGAGGCTTCTCGTTCTCGTCGAGTATACTCTCCATTCGCAAGACGACGAAGATCTTCAACCGTAAGTTCGAATACGTTCATCTGCTGGATGGGATTTTCCGGAAGCCCGGTCGGTTCCAAATCCGCGTAAGTCTCTAACTCTAACTCTAAACCAACGTCTAAAGAGTTAGTAGGACTCGATCGGTTGTTATTACCATCCCCTTCTCGCTCTCTTCTTCGCATGACACGGCCAAGACCAGAGTCTAAGGATAATTCGATATCGCTGTGAAACCCGCTGTCATCGTCAGCCAATTCGCTATCATCCTCGTTGCCAACGAATATTTCTTCATCTTCCTCCTCCTCTTCTGCTTCCTCCCCTTCTCTCTCTCTCCTCCCCCTTTCATTAGCTCCGTATTCATGAGCTCGATGGACCACCTCATTTATCGTCATGCGGGGACCTTGAAACTGCTCAGCCAAAAATGGATCAGCAGCTTCCCCGCGAAATGAACCCCCACCTCTTCTGAACGCGCCGCCGGGATTGCGTACAAACACTGCGTCATCAAGAAAAGAAACGCCCACATCACGGTTAGTATCACGCACAGAGCCACCAATACGCGCAATATTTGCGCCACTTTGATCGCGACTCATCACTTCCTCGCCATTTGGACCGATCGCAACGTTCTCCTCATCGATAAAACTGTTCGGATTTTCAAAATCACCTTCTTCATCCTCTTCCGTCTCCTCGTCATCTTCCTCTCCTTCTTCATCTGTATAACCATCTTCAGGATCATCTGCGGAGGTAGCATCATCTCCATCACTTTCGGCTAGTCCGATTGGAACCAAGCTTTCTCCATCTTCTCGGGCATATTCATCGATCATACCGCGCTCTACAAGCCTCTCCATCTCTCTCTCGTCCTCGGGATCGAGTTCATCATCACTGTAGTCGTCTAGGTGATCTTCGCCATCGTCCTCTTCATCTCCTGCATCATCATCGTCGGTGCCGTTTTCACCATCATCAGAGTCATCTCCATCGATGATTAAGTCACTTGAAGCATCGTCAGATTCCGATCCTACTTCGAAACCTGCTTCTTCATCACCGGCATCGTCGTCATCGTCACTTGTCGTCATGTCCTCGTAAATTGCTTCTTCTAGCTCCGCATCTTCCATTGCGCGCATGTCTTCCATCATAGCTTCTTCATCTGCGAGCATAGCATCTTCTTCCTCCTCGTTATAGCTATTCTCATTCTCATCATCTTCGCGCAGCACCGCATCGATCACAGCGATAAGACTTTGTTCGAGGTGACGCTGACCATTCCGCCCCTTATCTTGATCTCCAGATGCGGGGATTTCCTTCGACATTTTTTCGTACACATTCGATAATTTATCTATGACGGTAAGTGTTGCGTCTAGAATACCGAGCTCAGGGCGATTGCCGCCTTGCAGTTCATCAACGCAGTGATTCTCTACAGATTTCAAAAGCAACGGAAGAATTTTGTGGCGGTGCATTGCAGCGAGTGTTTCGCCATTTTGAAAATTGGCAGAAGAGAGTTTATTCGATATGTCCCTTATAGATTCTGATCGCGAAGGCATGCAATGCGCCACAATCGTCGCGAGAATATCCAGAGCAGCGCGAAGATGTCCTTGGTATCGCGCATTACTACTCTGCGACTTGTACGAGCCGGAAACTACAGTAAAATCATTCTGAAGTAATTGAGCAACCATTGAGAAGAATAACTCTCGACAGCCCGGAACGCGAATCGTACACGTCGCTAGAAAATGCGCCGCACGTTCTGCTCCTTGCCAAGCCGGGAAACTATTGTTTTTATAACCGTTTATGCCGGAAGGAATCTGCTCTGGACACGTTGGCGGCTCGTGTATTCCCAGCGCCGTTAATTTCTCATTCCAAGAAGTCGTCTCCTTTGAGATCAATCTGCAAAACGTGTGCGTCAAAACCCCTCCAACAGACGCATCACTTTTATCGAGCTCTACGAGGACCGCACCAGCAGCAGCGTGTACTTCTATGAACTCTGACAGAAGTCTCAAAGCAAATTTAACCTTTGCGATGGCATGGATATCCGTTGATCGGCCGTACGGCTCTTCGTAGCGATCGTGAGTGTGAAACAGTGGGACCAGGTTTGAAGAATTCGGCGTGGTGAGAGTTTCCGGTGCCGGTACCGGGCCATCTGCAAAGGCAAGCTTTAAATCAGCCACAGTGTTTCCCTTGACGACCTTGAGGAGTGTACGGACAAGCTGAACAAACGATTTTGACGGCGGTGGAATTCTATCTCCTTCGTTCGATTCTCGGTCGATTTTTTCTACCTTTGTGTTTTTTGACACGTCCGTCCCCAATTCGTTCACATTTTTCTTCTCTGTTTCAAAACGCGGAAGAATGAGCAATTCACCTTTTTTATTCTCTTTTGGATTTGGCACCGGTACGCAATATGCACACTTTTCTAAAGCAACGAAGAAAGTGTGCACATCTCGAGCCATCACCGGAGACATTAAGGTCAGAAATACGGATGCCGATACCATACCGCCATCGCTTGAATGGAATGCAGCCTCAAGCGATTTTTTTATTTCGCATTCCATGGCGTAGCGCAGCGTGTTTGGGTCCTCTGCGACATGGCGAAATATCGATGCTAGCAAGTTGGTGAACGCAATGAACGAGTGTTGCGGGAGCGATCTCAGCAGCATCAAAACTTCGCATCCCCACAATTTGGGTAGAAGTATATTTGGTGCTTCTTTGCGCTTATTATTACTGAGCCAAGTTGTCACGTTTTCATAGGATTTTGTAAAATGCTCCAACAGTGTCAACGCGGCTTGAATCTGAGGAGCGCATGTACCTGGGTTATTGGCATTAGGCACCTTACTGTAAAACTTGGCCTTGAAGTTTGCAGCTTCGATATCGCAAGTCACGAGTGCTTTTTCTACTTCGACCTTGTCGTGCGTTTCTCCGTCTGGTGTCTTAAAAGGGCCCTTATGATCGTTTGGAATATCCTTGCCAAGGAGACGCACGTGATCGTAGCTTTCGAGAGTTGAACTCCCAGATATTGCACACCATAGATTATATTTATGAAGCAACGCGCTCTTTTCGTACGTTTTATCCTTTAATCGTACGGGTTGACGAATTTCGTGCAATTTTTTTCTCGTAAGAGGACACCTCGTCGCTTCAATCGCAGCATCGCTATCGACAAAAACCGTGGGAATACAAGGACTGATAGTCGGCGGCGAATACATCTGTTTTTCATAGACATTCGGCGATTGCGCCCACGCATAAAATCGAAGTATGGCATCGAGCGACTCGATGATGCGTTTTTGCTCAGCTTTGGCGACAGAACCAAACGGTCGGCCGCCGATTATACCTATCTCTTTCGCAAACGCGCTAACATTGCCACCAAGAGAGCTAGCATCAGAAAATGGTCCATTTAGTGGAGAGGACATACCACTTTCTGCCGGTAGCCACTGAGCGTACATGTGTAGAACCATTATGGTCGTTTGAACAATCTTCCGAAAGCGACACAAAGGTGATGCGGCAACGATATTGGTTGCTTTTTCGCGACCTGAAAGTGAAACGTGCGAGTGCTCCACAAGTATCTCGATTCTTTTCAAGTAGTCTTCAACTGCCAATCCATTCATCTCTTGGAAAATTTCTCGAAAGTTTGAATCTCGCGAGCAAAGCAGCAACATGGCTTGTTGTTGGATCCCAACAATCGCATCTATCAACACATCATTATACAGTGGTATACCTAACTTACCCAACTCTTTCGCAGGTGACGCTTCAATGTACTTACTGAGCAATTCGTTCGTGACGTGCGCTTCTGGAAACCCTTTAAATGGTGACTTCATGATAATTTTAGCGACAGACTTGCGACGGATGTCGTTTATTTTCGCTTCGTTTACATCGAGGAGGAAGGCATCGCAAACCACTTCGACAAATTCAAAGAGCAAAGCAGAGTCGTCCTCACATTCTTGTTCATCCTTCGCTGAAACTTCGATGTTCGATTTTACAAGTGCCACACTATGTGTCTTTAGCCAAAGAATTTTCCACAGAGATTCAGTGAGTTCTGGAACTCGCTCTCTCAGACGCTCCTCCAAAGGCTTAGAGAGCGAATCGTCTTCGCCAGATGAAGAGTCTTTCCTCATTTTTGGAGAACCTATCTTTTTCTTTGATTTTGCCACTTTGTCATTTTTACCATCGGATGCATCAGTTGCAGCATTACTCGAGTTTTGATGTTTGTTTGCTTCTTCCTGTATCTCCGGGTGCGCAAGCAAATATTCAGCGATTGTTTCCGCGTTGATTTCTTCGGTGCGACTTCTTTCGCGTAGTCGCATTACCGCCATTTGAGCAGCGCGCGCCGAGAAACCCATCTCTACGATGAGCTGCAACGTTTCCGGCGAAATTTCCACATCATTAATAGCTTTATCGCGGAGCAAGGACTGCTCCCTCAGTCTGTCTTCTCCTTCGTCCAAATACCTAGCTATATCGTTGTGTTCGATACATTCACACAATCCTCGTTCGTAGAATCCCGTTCCACCCTGCTGCGTTCCGCGAAAGCATCGCGCGAGTATTCTGAAGATTCTGACGAGCACATCTTTCGCGTAAAGCACCGATGAGAGCTGGGGCTGAATAGCATCAATTTTTCCATCTTCGTTTACATGAAATTCGCGAGATATAGCACGTTCAATTGTAAATGCGACGTGAGCGCACTCTTCGTGCAAAGAAACACCCAAATCTTCAGGCATCTTGCATTTTCCCAATCGCTTAGAGACTTCCTCCGTTGTGTATGCCGCCCGGAAAGAGCGGCCAAGAATATTCCAGCCGTCTTGCATCATGCGATTCTCGAGCTCTTTCACCCAATAATCGCAGTCGTTTGCATTTTCAAAATCAATCTTATGTCTTTTCTGCTTTTTCGATTTGTTCGATTTGTTCTTGGAGCCGTCGCTTTCATCGCCGAGCTCTCCAAGTCTACTAAGCAATAATTCCCAGTCCACTGTTATCGGAATAGATGCCGCTGTATATAATTCACATCTAGTAATCATTGTTGGAAACGCTTGGAGGTTCGATAATTTCTCAAAGAAAGAAATTATGGTAGAGATGCAGATATTTGCGCTATGCAGACACGCATCCACAATCTGCCCGTTCGGCGGCGCCTTTACGATTTCTGTTTCCGTGACAGAAACACGTGTTAATAAAACTCCGAGTTCTATAACTTCAGGTAGAATAGCGCGCGAAATAAGATCAATGATGCCATATTTTCGTGCGAGAACGATTGCCGGGGCAAAGGCTCGACGGCTCTTATCTCGGCGCTCAGTAGAGTATCCGAGAACGGAGGTAACTACGCGTACATATTCTTCAATTTCGCTGAATATGAACAGAGAAGTGCATGGAAAGTTATCACCATCACCCAACTGCAAATTTTGTCTCTTATCGATGTATTGGCGAACATCTCTTTTCACTTTCGCGATTTCTTCGTAGCTCTGAAACATTATGTCTTCTATTTGCAACAAAATTGTTGCCACGGAGGTCCATTGTGTCCTCTCGTATACTTTAGATTTCTCTCTACTTAAACGCACCCAAGAAGGAGTCGCGGGTGCCGGTCGTGCTATGATGACAAATGCACTGACAATGGCTCCTTTAAGCCGCTGGAACGATTCCCGCGTCCATCGAGCCGTTTCGGCGTTCCGAAACGCCGCAATGCTTGTAGAATCGTCGTATTTAACTTCTCCGTCCACTAGAATTAAGTGACCCCTTAAAAAGTCGATGGAAGAAAGTGCGCCACCGTGAGCGCGACAAAGATCGAGAAGCCTTTGATAAAAGGAGCCCAAAGCTACTGGAAACGTTCGGATCATCGTCGAAAAGAAGTTTGTGGCATTCTCCAAACGTTTACAAATGGAATTCATTTCGCGAAAGCGATCAGTTCTGCATTCGCTATCGACTTCCCCCAACTTAGACATTTCACTCAGTCCGGACTCATTGAAGTCTTTATTTCTCGCTTCAAAATCTATCAAAACATAATTCAACGCCGCATCAAAGGCAGAACAGAAATCCTCTGGGACTCTTAATGCCAATTTACGCAGTAAACTCGAAAAGTTATTCCCAGCAACCGATGTTGGAAACATATTTGGCAGATTATTCGAGACAAAAATTTTAGTAAGTACTTCAACTCCGCTCAAATTCGACTCGAATATACTTTGTGAGTTGGAATTTGGTCTGTACGCTAAAAAACGATGGACGAGCTCATTTGTCTGCACGATACCTTCCAAGAGACGCGTCGCATGCAGAATGAGGTCGTGAAGAAATTTTCCACGCGCTACTACTGCTTTATTGCGCTCGTTATGATGATATCTATGTAACGAAGAGTTATTTCCTGACTCCGCATTATTTTTGTCATCTGAGTTTAAATCTGGTAAAGGTGGCAGTATGAGCCATCCGCGCTTGGCCATTTCCTCGGGCTTTTTGCGAATATCGCATTCCGAACACAGCTCAATGACTCTAATCTCCGCATCTTCACCTTTGGCTTCACCTTTGGTATCATCTTTTGGAACGGCAAGACACGTTCGCCAAGCGCTCACGGGTGATTTTGATGCATGAGGTGATTTTTTGCAGTATTCGCAGCGCTTTTCGCACGTTTTCCGGATCTCGTCAAAAATTTTGTAGAGCATTTCTACGCCGTCCTTGCGAAGATCAGGCACGTGTCTTAATAACTCATCTATGTTCGTTCCGATCGCGGTGGCTACGTCTGGGGCACTCAAAGCTTTTTGATAAATTTGCTTCGTGAAAGCTGGACACATGACCTTTGACAGTATGCCCCGCTTGATTACTTTCTTCTTCCCATCTTTGTGCAGACACGTTGCCGATATGACTTGAGGCGCAACGCACAAAACTTTTGAGTTATTCGCGATGGATTCATTTTCTAACGCGCTAAATAAAGCATCAAAAACTCCCGCACTTTCGAGTTTGACGTAGCACGTTGGATCGTGGTTGAGGTAATCGGTTACTAAAGAAGCGAATGTTGTCACGCCACTTCCCCCAAATTTCTGAGCGTTATCAAAAACCAGACGCATAGCTTTGTTGAGCCCATTGGGACCATCAAGACCAGCTGCGTAAGCATCCTGAGGAACCGTTGGACCGAATATTGCAAACGCCAAGGCACGTGTTAACGCTTTTATCAACACGCGGCGGCTGTAGGCGACGTAACTCGGTAGAACGACATCATTCGCTGTTAGGCCTTCTCCCTTTGTGGCTTTCTCAACAATATCCACGCTGGTGCCGTCGCCAGATTTCCGTCTTTGTGATGGAGTACTTTCTTTGTCATCATCTACTGACGTGACGTGCGACTTCTTGCGCTTTGAGCCAGAACCTGGCGCCGCATGTGAATCAGTATTAGCGACAGACAATAACTTTGCATCGTTCTTATTCTCTCTGTTTTTCATCGAAGCGCCCGCGCTTCTGAGTGATTCGCAAATCTTGTCGTATTCCTTCAGAGACGTTTCAATTTCTTGGCGTAGCCTCAAGCACAGTAACGCAACGCCGCCGGACTCACGAAATATTCTATTCGAATCCGCGTTATAATCTAATATCATTTCTAGCGAATGCGCAAATATAGCTACGAAAGGTATATGGTCGCTGCGTTCGTGCTCGAACAATTTCAAGAGCGGTTCGAGCGCGTTTGCATCGCGTAATACGTTGCAGCCTGTCGCAATCGTGCTAAGATTCGCGAGAAGTGCGAAAGCTGCTTCGGCAAGGGTAGATGCTTCTATGCTTTCGCTGTTTGAAATGTCAAAATACCGAAAACTTTCTTCTGTTCCCGTGTTTTTCTTAGTCGACTTCTTTCCTCTTCCTCTCTCTTCTGGAGAGTCCGTTGCCGTATCGAAATATTTCTTCGAAAGGTCTGGCGCGTTCACAAGTTTTTCCACTGAAATAGTGAATAAATTCTCCAAGATCGTTGCAGACTTGTGCGTGCGCAAAACTTCCACGGCTGCGGAAGATGTATCTCGTTCGTTTACAAGAGCCGAAATTGCCCATGCAGCTACTGACGCGTCGGTACTAAAATCACTCCCCGCGTCTTCTCCTCTTCCTCTTCCTAAAGACGGCAGCGGCGGCTCGCTATTACTGTTGTGTGTGTTTTTCTTAATGTTTGTTATTCTATCGTCGAGTTGTTGAACGAGTTCCGAAGCCTTTTCTTGCATCGTTGACGTCTGAAAAACCAGTCGCCTCATCTCCTGTGACGGAATCGGCGTTTTTGTGGGAGTGTAGTTGCAATCATACGAAACATCTTCCGTTGAATCGCCGAATTGCAGTAGAGTCGCCAGTGCGAGGTTTGCGACGTTTACTCGCGCGTCTTTTAGGTAGTGCGTGTTTGTTTGCGCATCTCTCGCTGCAAACGACGACCATCGAAGAGTCCAGAGCTTCTTAAACACTTCTTCTTGAAGTTTAGTCCGTTTATTGAACCCTTCTTCTTGGACGCGGAGTCGGCTATCTATGACCGCTTCAACGGCATTTTCGGGTTTGCTACTATCTACTTCACCTCCTTCCTCGATACTCTCGACGATTTCGTACATGCGCGAGACATTGGATTCGTCTAAGACGTCGAATACAGAAGATTGACCGTCCTGAATGCCGTCTTCGTTATCCACGCCGAATAGGAAATCAACTTTCAAATCTGGAAATGAGTTTTGCACCTCTGTTCTTTTCTCGTTCTTCTGCTTGTTCTCATTCTCATCGTAATCGTTCATTCTCGCCAAAATTAACAACCGCATCGTCAACCCATCGCACGGCACAAACCTATTCACTCTTGTGCCGGGCGTTTTCTTCGCAACCGAGTGAATCGTCAGCAGCGCTTCGTACGCGACTTCAAAATCTTCGTGATGTAAAAGCTTCGTCAATTGTTCCAACGAATTGTACACGTGCTTATTCCAGCACTCGTCTAAAATTGCGCGCGTACATCGCAAAATCCACAGCAACGTCTTCTTCCTTTTCATCGAATCCCTTTTTCGTCGTTCTCGTCTTTGTCGCGAGTCGTCGTCTACGCCCTCCTCGGCATTTTCACCGCTTCCGCCATCCCCGCCTCTCGCTCCTTCCCCGCACGCGATCAAAAACGAGCACACGTCTGTCTTGGAGATGTAATTCGGCGCCGCTTCGTGCGCTATCCTCGTTGCCGAAAAATGCGTTTTTGAATCCTTTTTCGCCGTCGTAGTCGTAAAACCACTCGTCGCGTTTGACAAATACGAGTCAAACGCGTTAAACACATCCACCCAGTGTAAAAACTCGCCTTTCCCCAAGTGCCAAACGAATTGCGGGCTCAAATCGTCCGCGATTGCGCTCGAGATATCGACGACGCGATCGTGAACATGACGTTCTTCTTCTTCTCCCCCCATGTCCTTCTCGTCCAAAGTCGTCAACGCGTTTTTGTCGGCGGTTGTTGTGTACGACAAGATTTTCGCAATCAACGCCGACATTCGCGGGGACTGTTCGTTGTGTTTCAAGAGAGAGAGAGAGAGAGAGAGAAAACGCCGTCAGAGAGAGAAGAAAAAAGAAGAACGAAACGAAGAAAACGACTTTAAAGAAAAGCGATGAGAGAGAACACGCGCACCGCGTCGAAAGTGCGCGCCGGTTTCGCCACTTTCCCCATGTTTCTTTTGACTCAAATCTCTCTTCTGCGTTAAATGTGCTCTCCGCGTGATGTGATGAGATAACCGTATTCTGATGATGATTTGTGCTCTTCTCGCGGTGTTCTCGTCGCGATGTGCTCTCCTTTTCTCGCGGCTAAAGAAGAGAAAAAGAGAGAGAGCGCGAGCAGAGAGCGTCGTTTCTCCCCAACTTTGAGTTTTAAAAGGAACAATCTCCAAACGCGAAAAGCAAAGCAAAGAAACTTAAAGCGTGTGCGTTTTGTCGTGGTCGTTTTTAAAGTGTTTTATTATGGCGCTTTTTGCTCCGTCTGTTTTGCAAAAAATGTAATCGATTTTTTCAAAAAACTCTGTCGTTTTTTTTCATAAAAAACAAGCGCAAAAAAAAATCTCAACTTTTATCACTCTCGAGGAGCATCATGGCGGCGAGAAGAGCGATTGCTTCTGCGAAGATGATGACGACGACATCATCATCATCACCGTTATCATCGACGAGGACGAAGAGCATCGTTACCCTCGTCGCATCGTCGTCGGAAAAGTCTTTTTCTTCCTCTGCCTTCGCGCACACAACGCCGCCGCTCTCGCGCAACAATCGCGACAATCGTAATAACGGTTCGACGATGACTTCGTTTTCGGGAACGTGGACTTCTCGGCGTCGCGGTGCTCACGACGCGTCCTCTTCCTCTTCCTCTCGGTGTTTTACTGCGACTGCGACGAGTGCTACGACTGGTTGTCGCCGTCGATCTGGGTTTCGAGAAGCGTCGAGCGTGATCGCGCGATCGTACGCGTCTTCTTCTGAAAAAAAACTCTTGGTCGCCGCGCCGATGGTGTACGTCGCAGGCGAAGAGATGACGAAATACGTGATGGACCTGGTCAAGGAAAAATGGATCGCGCCCGCGGTGGATACTTCAAAGTGGGAACATTTTGATTTGAGCGCGAAAAATAGGGACGAGACGAACGACCAGGTGTTGAAAGACGTCGTTACGGCTGGGTTTAAGTTGAAAGCGATATTTAAAGAGCCGACGATTACGCCGACGGCGGACCAAGTGAAGCGACTCGGGTTGAAGAAGACGTGGGGGTCGCCGAACGGCGCCATGCGAAGAGGGTGGAATGGGATTACTATTTCTAGGGATACGATTCATATCGATGGGATTGAGTTGGGGTATAAAGGTCCGGTGTTGTTTGAGAGACACGCGGTGGGCGGGGAGTACGCGGCTGGATGGAAGAATGTTGGGAGAGGGACGTTGAAGACGACGTTCATCCCGAAGGACGGGCCGGACGCCGGGAAGGAGATTGTGGTGGACGAGAGAGAGTGCAAAGACGAAATTTCCGCGGTGGTGACGTACGATAACGCGTACGATAACGTCCACAATTTAGCCAAGTTTTTCTTCGAGAGGTGTTTAGAAGCTGGCGTAAAACCGTACGTGGTCACGAAGAAAACCGTCTTCAAATGGCAAGAACCGTTTTGGAAAATCATGAAAGACGTTTACGACAGCGACTTCAAAGCGAAATTTATCGCGCAAAAGATCGTCGCCGAGAAAGACGCCGAGTTAGTGCATCTCCTCTCCGACGCCGCGACGATGAAATTGGTCCAATGGACCCAAGGGAACTTTGGCATGGCTGCGCACAACTACGACGGCGACGTCTTGACCGACGAGTTGGCGCAAATGCACAAATCCCCCGGTTTCATCACCTCCAACCTCGTCGGCGTCGCTCCAGACGGCACGTACATCAAAGAATTCGAAGCTTCTCACGGCACGGTCACCGATATGGACGAAGCGCGCTTACGAGGCGAAGAAACGAGTTTAAATCCACTCGGCATGGTCGAAGGTCTCATCGGCGCCATGAACCACGCCAGTTTCACCCACGACACGAAAGAAAACCACAAAAAAATGGTCGATTTCACCACGAGCATTCGAAACATCATGCACAAACTCTTCCGCGAAGGTAAAGGGACGCGAGATTTATCCGGCCCGTCCGGCGCGACGACCGAACAATTCATCGATCGCGTCGCGAACGAGTTAAAAAAGAACCGCGCGTAAAAGAACGAACGAGCGAGCGAACACGCAAAGAGAGAAAAAAAATCGACCCGAGAAAAGAGTTCAGAGAGAGAAAGAGAGAGAGAGAGAGAAACCACGCGCGCGCACACACACACGTATTTATATAAAAGAAAACGTACCCAGTACTAATAAAAGAGTGAAAAAGTAGTTTCTGTTTTCTCTTCTTGTTTTGTCTTTTTCCATCATTTGTGACACATTTGAAGCGCCACAAAATCAGGGCTTTCCTCATCGCATCCTCATCTTTCGAGAGGTATACGAAACAAAACTAGACTTAAGAAGAAAAAGAATCTCTCTATCGAGAGCAACAGCAGCATTAAGAGATAAAATGTCGTCCTCTTCGTTCGCGGCGTTGGCGTCGAAACCCGCGGCGGAGAAGGAAAAAGCATCGGTCCCGGAAACGCCTCCGTTGCATTCGGTACAGATCGACGGCTCGGTGATTCTGCAAATCGCGAAGCACGCGCGAGATTCGCAACCGTCGTTAGTGACGGGACAATTGCTCGGTTTGGACGTCGGGTCGACGTTAGAGGTGACGAGTTCGTTTCCGTTTCCGTCGCAATCGTCTTCGGAGAATAACAACACTAACGAAGACATTCAGGAGGAAGAAGGGGCGCATTATCAGTTGGAGATGATGCGAATGTTGCGAGAGGTGAACGTGGACAATAACACAGTCGGGTGGTACCAATCGACGACTATGGGGTCGTATTTTACCGAAGAGTTGATCGAAACGTTTATTGATTACGCGGAGAGTATTGAGAGGTGCGTTTGTATAATTTACGACCCTACGGTGAACGATTCGGATGGCCAGTTTGGATTGAAAGCTATTCGCTTGACGGATGCGTTTTTGAAGACGCACAAAGAAGTGAACGGAAAATTTGAAACGAGCAAGATTAAGGATCGAGGACTGAAATGGAGCGACGTAATCGAGGAGGTACCGATGGTGGTGAGTAATTCGGTGTTGGTCAGCGCGATGATGAAGCAGTTGGACGCGAACGCAGACGGAAAGATTGAACGAGACGAGAATAAATTAACCGAGGAAGATTTGAATCGATTACACTTGAACGCGAACACGTTCACGACGAAAAGTTTGGAGTTTTTGAGCGAGTCAATGGACGATTTAGGGAGCGAACAGCAAAAAGTGGCGTATTATCATCGAGCGAACCATCGGTTGCAGCAACAAAAGAACGTGTGGTTGCAAAAGAGGAAAGCGGAGAACGCGCAGAGAGAAAAGAGCGGGCTGGCGCCGCTGAGCGAAGAAAATCCAGACACGAGAACGCAGAACGAACCGAGCAGATTGGAAACGTATTTGATTTTTAACCAGGTTAATCAGTACTCGAAACAGTTGGACGAGCACAACGCTATGGCGGCGGCAAAATTGAAGTTAGTCTCGAGCGTTCGAGCCAACGAACAACAGTAGAGAGATGAAATAATTAGTCATAGAAGAGGGGGTCTTTTTAGCCGTGTGTATGTTTTATTTCATATTATTTATGCATGCGTTTTAATTTTCTTCTTATTTCTTCTTCGCCGCCGTGACGTTGAATTGGAAATGAATGATATCGCCATCTTTAACGACGTAAGTTTTACCTTCTTGTCTGTACTTCCCGGCGGCTTTCACTTCCGCCATCGAATTCGTCGTTGAGATTGACTTGAAATCCTCAAACGAGCACACCTCTGCTTTGATGAAGCCCCTCTCAAAATCCGTGTGAATCACCCCAGCCGCTTGCGGCGCCAACGCGCCCTCTTGCACTGTCCAACATCTCACTTCTTTCTCGCCAGCGGTGAAGTAGTATATCAAATTCAGCTCTTTGTAGCCTTGAACTATCATCTTCGGCAAAATTGACTTCGCGCCTTCGTTTTCTTTTTCAAACGCTTCTAAATTTTCTTCGCCTATATCGAACGCTTCTTGCTCGTATTCGACTGACGCTGGAATCATCGTCCCTCCGCCGTGCTCCTTAATCCACGCGTGAATTTTTACCAACCATTTGTTTTTCTTCCGAATAAAGTCCTTCTTCGTCAGGTTGACAACATAGATCATCGGTTTCGTGGTGATCAAATTCCCGAGTTTCATTTTGATCATGTCAATTTCTGGAGTGCTAAACTCTCCCGACCGAATAGGTAAATCGTTCGATAACATCTGCTCGACTTTCGCCATGGTATCCTTAAAAAGCTGAGACAATTTCATCCCGTTTGATTTCTTCACGTCTCTCTCCTCGTCCGTAATGGCTCTCTTCAACGCCGCTAAATCCTTCGCGCACAACTCGTGGTTGATAGTTTCTAAATCACGTATTGGGTCGACGGAGTCGTCCACGTGTATCACCTCGTCGCTATCGAACGCTCGCACGACGTGGTAAATCCCATCCACAGCTTGTATGTGCGAAAGAAAGTCATTGCCTAATCCCGCGCCTTCGCTCGCGCCGCGAACAAGCCCCGCTATATCCGTCACGTGCAAAAACGCCGGGTACATCGACGGCGGTTTCCACAGGTTGCACAAGTATTCGTATCGCTCGTCCGGAACAGGACACCGACTCTCGTTCGGTTCGATGGTACAAAACGGGAAATTCTCCGCCGCGGCGAGCGCTGTCTTCGTCAAAAGGTTGAACAAACTGCTCTTCCCGACGTTCGGTAAACCAACGATGCCCATTTTCAGAGTATTCTTCACTCGGCCGAACCGAGCGGCCGTGAGTGGTAGGTGTTCCTCTTTCTTTTTCGGCGGCGGCATCCTCTTTGCGTTGCTCCGACTGCTGAAGGTGTTAAAGTGTTGTTGTTTATGTTGTTGTGATGATACACGCTGAACCAGAAATAAAAACGCTCTTTTCCCTTTCTCAAGATTGCGCATTAATCAATCAACTTTGCGTCGTCGTCGTCGTAACTCTCTCTCTCTCTCTCTCTCTCTGTCCCTCCCCGACGACGGTTCAGAGTGAAGAATGTTTTTCCCGTGAGGTGTTGTGACAAATTAAACTCTTGGGAAAGTCAAAGCAAATTTCTCTTTCTCTCTCTGCATAAAAGACGCGCTGGTTTTGCGCTCCTCCAAGACTGGTAGAGAATATATCAGAGAGCATCGAGCCCGTCACGTATTACGCGCGCATAAAAGGTGTGAGTCTTTTAAACTCATCGATAATGATACCAACAGGAGTACTCTTTAAAATGGGAAACACAATCTTGGACCACATCGACCGGCACGTGAAACTGCCGGTGCAACTGTTCGTGGAGGAACACTTTCGAGGAAAAAGTGCGATGGTACTGACGAAGGTTTTACCGTCGTTAAAATTGAGAAAGAATGACACGAGTTTAGAAGTCGCGAGCATATTTTTCGCGTACGTGTTGTTCGCGATTACTTTTTGCCTGTGCGCGACGGTATCGAGCGTGTTGCTTTCGCCGAAAATTTTCAGAAAGTATTGGGCGCGCGTGTCTGATTCGGATAAGAAGATTTGGCACACGAACATGGACACGTACTTTCCGGCGTTTTTCGTGACCTTGTTCGCGTTGCCGGCGATATTGACGTTTGATGGTGGCGATGGGACGAAGTTTGTGCATCGCGCTTCGTTGGATACGGTTCGGGCGTGCGGTTTAAGTTTGGGGTACATGGCGTGGGATTTAGCGGTGATGTTGGAAGATCCGAAAGGGCAACAGGCCACGTACGGTGGCAAGAAGGCGTATTATTTATTCATCGTCCATCACGTGTTTTCTATTTGCATTTGGCCGTACGCCGTTCTCGCCGGGCGGTGCGTCTATTTCGTCAATTTCTTTCTCGTGAGCGAAGTGACGAATTCGAACATGAGCACTCGATGGTTTTTGTTGAAATGCAAGTTAGAAAAGAGCGCTTTTTACGTCTTGAACGGGTTAGCCTGGATTCCGTTGTTTCTTGGCGTCCGAGTGTTGGTGATTCCTTTGATGTTGAAGGCGTTCATTTTTGGCTCCTGGAACGCGTTGAGTGTCGGGGAGAAAATCGTCGCGTTTACCACGCTGCCGATTCCGAGCATGTTGAACGTCTACTGGGCGCGAATGATCGTGAGGAACGCGCTTAAGTATTTAGTCACCGGGAAGGATCCAGAAGATTCGAGTAGTAGCGATGCGGCTCCGATGGGAAACACGAAGAAGACGAACTAATTTTCACGTCGACGAAAAGAACGACATTCGAGGCGAAACCGAGGGAAAGATAAAGATGATGATGAAACAATAGATATATACAAATTGTAGCCAGCAGTAATTACAAAAAAAGAACTTTTACTAAATGATATTTTGTTTTTATACGAACTCTAATTACGCGAAGATCCCGTGGCCCATAACTTTCTCCGCGACCGTAGCGGCGACCAAACCAATGATGGCCATTCTGCCGTTCGTGATTTCAGCTTCCGGGGTAAAAATCCCGTACGGTTTGGACGACGGCTTCGACGTGTACTTCTCCGCGTTTTGCATCGACGGCATAAACGAAGCCGCGGTGATCAATAAACTCGCAAAAACGAGGGAAAACACGTGGTCGTGCAATTGCGCGCCGAACGTCTCGTGGTTGTAAGATTGCATTTCCGCCCCCATGGCGGCAACGAAAGCCACCATCCCGGCTCTGCAGTTGATCACCTCGGGCGCCCACCCGGCGAAGCCCATTATTTCCTTGAACGTTTCCGGTTTGTTTTCCGAGTACGTTTGTCCGTTGTTCATCGTCGGTGATTCCGCGCGTTGCATGGCGGAGTCGATGTCAACCATGTCGGATGATGATGATGACGTCGTCGTGGAATCCATCTCGTCCATCGACGCGGTGTTCTTCACGATCATCGAAGACGAGCGAACGGATTTCTTGGTCGATTTTTGCGACGATCGGAGAGAGGCAGAGGATGCCGTGGAAGCAAATTGAGCGGCAGAGAGAGAAAACATTTTGATTGGTGTTGTTGTTAGTGTTACGTGCGTGAGGAGTAGTGAGGTCGTTAAAGCCACGTGTGACGTAGTCGTTTTCGTGGCCCAGAACGCTCGCGAAAAAGACAGATTTTTTGCCTGCTCTTTACAAGAAGTATTTTTGAAGCATACCGCGTAGTACTACTACCAGAGAGTAGTATTATTACAAACCAACGATGTTTACATTCATTCTCTCTCTCTCTCTCTGTCTGTCTTTCTGTGTGTTTGTGTGTGTGGTATGCGCGCGCAATGTACATGTGAAACTCGGTTTGGTGTTGTTGTCGTTCCCGCCGCCGAGGCTACCGCCGAAAAGCTGATTTTTCATTCATTTTACGCCAACCCGTATATGTGAAAGTGTTCGAAAAGATGGCCAAAGTTCGATAATATCCACGCCATGGTCTTTAAGAAACACGTTTTGGTGAAATTGATGAGCCAGCCTAAATTGCCGATTCTCCAGGCTTGCAATAAACCCAACCCGACCGAGGCGACGGTGAAGATTAAACCGTATAAAGCGATGGATTCGTTCAGGCGTTGGAGTTTGACTTCGACGGCGGCTTGGATCAAGTTTGTCGTTCTGGAGAGCGCCGCGGAGAGGATTTCGGCTTGTTCTGAGGCAAAGAAGATGGTGGATAGCGCCGGGTCTAAGCGTTTTTTCACGAAGAGAGGAAGGAATCGAGCGCTATAGCTCAATCGTTTCAACTGCGCTTCGGTGAATTTAAGCTCGATGATTTGTTGGTACGCTTGAGCGGAGAGCGCGAGCATGCGCGTTTTCGCTACGACGTCGGCGACGGCGGATTCGAGGTCCGCGACTTGCGTTAACATTTCTTGTTGATTGCGGTAATCCGTGTTGGACGCTCTCGATTTTCTCAACACCGAGGAAACGGTATCGTATTGGATTTGCAATTGCGCCAACGCTTGTCGTTTTGCTTTGGCTTTCGGTAATCGAGAGAGAATCAGCAATCGATACTGCTCGATAATAGTCAAGCGTTGGATTTGACGCATGGCGCGATCGAAAGTTTCTTTCCCCGGTGGGACAGTGACTAAACACTGCGTGCCACCGTCCTCGTCGAGTTGATAGTTGACGTAAATCTTCGCGCCGTCTCCGAGACTGGCGCCGGCAAACGCGCCCACTTCCCAATCCAATTCGCTATCTCGAAACGTTTCTTTGGACGCGCCTTTCGTACTCGAAGTCGTCGTCAACGGGTCTTCGAAATACGACGAGTCTCTGGACATGACTCTCGATGCTAACGCTTGCCTCGCGGCTTCTAATTGTCTCAACGCCGTTCTACTGTTCGCGTCGCTCGATAAGTCCACGTCCTCGAACAACGACCGGGACCGCTGTAAATCGTTGGAAACCACGCCGGCGTCCGCGACAATCTCGCTCGGATCGTGCGCACTATTTTTATCCGCCACTCCATTCAACGTCAACCACTCTCCATTCAACGTCTCTCTGTCTATCGTTTCCGCGAAGGTTTCTCGGTCTAACCTGACTACGAAATGTTGAATCAAAAATACTTTCCCGGGAATATCCGCCAACCAATTGGTCGGCAACAACCAGCTCCAAGGTTTAATCGGCGCCGAAATTTCATCCTGCAATCGCCCGGGACCACTCAGCGTTAACGTTTCAAACTCAGAGTGTCTTTGCAAACGACAATTAAACCCAGCGCCTAAATCCAACACCACGTCCGACCACCCTCTCGCGACGCCGTCCAAAACGCTCGTCACTTTCCACGCCGGCGTCGTATAGTGCGACAACAAACTCTTAATCGTTTCCCGATACGCCTCCCCTTCCTCTTTGGTAAACTTCCCAGTCTCGTCGTACTCTCTCATCCACGCCAAGTGCAACACCTCCCCTCCTAAAGGCACGAACGGTCTCGACCTCGTCTCCGCCGACAGCGCTCTGCGTTGCCCCAACCCTCGATCGATCCGCTTCTCGTTCGCCCGCTCCACTTGCTCTTGCACGATTGGATCGACCATCACCTCTGCGCCTCCTCCTCCTCCGTTTACTCTCATTCCTTCGCCTTCTTCTACTGCTACTTTTTGTATCGGCGTCCCGATCGGTAAAACGTCGTCCAAGAGCACCCCGGATTTCAGCCTGAGGTGGTCTGCGATTTCCTGGCACTCCTCGTCTTCGCTTCCGCACTCTTCTTCTTCTTCTTCCGCGTCGTCGTCCACGGTTTCCGCGATTCCTTTCGTCGTGTTCCAAACTCTGTTTTTATTCTTCGCATTCTCGTCGCGACTCCTTTCGCCCTCGCCCGTCGTCTTCACTTTGGTCCTACTCCTCCTCTGCCGCTTGTGCGAAAGATAATCCGAACGAGACGACGACGACGACGAACTCGAGCACCTTCCAACGAACGACGACCGACCGATGACGCATCCTTTACTCGCGGCGTCACTCCTACTGCTTTTCTCTTCTCGGCGACGAGAAATGCCGGGCGCTCTGACCACCGAGGATGCCCCCCGGACGACGACAGATACGCTCGAGTGCAACATTATAAGTCTGTTGAAAGATATGGATATAATGGAGCACTTTGAAAGCTCTCGAAAAACAAGTTACTTAAAGAGTAAGCAGCACAGACTGACGAGTAAGAAAGAAGCACTTATTATCGAGCAAAATTTGAGTACGAAATGCGCACTTACGCAGTAGAACTTCTTACTATAACACCCTAAACACCTAAATGAAGAAAAGCAAAAAAGATATCGTCTCACAAAGGGAAAAGACGAGAGAAAAGAGCGCGAGAGAAGAGATGCTGGACGAGCGGAAGTCGTCCCCTCGACGAGATCGTCCTCGGGGAGGAGAGACGCCGATAAAGAAGACAGAGAGCGAGAACGAGGAAGACTTTTTGGAAGAGAAAAGAAGAAACCCGCAGGACAAATCGCACTTAGCGTATCACGACGAACGATTTCGATGCAGAAAATGCGCGCGAAACGCGTCGTGTTTTGCGGTGCACAAAGCGACGCAGAGGATGATTACGATCGGGAAGAAGACGAGTTTAACGACGAGAACGAGGAATAAGAACAACAACAACAGCGACAAAGGGCGGTTGAGAGGACAACGGGCGAAGAGGAGGGATTTTGAAGAAGCTGGTTTTGGTGGTGCTTCGTCGTCGTCGTCGTCTTGGTCTCGCGAGGACGAAGAAGAAGAAGAAGAAGAAGAAAAAGAAGGTTTAACGACGACAGAAAAGACAACTGCAAGAACGAAATTAGAAGAATACGCGTACGACGACCCGCGGTATGAATTGAAGAAACTGAAAGATTCCGGCCATCGACCGACGATGAAGACGTACACGTCTTTGATCAGTGCGCTCGGGAAACAGAATAAAGCGAAGGAGGCGGAAGAGATTTTCAATCAGGAAGCCAGAGTGGAGTTTGATTGCGACGCGGCTATATTTAACGCAATCGCGCACGGGTACTGCGAAAATGATCAACCGGACGAGGCGATGCAGTTCGTGGATTCGTGGGTGGAGGAGATTGGTTTGTGCGATCGACCGGATATGGAAGGGATGAAGGATAAAATAGCGAAACCGAATCGAGCGACGCATCCGGAGATTATCAACGCGTACGCGAGGAACGGGGAATATAGAAAGGTTTATCGAACGTTGCGAATTATGGAGGAGAAGCATTTAGTCGTGCCGTCGGAAAGGACTTACAACGCGTTCATAAAAGGATGCATAGAAAACAACGATCCCGAAGAAGCGGAGACCGTGATTGAACGATGGAACAATGAAAAGTACGATTTAGAGAAGATGGCGAGTAAATTAGTCACGAAACCAGTCGCCGCGTCGTACGGAATGGTCATCGATTACTACTGCAACAACGACGACATCGGGAAAGGACGAAAACTGCTGGAGAAAATGCGATGGGCGAACGTGGCGCCGTCGTTACCAATTTTCAACATGCTGTTGAAAGGATACTTGAAATCGGGCAATCCTCGAGCGGCGGAGGTTATTTTCAGAGAGTTACAAGGCGGAGGGTCGTGGGATATGGAGAAAATGCGCGTAAAACCGGACGTTCAAACGTACACGATGTTTCTCGAGTATTGGGCGAATTCGGGAGACACGGAAAACGCCGAACGATATCTCACCGCCATGCGCAAAGATAAAAACAAAATCAAAATCGATTCGTTCGTCATCGCCTCCGTCGCCAAAGCCTACGCGCGCGCGTGCGACCCGGTGATGGCCGAAGAGCGGTGTAAATCGTTAATGGAGGAGTATAAAATCAAACCGCACGTGGTGCCTTTAACCACCGTGGTGGCGGCGTATTGTACCGATGGCGACACCGGCGAAGCCGAACGCGTCGTTCGCGAAATGATGGAAGACTACGACGTCAATCCAAACGAGCGCACGTTCTCGCACGTCATCTGGGCCCACGGCCAACGCGAAGACGTCGCGAGTATACGAAGAGTCGCCTCATGGATGATTGATTTAGGTTTCCGCATCGATCGCGGCGATACCAAAAACTCCTTGTTTCGCGCTTTGCAAGAGTGCGGCTTGGGAAGAAACGCCGTCGAGAATTTGATTCAAGACGTGGCGAACCAAGACGTGATCCGTAAAAGACGCACGGAAAACGGAAACCAACGATTATACGACCGAAGTAACGACGAGGAAGTAAACACAGCCGCTCCACAAACGCCGCCGCCGCCGCCGCAGCAGCAACAACTGCAGAGACGTTCCATCGCCGTCGGCCAACGAGGCCGACGAGGCGGCGCCGACGCCAATACCAACAACGGAACAACGCGGCGCGCACCGAGAGCGTTCGGCCACGCGCGTCGATGCCTCGCGGTGGCGTCGTCGTCCGGAGGAGCAGTAGCATCGTTTTACTTCTGAACTCATGTATTTTAGAATAGAAAACACCTTCAGCGCTTTCGTACATAAAATCACAAACATCTCTTCTGTTCGTTTCTTTTTCTTCATTATTCGCGCGCAGATGTGTGATATAAATCATCACTCCTGAATTGCTTTTACTAATAAAAATGAGACGAAAGAACGAGCATCCGCAGCGCGCGATGCACGCGAAAACGGTGGTGACGAGTGACAGAGAGGAGAGAGAACGAGAAGAGGAGAGACGAAGAAGAAGACAGAGAGAACAACAGGCTTTGTTGATGGTGTGGTGTGATGTGGAGCGGGAAAGGGAAAGGGAGGAGGAAGAAGAGGAGGAAGACGAAGACGATGATGAAGACGAAGACGATGATGAAGAAGACGATGAAGAAATGACTGTTAGGAAAGGAGCGAAGAGAAAGAGAGGGCACGAGTGTGGCGTGTGCGAGAAGGTGTTTACTTCACCATCACATTTGGCCACACACATGCGTAAGCACACGAAAGAGAAACCGTATAAATGTGATGTGTGCGAGAAGCGTTTTACTCAATCTGGTACTTTGAAAGCGCACATGCGTATTCACACGAACGAGATGTTTGAATGCGATGTGTGTCAGAAGCGTTTTACTCAATCTGGTGCTTTGAAAATCCACGTGCGTATTCACACGAACGAGAAACCGTATGAATGCGATGTTTGTGATAAAGCTTTTCGTCAATCTAGTGATTTGAAAACCCACATGCGTATTCACACGAACGAGAGACCGTACGAGTGTGATGTGTGCGAGAAGCGTTTTCGTACATCTGGTCAATTGAACGTCCACAAGCGTACTCAACATTAGCTGCTCTTTTATAGTCCTCGTGTAATAATACCGGTACCTTTACGCGCGCCTCTGCTTAATGCGTTATCCGCGTCATCCGCGTTTCCTTTCAAACACCTACTATATCCACAAGTCTTCGCAAAGTCTTTCTCGTCTTTTTCAGCCACACGAAATTCGTCACTCCTCGAGACGCATTTTGCCCCTCTGAAAGACTCCCGAGATGATACATCAACGCCTTCCGTTCGCGTCACCGACCTTTGTCTTCTTCGTGCTCGTCTTCGTGTTCTCTTCGTCGTCGTTCAAAGCGAACGGGTTTTTATTCGAGGAGGAGGATTCTTCGTCTTCGTCTTCGTCTTCTTCGAAAGCCGGGGAAATGAATTCGTTTTCAAATCCGCACCGGCGAGCGCTCTTGAAGCGATCCAAATTCGCTTTGACGAGGACGGAAGACGAGGACGCAGATTCGAACGAGAGAAGCAATACTAATAATAATAACAATAATAATAACAATTACTTCGATTCGAACAAGTACGCGGCGGACGACGCGTTAGCGCGGATGTACGGAAACGTGAACAAAAACGCCCGGCCTAAATTCACGAGCACGAACCCGACGCAAGATAAAGCGAAAGTGGAACGAGCTTCGAAAATGCAAGCGGAAGAGGTGGCAAAAGGAGACAAAACCGCGATTGCGTTTAAAAACATGGAGAATGAAATCGAAGAGGAAGCGAAGGAGGCGGTAGAGGAAGCGACGAATGGGGATTTAGAGTTGCTCGGAACGACGTTGCGTTCGAGCGAGAACGAAGTCACCGCGGAGGAGAAACGGAGATGGTCGTTTATGGATTCAAGTCAACTGAGAGCGGAATTGGTGACGATGACGAAAGAGAGGAATAAATTAGCCGCGGCGTTGGGGAAATTAGCCACCAACTGTTCGCAAGAGATGAAAATGCTCTTCTACAAGGTTGAAAATTTAGAAGACACGCAAAAGTTTTACGAGAAGGAAAACGAACAGTTGACCGGGAAACACGAAAAGTGCAAAAACGACCACGATTTGTTGAAAGAACACGCGGCAAAGAAAGTCGTCAAACACATGGACTATTTGGGCGTGGACACAACCTTCGTCAAACCGCACCGAATGGACGTCAAAGAATTGCTCGAAGCCGCCGAGTTGGCCGATAAGCACCACGAAGACGAGCTCTTCAAAAAACGCATGGCGTTGGAAGAGAGAGAAGGGAAGCAGCACTCGTTAGAAGATTTAGCCAGAAGTGGGAAGAAACACGATAAAGAGTACAAGAAGAGGATGAAGGAACGCGTGGAAGGGTACCGGTTTAAGACCATTCACAGAGACGAAGAGGATTGATTGATTTTATTTAAACAACTTCTTACACTTTTTATATCACGCATCTTCAAAACGAGCCGCCACCTCCACAAAAAAATAACGCACTCTCTCCCTCTCTTTCTCTCTCTCTTTCTCTCTCTTTTCATCATCTGCGCGTCAAAATCGCGACGATTCAAAAGACGATTCAGACGACGACGGCAAAGTAGTGTCGTCTCCAACGAAAGCAGCGTTAAAAGCAAACGCGGATAAGGAGAAGGAGGAGGAAAAGGAGGAGAGATGACGAGCAAAAACGGGAAGAGTAAAAAATCATCTTCCAATTCGTCGAAAGAAATCTCTCTGCTCTGCGCGGACGAGCTCGGATACCTGCGCTTCGCGTCGTCCTCGAACGCGTACGGCGCCATTCTCCATCGATTCGATTCTTCTTATTGCGTATCAAACACTTACGAGAATAAGAAGAATAAAGAAACTTTTGGGATTGAGAAACTGTGCTCGAGTTTTCACCGCCAGATGGGGTGCAACCTGTACGCCGTCGCGAGAAGGAACGGGAAGGTGGAAATCTTTCGGGCTGGGAACGGTGGATTTTTTCAGCCTTTATATGACAAAACGGTAGGAGGAGTAGCGGCAGTTTCGGTCCCGAAATGCGTTGGATTAGATTTTACGGAAGACGGGAAACAGCTCACCGTGGCCGCGGAGGACGGGACGGTGACCGTGTTGCGAGTGAAAGAGGATGGCGAGGGGACGTGGAAAAGCGGCGGCGCGGACGCGCGTTCGTTCGCGTTGTTGAAAGAGGACGTCGCGAGGAGAGAAGAAGAAGGGGTGGTGTTGTGCGCGCGAGCGAGTAAAGATGGGAAGCGGTTACTTTACGGAGGGAAAGGGCAAGGAAACGACGTGAAGATTGTGGATGTAGAGCAGGAAGGGAAGTTGGTGTGGAAAGCGAAACCTCCGCCGGTGAATAGGTTGAATTATCGAGCGCCGCCGTGGGTGAAATGCGCGCGGTTTAAAGATCGCGGGGAAGCAAACGGAGGCAACGAAAGTTGCGTTTTTGCCGTCGGGACGGGGGAGAAGAAAGTGAGGTTGTACGATACTAGGGCGAATAAACGCGCGACGATGGAAGTGGAATACGGCGAAGCGCCGGTGAATTCAGTCGCTTTTAGTTCCGTCGACGAACACCGGATGTTTGCCGCGGACAGTCGAGGTAAATGTTGCGCCATCGATTTGAGAACGAGTAAAGCGTGCGGCGCAATTCGGGGCAATTCGGGGAGCGTTCGCGAAATCGAAGCGCACCCGACTTTAGATTTAGTAGCCACGGTTGGGTTAGATAGATACGTTCGAGTGTATAACGGCTCCAGTAGGAAATGTCTAGGTGCGGCGTACGCGAAGCAAAATTTGACGTGCGTCGCCTGGGACGCGTTCCAAGATAGAGATGGAAATAGAAAGAAGAAAAAAGGTAAAAGGGTAGATGCAGATAATAGCGACGATAGCGATAACGATGACGAGGATGACGAGGAAAACGACAACGATATTTTGCCGAAGAAACGGAAGAAGAAGAAGTCGAAATCGTCTGATTTTGACGATCTTGACGAAGCCTCTTTGAGAAAAGCGAAGAAAAAGAAAAAGAAGAAGACGAATGAAGACGTGATTGTCAACTACGTAGACTTTGATAGCGATGACGAATGAAGGTATGCATACATATAGTTTTTTACACTCGCGCGTGGTGGAGCTCAATTTCATGACTGTCCCTGCCTCCTATTTCTCCTTTCCGTCTCCTCTCGTTTTCTTCAAACTTAGAACACGTGTACCCGTTCTTCAAGCCAACGAGTCTAGTTGTGATTGCGTTTATAACCGCTCCAATCTGTATAAACGCGGCGCCCACCCTGACGATCGTTTTCGCGGAATCGCCTGTCGTCGCCGCTTGAAGAATGCACAACGTAAACGCGGCGAAGATGCCGTTCATGCCGAAAAGCATTCGGATGGAAGCTTTTTCTTTCACGGAGGAGAACTGTTCATCAAGCTCACGATCGTTACTACTACTATTGTTATTATTACTATTATTGATCGCCTCTGGAGTTGTGAGTGCTCGTTTCTTCTTTTCTTCCTCTCGCCTCCGTTCAAACCCGTCGGAAATACACGCGCTCGCTCTCGCGTAGCACACGAGTAATCCTAAATTCACCGCGGACGTTAAAATTACGTAGAAAACGAACATGGCTATAACTTTAGACCCAAGATTTTTCGTTGGTCCACTCCCCCAATGCCCCGACAAGAGCGCCGCAACAAATCCGAAAATTGAACACAAAGAATAGAATCCAGGTCGATTGCCGAAATCTTCGCTCACCACTCTCGCGCGAGCGAACAAAGAGACGGTGGCGATAGAAATTTGCGCGATGAAAACAAAGTACCCGTTATCTACACCAGAATCTGCGTCAGTTTCATACCACGAATTCGAACCGTACGTTTGCACGAAGTTAAGCCCAGCTGAAGCGACGACCCAGTAAATGGACAAACACCTCGTCCCCAGTTCCGAGTACGCCAGTCTCATCGTCTCCACGGTCTCCCCTATCGCCGAAAATCTACCATCGCTACCTCTCCTCTCGCTAAAATTCCTCTCCCTCTGACTCTTCCGACCACTAACATCCGGCAACACGAAAAACGCCACCAAAACTGCCAAACCTACGCTCGTTAAACTCACCCAAAACAACTCGGCTATTCGATCCTCCGCTTTCGCCGGCCGGTTGCCGAACGACACCGCCAGTTGGCCGACGATTCCGGCGAACGCGTAACTCGTCGCAAACGTCGCGCTGATGTACCCGGTTTGGTCCCCGTTGTGCTTTTCGTTCTCCTTCTTTTCGTCGCAATGATACGTGTTGTTGTTGTTGTCAATAGTATCGCTTACGTCGTCATCTTCAAAATCCTCCTCCTCTAGCTCCGTATTCGTCGCGCTGCTAAAAATCTCCACCCCGTAACTAAACGCAAACGGAAAGCTCGCGATCGTCGCTCCAAAACACACTTGCATAAACCGCATAGCATGCAAGCTTTCCCCGTATATCAGCACCCATCTGACGACAAATTCAGACAAAACCCCCACTCTGAGCATAAATCTCGACCCGTATTTCGCCGCAATCGGTCCGCTCAGAAGTGTCCACGCGAAGAACGCGTACACGTACACCGGGAAAATCTCTTCGTTGATTTCTCGAATCGAGAAGCCTTTCGTGTGGACTAAATACGGAACTAAAAACGGTTCGGACGGTTTGAACCAGAAGAAGAAACAGAACGAACAAAGGATTACGAGGAGAGATTTGTTTTTCTTCGGAGGAGGAGGAGAAGGAGAAGAAGGCATTGTTGTTTTTGCGCGCGTCTGATGTGGGTTGAAAAATGAGGAGATGTAACGAACTTTTCACCGAAGAGATGCTCTCTTGGCGCATCATCAGCATCATCCCAAAACGCATCTCGGGGCTATCAGAGACACATATAATCGATGTAGTTCTGCTATCTATTCAAGGTTCTAATAAAAGCATCGAAAAGGACGACACCATTTTGCTAAAGTGTTGTATATACACATATAGTACATCATCGAACTCGTACGCGAAAAGCGCGCACGAGTAAACGCTACGAAGCGTCTCCACCTCCTCCTCTCGAGGACAACATCCCGTATTTCTGCGCTTTGCCGTCCCACCTATTTTCTCGTTCAGCTCTTCTTCTATTTTCCTTGTACTCTCGCCCTAACTCGTTTACTTTCTCCTTCCAATCGATTCGATTGTCTTTCCTCTTTCCGGTCATCTCTAACTCGCTCGAGCCTCTCAACGCCGGGTTGGTCGCGCCGTACCTCTCTACATCTCTCCGCTCTCTTTCCTCCGCCTTTTGTTTTCTGAGCATATCTCTTTGTTCTAAAGACGTGTGCCTTAAATCTTTCCTACCACCGAACAGTGAGAACGCTTTCGGTCCGGATATAACTCCTCTCGTCTTCTTTACATCCGGATGCGATTGCATCGCGAACACCATCCACGCGAGCATTACAAGCAGGAACAACTTCACGAGTTTCGTCTTCGTTCGGTCTTTGTTTAAAAAAACGTGAACGTCAGACTTCTTTTTCTCCAGCAGTTTTATCGTCCCCGGAGGAAGGGAGACGACGGTGCCGTCCGTTCGGCGGTACTCTCGCTGCAACGTCGTGAACGTCGCCATTTCCCTTTCGACTCGTGTGGTAAAACAAAATGAAAATGTGGAGTTATACAGAGCGTCGTCAACAATTTATTACACTACTTTTACTACTGCTTTTGTTTGTCTTCTTTCAGTCAAAATGCGATTTTATTATTCTGGTACGCGTAACTCTCCGCGTTCGTATCGCCATGCAAGTGGGAGAGGGCAGTCGTTGTCGAGGAGGTATTGTACACATTCGGTTTGGTTATTCTTGTGCGCTTCTCGTACGGCGTCCTCGTCCCAAGGCGCTTTGGCGGTTTCGTGTAAGTACTTCAAACAGTCTAAGTGACCGTTCTTGGCCGCCCACCAACACGCAAATACGTGAAATTTATCGTACTTACGCTCAACAAGATATTCAAGTATGTGGAGATGACCATTTTCAGCCGCCCATGAGGCAGTTGTCCAAATCCAAGGAGCTTTGACTTCTTCGCGTAAGTATTTGAGTACCTCGAGATGACCGTTTCGGGCAGCTTCTGTACACGCCCACTCATTGATAGGACACTCATTTGCAACGCAATACTTCACCATTTCCAGATTACCATTATGTGCGGCCGCATGAATCGTCCTATCATCCCACCTACACTTTTTCTCCTCTCGCGCCCACTTGAGCAACTCGAGTTTATTCGTTTGAGCAACTCTCCAGCAGAAATATGGTTCGTCCATCTCTTCTTCCAGCTCATGGTTATACGTGCCCCACGGATAATGCTCCCACGCAACTTCCAAAGTCGATATCGACGACATCTCTTCAATCCAAAACTTCCTCGCAATATCACCCGCGCGAGAGGATCTCTTAATCAACTTTCTCGTTTCACTATTCACTCCGTGTAAGAATTTCAAATCATTCGAATTCAATCTCGGAAGCACATGTTTAAAACTCACATCGTCCCACTTCACGATCACCTCCCACAAAGAAGATATCGGAGACGGAGACGACTCGTCTAAAACTCTCGCACACACGTCGTCGTCGTCGAAGCAACCCAAAAAACGTTTCCTCTTCCTCCCCGCTCTCGTTTTTGATCCTTCATTGCCAGAAAATGGATACATTTCGAGCACTCGAAAATGGGGAAACTTTCCCTCATAAAGAAGAGATAAACATGAGAAAAGCGTTCGTCTCTTCTCTCGCGAAAAGAAGGAGCGTAAAAAGTTGTCGTCCTTTTCGAGCGACCACCGCACGCGTAAACGAAAATGTCGTTCGGTCCGTTTCTTCTTCGTATTCTTCTCCCGTGAGTAGTTTCGCGTCCTCGTTTTCATCGTCGTCGTCGCAAAGGACGAGATTGGATCAAAACGACGTCTCGGGGGTGAGACCGTTATCAACAAGATTCGTGGAAAACCTTAGTACTTTTCCTTCTTCGGCGAGGACGAAAAAGAGGACGATTCGAACGACATCGAGAGGGTTCGCGAGCGCGAGCGCGGATACGGTGAAAAGCGGGGACGACGACGATGATTTCGGTGACGACGACGAGGGAGAGGAGGAAAGGAAGAAAGGGAAAGAAGGGAAAGCGAAAGGAAGTAATAGCAGTAGCAGCGCGACGACGACGAGTACAACAGAACCACCACCAGCAGCAAATTCAATCATCAAATCGAAGAAAACGAGCGATTTAGAACCGATCACGTTACAATCGTTAACCGGAGACTTATCTTTCGGCGCCGGCGCGGAGGCGGACGACTTGACGCCGACGAAAGTGGTGAAACTTTTGGACGATTACATCGTCGGCCAAAACGCGGCGAAAAGAGCCGTGGCGGTCGCGCTGAGAAACCGATGGCGTAGACACCGGTGTCCGGAAGATTTGAGAGACGAAATCGTGCCGAAGAATATTTTGATGATTGGGCCGACGGGATGCGGGAAGACGGAAATCGCCAGACGGTTGGCGAAGATCACCGAGTCGCCGTTCGTGAAAGTCGAGGCGACGAAGTTTACGGAGGTTGGATTTCACGGCCGAGACGTGGATCAAATTATTCGAGATTTGATGGATAACGCGATCACGTTGACGAAGACGAAACTTAAGCAACGATTTAAATCGAGAGTGGCGGAGATGATTGAAAACAAGATTTTGGATTTCGTTTGCGGAGAGAGCGCGTCGGAGGAAACGAGGGAGGCGTTTCGAGCGTTATATCGTGAAGGCGCGTTAGACGATCGGTTGATTGAAGTGGAGTTACCGGAAGGCGCCGGTGGAAATCCCGATGGCGTTCGGTTTGATCCGTCGGCTGGTCCGTTACCGATCCACGAGTTAGTCATTAAAGTAGACAAGATGTTTTCCAAGAAGGGAGGCGCGGGAGGTTCCCATCCGTCCATGAACAAGAGAAAAATGACCGTGCGCGAGTGTAAACCAGTCATCGAAGAAGCTGAATTTGATAAATTGCTAACCCAGGAAGCCATCGCGAAAGAGGCGGTGATTGCGGTCGAGTCCGATGGGATTGTCTTCATCGACGAAATCGATAAGATTGTTTCCAGTTCGGATTCTCGACACGGCGCCGACGCCTCTTCGGAAGGCGTGCAGCGGGACTTACTTCCAATCATTGAAGGGTCGGTTGTTTCTACGAAATACGGGAACGTTTCTACAGACCATATTTTGTTCATCGCGTCCGGTGCGTTCAGCCAAAACAAACCGAGCGATATGTTGGCAGAGTTACAAGGCCGATTACCCATTCGCGTGGAATTGAAAGGTTTAACCAAGGACGATTTACATCGGATTTTAACCGAACCGAAAGCGAACATTTTGAGACAACAAAGAGCGCTGATGGAAACTGAGGACATAAACTTAGAGTTCACTAAAGAATCAGTCTTGAGAATGGCGGAATTGTCCGAGGAAATCAACTCGAACGTCGATAACATTGGCGCTCGACGGTTACACGCCATCGTCGAACGCATATGCGAAAAGATTAGCTTCGACGCGCCGGAGGAGGCGAGGAAGCACAAAGAAAAAGGATTGGACGGTAAGTGTACGGTAACGATCGATGTAAAAGAGGTGGAAGAAGCGATTGGAGATTTGCTCAAGAAGAAAGATTTAGCGAGATTTGTTTTATAAAAGAAAAAGTATTATTGCACATACACAGGTACATGTATGAAATGATTCTCAGTTTTACATCGCTTCCCCCAAATACGCTACTTCTAATTTCCGCGCTAATAATTTCTTATGCTAATATTGATGATTGCAAGACTTACAAAAATCTCGCTCAATTTGTTGCGTTTTTCTCTTGTTCTACCCCCTCCAACAACAAACTTCGATGGACGCTCATTCTAAACATCGGCACGAAATTCGGATCGTACTTCTTCCCGCGTCTCAAATGCATCGCGATTTGCGCCTTCTCCACCTCCTTCCGTTCTCTCAAATAGTAAAACTGATTCGCAATATCTTGCACTCTCGGCACGCCTTCTCTGTTTTCCCACTTCTCCGCCACGTCTTCCTGTGAGTGCGCTCTTTCGTACGGTAAAAAAAAGAGCTCGTACACGTCAAACAGCTTATTCCCGATGTCCGTGTACGAGTGCTGATCGAAGTAGTTAAACATGACTTTAAAGATCTTAGAGATTGAAAATCTGCACTTTGCCTCGACCCTGTTTCGACCAAAACCACCTCTTCGACAGACTTCGCCGTAAAAGGTTAACAAATCGAACGGTTTCCCGGAGCGCGAGATGAGTCGGTCCAGTTTACTGTTAAGCGAAAGAGAGAGAGAAAGAAGAACGCGAGAGAACGCGCTTTTGGTCAGTTTTAAATCATAGAAAACAGTAAAACGACGCCGAGACGACGACAACTGGATGCCGCCAAGCGGCGTCATCGGCGACGCCGACGACGCCGAGACGACGCGCGGGCAAAGAAGAAAGATCTCATCTCTCGATGTCGACCACCGTATATAATCATAAAAAACATCAAACGTGAACGAACGAGGACGTACTCCCACACGTTTTCGTAATCAAACTCGCCTCGTTGCTCGTGAAACTTGAAGAAATCGTACGCGAATTCCTGCGCCGTGCACTCGCGTAATCCAGGCCTTTTCCAACCCGATGTGAATTCTCCTAAACCATGCGTCTCCCTGGTCACCTCGTCGTTCCCGCACCGATTCTCTCGGCACTTTTCAATTAAGACGCGTTTTGCCTCCCGGAAATAGAGTAACTTTGTTTCCGTGTCCGCGTTTTTGAGGTGTTCCGGGAGCGGCGGTATCGGGGGGAGTTGCATTCCTCCTTTGGGTGACACTTTTTGTTGCATCAAAGCAGGAGGTGAAATCGTCGTCGTCGTCGCATCGAGCGCTGGTTTTCGTGGTGCAGGTTCATCTGGTTTTTGGTTCGCGTTCGGCGGTATCATCGTCTTTGCTCTATTTTCCCTCTCTCCTCGCGCTACACTTCTCTCTGCTGATTTTGAATTTTTCTCCCCTTTTTTACCTTTTCGTCGTCTCTGACGATTTGCCTCCTCGTCCTCGTCGTCCTCGGCGTCAGGAATCATCATCCTCGAACGCAACACCAAAGGTTCCTCCTCTTTCTCTGCCTTCAAAACCGTCCTCGCGTTCACCGCGCGCTGAGGGTGTGGGTTCTTTCTTCGTCTGCTCATTGTTAGCGTTCTATTCTTGCCACGCGTTTAAACGTATCAGAGAGCAGTAGTATGAAGAGTAATATTCAATCACATGTGAGATGCTGTTTTCTTCTCACCTTGTTATTAGGGTATGAAACCCTAAAATATCGACGCAAAATTCTCCTTTCTCCTCCACTCCTTTTTGCTCCACTCTTCGACGACTCTTACACGAAGAACAACGCGCGCGAGAGAGAGAGCACAAAAACAGAAGAACGCGTAAAACAATACCGATGAGTTCGTACTTCGGATCAGCGATCGGCTCTCTCTTCCAATCCGGTCCAAAGCTCGCGCACGATATCGTCGGCGGCGAAATCATCTCCTCCTCGCGAACTTTGTTCGGCTCGCATTGGAAAACGTTCGAGGGCAAATCGCAGGAAACCGGCGAGGTGGTGACTGTATTCACGTGCAAGATTAAAGACAAGGAGAAAGAACGAGTGGCGTTAGAGTTAGCCAGGAACGGGGCGAAACGTTTGAAATTGTGCAAACACCCGAACGTGTTGCAAGTGAAAGAAACGTTAGAGATCGAGAGTGGGAACGAGATTACCATTCACGTGGTCACGGTATGTTTGTTTGTTTTTCGAGAACGGCGTTCGATAACATCTTCTTCTTTTGATTTCTGCTCTCTTTTCTTCGATCATCCAAATATTGTATTGTTACGGAAAAAAGGATTCCGTAAATCGATCGTTGGACGTACTCGCTTCCCGCGCTCGATGTGGTACGAACTTTCCGCTCACCCGGCGTCGTAAAATTTTCATTTTGGTATCTACTTGACAACAAAAACAACAACAGGAAAAATGCGTGCAGTTAGAAGATCACTTGAAAGATGTGCCGAAGGGGACGCATCAGAGAGACGAATATTTTGCGTTGGGCATTCGCGAAGTCGCGACTGGGATTGCGTTCTTGAACAACGCGGTTGGATTAGTCCACGGCGCGATAGGGTTGTCCTCGATTGTCGTGACGGAAAATTTAGAGTGGAAAATCGCCGGGTTCGATTTAGTCTCCGAATTGAACGAGATTGGACGAGGGGTGAACGGGCAGGCGTCTATCGTGCACGGCGCGTATATGGTTCCAGATCAGTATAAACCGGACGAGTATCGCAGAGGCGATTGGCAGTCCGTTCCGGAAGGGCCGCCGTGGGCCATCGACTCGTGGGGGTTGGGATGTTTGATTCGAGAAGTTTACGGCGGCGGGGCGATGACGAGCGCGGAACAGTTGAGAGACATTCAACACATACCGAAGGTGTTATTGAAAGAGTATCAAAAGTTGTTGGGGAGTCAACCGGCGAGACGATACAATCCTAAAAAGCTGATTGAAAACTCAACCTTGTTCGAGAACAAATTGGTTGAAACGATTGCCTTCATCGACAACTTGAGCTTGAAAGACGCCATCGAGAAAGAATATTTTTTCAGACACTTACCGAGAGTTATGGAAGGTTTGGCAACGGTCACGGTTGAAAGAAAAATCTTACCAAAACTATGCTCCGCTCTCGAATTCGGCGCTGCGCCGGCGTTAGCCATCACCCCGATGTTGCAAGCGGCGAAAAATTTACCGGTTGAAGTCTTCGAGAAGAAAATTATCCCAACCATCGTGAAGTTGTACGACAAAACAGACCGAGCAATTCGCGTGGCATTGTTGGAGCACCTGCAAAAATACGTCCACGCGATGGACGAAAAGATGACGGATGAAATCATCTACGATAAGATATCGACTGGATTTAACGATCAAGATCCGTTTGTGAGAGAGTTGACTTTACGCACGGTGTTATTGTTGGCGCCGAAATTAACGCAACGAACGTTAGGGTCGAGTTTGTTGAAGCACTTATCTAAGTTACAAGTGGACGAACAACCGGCTATTCGAGCAAACACGACGATTTGTCTAGGAAACGTGGCGACGTATTTATCGGAATCCACGGCGAAGAGAGTTTTGTGTAATGCGTTTACGAGGGCGTTGAGAGACGCGTTTCCAAACGCGCGACAGGCTGGTTTGATGGCGTTAAAATATACCACGCAATATTATGAACCAGTTGAACTTTCCTCGAGAATCGTACCGTCCATTGCGCCTTTAATGACTGATGTCGAGCAATCAGTCCGAGAGGAGGCGTTTGAGACTATGAATGTCTTTATGGAAATTCTTCGAAGAAACTCAAACGCGATGAAATTAGGCCCGGAAGAAGCGCAAAGAATGTTAGAAGCGGAACAAGCCGAAGCGCACGAGAAAGCGAAGAAAAAGGCGAGCAAAGCTGGATCGATGTTATCGTGGGCGGTTGACAAGATGGCCAATGCAGTTGGTCAAGTCGGTAGCAACGATAGCGATAGCGTAAACAACGGCGATAACATCGATTTGAACAGCGAGGTGTTTGCGGCGAAAAGTTTCGGGTCCTCGGCACCGCCGCCAAGATTGTACGGTTTAACTCCAAACGCGAGTCCGAACCCGTCGCCAAACCCGAGTCCAGCGCAAGCGGTAAAATCTCGAGGCGGTGGGTACGTCAACAACTCCAGTCCGATTTACGAAGAACAGCCGCCTCCGTCGTTGAAGAATTTCGGAAGTGAGGAAGATCTTAGTCATAACAATAATAATTTTAATAGCCGAGAACAAGCACCAGCAGGGACAACAAAAAATCCTTCGGACGGATGGGGTGATATGGACGACGACGACGACGACTACTCTGGATTCGATAAAGAAGAAGAAGAAGCGAGAGCGCGTTTGAGTAAAATGTCCACCACGTCGTCGCGACCGGCGACGGCTGCCCGACCGGGAGGTTCTCTTGCCGGCATGGGAGCGAAGAAAATGAGCAACGCGAGCGCCACGAGCGATGGATGGGGGAGCGAAGACATGGACGAAGCCTTCGCCGCGCCTGCTCCGGCAGCGCAAAGACGACCGATGAACAGTGGCGGGCACGTCAGTCTAGGCGCGAAGAAACTCGGCGCGAAACCTCTAAAGTTGGGCGCCAAAAAAGTACTCTCGGCGAAAGATATCGACTTAGAGTCGATGCTAGGATAATATTTTAATTGAAAACGTTAACATACCTACACGCACATAGAGACTTCATGAGAGTTGCTTTACGGTAACATTCAATGCAACATAAATACACTCGGATATTACAACGAGTGCTACACTTTTACAAAATAACAACGCGCGCTTCTTCTTGTACAAAAAATTCGTCTTTCCTCCTCTCAAACGTCCCCACATATCATCATTCGTCCATCCTTTTAAATCATCACTTCCCGTCTTGGTTCAAATTCAAAAGCGCGTGTGAGAGACCTTTATCCACCTCCAGACTCCTCTGAAACATTTGCTGAATAATTCCTCTCTCCGCTTTATCCATATCTCTCGCGATCCAATCCCCTCCTTCCTCTTTCGAACACCCTCCGCCGTCCGTGTTCGCGTACAAGTATAAGTCCTCGACGCGTTCGCTCAAAAGCATCTTCCTCGCGCGTTGCCAAGAAACCTCGTACGGGTTCGACTGAGGTCGACACGTTCGAATAATGTTCATCGCTTTTTGCAACTCCATCCCTCGACAAAAAGTTAAATACCCCAAAACAGTCAAACTCGCTCGATTAATCCCCGCCGTGCAATGGACGTACGTCTTCCTCCCTAATCCATCGTGTAACAAATTGAACGCCCTGGTCATATCCGCCAGCCGTCTGGACTGGTCCAACCGGTCAAAATCTCTCACCGAAACTCTTAAAATAACCACGTTCCGTTCTAAACACCGCTTCCGAATCGGTTCCCAATCGATTTCCATCGCCTCGTGGCACAACTCGCACTGCAAACAGACGATGGCTTCCACCCCGGCTTCATCGATCAACCGATCGATATCTCCCGGAGATCTCGGACAAGAGCCAATAAGCATCGAGCACTCCTTTAACTCCTGTTCGGATGGGTTTTCAATCGGTACCTCCGTCTCTCGATCAAACGTCATGTAATCCCAGTTCAAAGTCCAACTCCACCTCCCTTCCGGTGGGGAATCGCCGCCTCTCGGCGCTCGGTTCCCGTTTAACATCAAACCGGCGTTGGTGGATTCCTGGAATCTTCGATCGTAATCTTCTTGCTCTTTCGCAGACGAGGACGAGACCACTGCTCCTTTTTGAAACGCCAACACACCTCTTCCTCCTCGTCTTAAACGTCTCTGATTCGCATTCGAGGAAGAGAACACGTTCCGATTGTTTTTGTGAACAACAGTCGTCGTCGAAGAATCGTTGGAAAAACGACCACTCGTCAGACATGTGGAAGAAGAAAAAGAAGAAGACGCAAAAACGCAGCGCATCATCTTATATGTGTGTGTGTGTATATATATGTGCGTTCAATCTCAAATTCACCGCAAGCAAAGGGCGCCTAAACGCAGAACAAAAGAGAGAATTTAGAATGAGAATAAAGGAATCCCAAAGAGGTGTTTTTGTGTGTCTTTTCTCCTCCAAAGTTGCTTTTTGGGCAGAAATTTGAAAAAAATTAAAAAAAAAATGGACCAAAGGAGTGACCAAAAAACAAGGGAGACAAAAGGACACAAAAGGGAAAAGCTCTTTAAAAACCGCACATAACAAACTTGACACAACAACAACAACAACAACAACAAAGAAAAGGCCTTCGTGTAAAAACGATTAAGAAAAGGAGCGCACGCGTGTGTGTGTGTTTTCTGTAAGGTAAATCGCAGAAGAAAATCGAGGGCACACTTTTTGCACGCTCTGCAAAGTATGCGCGTGATGTCGTCGATTTGAACAGAGCAACGTACGTTACGTGCTGAGAGTAAATCAGAGGGAAAATTCAAAAATGAGAGGCGAATCCAACGATGAGTCCGCATCAATGCTCGCGCGGCAAACGCACCTGTTCAAATTGCGCGCGGTGAAATTACACTCGGATTTCGAGCGATCCGAACAGAGAAACAAACTGCTGCAAAGAGATTTGTCAAAAGCGGAATCGATCGCGAAAGGTTTGAAAATCAAGAACGATGAATGTGTTCGAGAGATTGAAAAAATGGGAAGCGAAGTGAGAGTTATGCAAGAGGAGATGGAAAGAACGAACGAGAAAACGAAAACGTTGGAATCAAACCGAGATGCGCTCGAATTAGTGGTGAAAGAGACGCAGTCGGAGCTGTATTCGGTGAAAGAGGAAACGGAGAGGCGGATACGGCAGTTGACGATGGAACAGAGCACTTCGGAAGTACACGCGGAGTTACGGAGGGAGAGAGAGTCGCGAGCGAAAGAGTCGAGACGAGCGGAGCGGGCGGAACGGGCGCTGGACGACGCCGCGGTGGCGTTTAGCGGGGAGCGGAGAGACGCGGACGATGAGATGAGAAGACACATAGAGCGACGATTGGAGGTGGAAAACGAACGAGAGAAGTGCTTGAATGCGTTGGAGGAGAAGGAACGGAAATGGGAGAAGGAGAGGAGAGAGAGGGACGCAAAGGAAGGAAAACTGACGAGAGAGAACGAGCAGCTGACGAGCGAGAATGAAAAGAGAAAAGACCAAATCAAAAGTTTAGAGGAAGAGTGTAGGAAAGCGAACGCGGCTGTGAGAGAACGGAGCGCGGATATGGCTTTGGCCGTGAAGAAGTTGAACGTGGAATTAAAGCAACAACGGTTGGAGACGGAGAAAGGGATGGCGAAACGAGTCGAGGCGTTGAGAGTAGCGTTCGGGAACGCCATCGAGGACGTGAAGGAAGAAGCGAGAGCGAGTTTAAGCAGAAAAGACGAGGAAATTGCACGAGTTCTCGCGAAGGAGTCAGAGGCGAACACGAGAATGGCGTCCGTGGAAAAGCACTGTTTGAAAGTCCGGGACGCGTTGTTGGAGTTGGCGAACGAGAAAGAATCCTTGGAGGAAGAAAGAGACGAGTTGCGTAGAGCGTTACAAAGAGCCGGGGAAATGAACGCGCAGTTGACAAAAAGAGCAATGGACAACGCGAGCGCGACGGGTGGTGGTGGGTTAGGTGAAGAAGGTCTCGCGAAACAACAACAAAAACGCGCGGCGTTTACAAAGATACCGAGCAACGTTCATCGTCATCACCAATACAATAAAGGACCGAAGCAGCTGGCGGAAACGTTGGCGAAAGAGTTGGAGCAGTTAAAATCGGCTCACGAGGAGTCCATTGAAGCGTTAACGACGAGCGAAAACGGAAAAGATTTAGAAAAAATGGTTGAAAGAATAGATGAAATTTCTCGAAAGATAGCAGCCAAAGCTACGCAAGTCAGCTTAGCGTTGAAGTCTTCTTCTTAATGATACTATATAGAGCAGATTAGTTTTGAATAGATAGAGCGAATACACTGCATTCATATATACCGCATATAATACCAGTACCTGGGTATATATCTTTCTATTATTATCAATATAAATTCTATTCTTGTCGTTGTTGACTTTTATTCACCGACGTAGTAGAAATCGCCGGCTTGTTTCTGTTCTCTATCCTTGACGGATTCCATTTTATTAATCCTCGGCCGATAATTGGTCGGATCTCTGCGAAAGGTGATCTCCAACGCCTTCAAAAACTGGTTCAAACCAGTAACTAATCCTTGGGGTTTCGTCGCCGTCGCGTTTACCGCTGGTTGGCCGGTGTACACGATAACCTTATCCGCTAGATATGTCGCCATGATGAAATCGTGCTCGACAATAAACGCCGCCTTCTTCGCGTGCAAAATAAACCTTTTGATAACTTTGGACGTCCAGACTCTTTGTTCGGAGTCCAAATACGCCGACGGTTCATCGATGAGGTAAATATCTGCGGGAGTGCCCATGCACAACGTCAACGCGACTCTTTGCAATTCACCACCGGACAAGTTCTTCACGTATTGGTCCAACAACGGGTCAATGTTCATCGGTTTCACGACGTCCGAGATGAACTGCGGGTGCAAAAACGCGTCTCGGATTTTCATCATCAACAAATCGCGAACGGTTTTTTCAAACTTTGGCGCAATCTTTTGCGGTTTATAGGATACGTTAAACTCGGGCAACTCGATGGTCTCGTCGTCGGGTTTAATTAAACCGGCGATTAAACGAATAAACGTCGTTTTCCCGGTGCCGTTTTCGCCCAACAAGACGACAATTTCCGAATCCGTAAAACTGCCGCCGTCGACGCTCAAAGTAAATCCACCTTGCGTTTTCACCATCGACGGGTACTCGTACATGCTAAACGCTTCATCGTTCACGTGCGCTAACCGTTCGTCTTCGTTCTCGGACACTTTAAACGTCAACTCTTCCGGTCTGAACCTTAAGTTTTCCGTCGGCACGAAACCGGCCAAGAAAATGTTGATTCCTTCTCTCACACCAAACGGCATGGTCACGACCCCATACGCCCCTGGTTTCCCATACAAACAACAAATGAAATCGGATAAGTAATCGAGAACAGACAAATCGTGTTCGACGACGATGATGTACTTATTAATCGCCAAGAGCGATCGAATCACGCGACTCGCTTTCAACCTTTGCTTCACGTCCAAATACGAGGACGGCTCGTCGAACATGTAAATATCCGCGTCTTGCACCGCGACAATAGCGATTGCAAATCGTTGCAACTCCCCACCACTTAACTTTGCCACGTCTCTGTCCATCACGTGCGTCAACTCCAAAATATCAATCAAATACTCTCTATCCGCGCCGCCGTCCGGGCCTCCATCTTTATCCTCCAAAATCGTCCCTACCATCCCTTTCACCGCTTTCGGCACGTGATCGACGTATTGCGGTTTAATCAACGCCTTCAAGTTATCCTCTAAAATCCTCGTCAAATAATTCTGCAACTCCGACCCGCGAAAGTGAAGCAAAATGTCAGACCAATCCGGAGGGTTTGCGAATTTCCCCAAGTTTGGTTTCAACTTCCCGGCTAAAATTTTAAGCGCGGTAGATTTCCCGATCCCGTTCGTCCCGACTAAACCTAACACCTGTCCAGATTTCGGCGTCGGTAATCGATGCAACTTAAACGTGTTCGGCCCGTACCTGTGCGTCGTTTCCTTCTCCAAATTCTTCGGTAAGTTGATAATCTGGATAGCTTCGAACGGACATTTCTTCACGCAAATCCCGCACCCGATGCACAACAACTCGTCGATGTTTGCAATCTTACTCTTCTCCGTCACTTCGATGCAATGTTTCCCGATTTTCACCACCGGGCACTGTTTTTTGCACTCCTGTTTGCACTTTTTCGGCCGACATCGTTCCGCTTCCACGATGGCGATGCGATCCAACCGTTCGTTGTCGTCGTCTTTGTCTTGCTTCTTTTTCGGCGGCATGTTCGAGAGCTCTCGATATCACACTCACTCGCTGCCTTTCTTTATCGATCTCTTCTCCGTCGAAGTCTTTTCGAGACGATTTGCTCTTCTTCTTCGTTACAATATCGAAAGAGAAAGAGAAAGAGGACGAGCGAAGATGATGATTTTGTGTCGTCTTTTCTGCCAGGGTTTTCTCGGTCTCTTTTCAAGTCTTTTTCCTTCCCTTCTTTTTTTCATCCGAACGCCTTTTTTTTCCTCACAAGAAAAAAAAAAGTTAATATTGTATATCTCTTTTTCTCTTTCTTTCTTTCTCTCTCTCTCTCTCTCTTTCGCCGATGCCTCGATACTAAACGCGCGCGCGAGAGAAGGAGAGAGAGAGAGAGCGTTTTGGCGATGATGAGAACACTGTTTACGAATGATTGGATGTGTTTATGATTACACAAAAAAATATCAGCATACAAAACCAAGTTGAGCCAAACATTTCCCGTGAAAGAGATACAAAAAAAAAGAGATTGCGCGCGCGGAATGCGCGTTTTTCGGGCGCGGAAAACACGCGCGAGAACCCGCGAGCCCGCGGAGATGGCGATGATGACAATACATAACATATCATCGATCCCATGATAAATCGAAATATGATTTAAAGAAACCGTCTGAGCCAGAAGAAAAAGAGAGAGGGAGGGCGTTTTTTTTTTGTATCTCTGTGTCCTCGCGAAAGTTCTTTCTGGATACAGAGAGAGAGAGAGAGAGAGAGAAAGAGAAAGAAACGAGAACTTCGGCGATGATGTTATGACCAAGTCCATGAACTCACGGCGCGTGCGATGCGTCTGAGCGATGATTACACCTCCTTCTGAGCCGAATATCGTTTCTCTCTCTCTCTCTCTCTCTCTCTCAGCTCTCTCTTTCCTCGGTGGTATCGTAAAAGAGAGGAGAAAAATAAAAGCAGGTGCGTTTCCGAGAAAAAGTTTTGTTTCGTTTCGTATCTCGTCTCGTTCGTTCGCGATAAACTTTTTGGGCGATGATGTGGGTAACAACCTGGCTATATTGTTTGAAATGTCTGAATTCTTATCCGTGAGTGAGTTCAAATTCCCTCCTGAGCCCGAGCGTGTGCGATTCTTTTTTATATTTCGTATCGGCGATGACTAATTTTTATAACACAAATAAAAAATACTAGCACATTTCATATGACTTTAGCACGCTGAATCAATCACTCTTTCGCGCTCAACATGTGCAACAAATCGGCATCTCGCACGTATCCTCTTTGCATCGCTGCTTCCAACGCGGTCAACCCGTCGCCGTCTTTCGCGGCGATGTCCAAGCGTTTCGCCGTGACTAAAAACTTCGCGAGCGCGTCGTTATCGGACATCACGGCGCAGTGTAACGGCGTCTTTCCGGTTTGCGTGCATCTAAAGTTTTCTAAATCGAAACCGTTACGAACTATTATCTCGATAACTTCCGTTGGATTTGTGAAATTTTGCATCGCACACGCTTTAAAAATATTCTGCGCCACGTCTCTCGAATCGATGGTTGCGCCCGAGGTGAACGTGCGCATAATTTCAGCGACGTCGCCGGATATGACGGCGATTTTCAAAAGCTCCGCGTCTGGGTGCGACATGGACGTAATTTTCTCGCGTTTTCCGTCCACGAAGAGTTTTTCGGTATACTTTTTCTTTATAAACTCGAGCTTTTCTTCCTTGGTGCTTTTCGGATGCGGTTTTCGTGTCGCGCTTTTGTCGTTGTCCAAAAACGACGACGGTTTCTTTAATATCTTTGCCTCCAAAACTGCGTTCGCGTTCGCGTTGCCCCACTTAACGAAAGTGCCATTCAATAACGGATCCGTCCAAACCTTTACGTCTAAAATCGCACTTCGCACTTTCGACACGTGGACGCCAAGACTTCGGTGCGCGCCGGAACACTCAACGCATAAAGCCACGCCGTAATTCAACGACGCCCATTCTGGTTCCGGCATCGAGCAGTCCGCGCACGTGGTACACCCAGGCGCAGAACGCAAGATTTCCAGAGGCGAATTTCCGTTTGCTAAAGAGAGTGTGGCGTACTTGTCGGGATTCATGAAAGGGTTGTTCTCGATCTGCGCGTCGCTTAAATCCGACGACAACGCGGAACATCCCGATAACGTTCTCCGGTGACCAGTCGTGTTAGTCGTTTGCGAGGAGTTTGACATCGCATCAGCGGACGTTACACCCGGTTTGTGCTTGTTAAAGTACGCATCGTCGGCATCAGTTGGCGAAGTGGAAGTAGGCAAGTGGTGGTTTTGGTTGAGCAACACCGCGATGGCGGAGGTAATCGCCTCCATCCAGTCAGCTTGCGCTTCCTCAGATTCTGCGCGCAAAACGTACGTTTTCTCCATTGAAACGATACGAAACGCGTTCGCGACAAAATGCTTCGAATTTTTCGGATCGTCTTCGCGGTCTACGCCGGTACCTGATTTCACCGTAGACGTCAACAGACGTACAGTTTCGTGCGCTTCGGTGAGATCGACGTCGTTTGTGGCGTTTTCGTGACTGCTACCGCCAAAAACCCCGCCTAATCGCGACTGAATGAACGCTTTTGAGTTCGAAGACGATCGATAATACATCAAGTTTCCGTACACGTCTAAAACAAAGTACCTTTTCTTCCAATCGCGAAGCGTTCTGGATCGTTTCCACAGGTACCCTTGCGTCAAAATGCGATCTTCGATGTTCATGTTTTGGTCGTTAGTAGTGCCGTCGCCGCCGCCGAGTAAGTCTGAGTTGAACGAGGCGTCGTGAATACTAAAGCCCTCGCTTTTACTTCTGCTGTGTTTACCTTTACCACCGCCATATAAAACATCCGTGAGTTGTTTCTGTTGTTCTCTGGCCGAAAGACTTCCATGGTTACCAAACTCCTCGGAATTCGAGTGCTGCTGCTGCTGCTGTAGTTGCCGCTCTCGCGCTGCTTTGCTACGTAATAGTTCTAAGTTCGCTAACGATGCGGTGAGTTTATTCGACAGCTCTCTTGCGCGATCTGTCGTCAAACTCCCATCGTACGGTAAGTTGGAAGGGATTGTTGTCGTCGTCGTATTCTCTGCGTCTTCGCCCTCCGATACCGGACTAATCATCCCGGCCACAACCGCATCGTGGTGCTCTCCGCTAAAACCGTTCTCCATCGCGTACGCGTCCACCTCTTGCCGAAACTGTCCCATCATCTTCTCCACCTCTTCTTCGAATCCTCTCAACGCTTCCTCGCGTTCTTTCACTCCGTCCTCCACCTCCAGATTTCCTCCCAAATTTTTTATAAACTCCAAATGTCTCTTCACCATCTCCACCGTCACCTTCTCCACGACGCTCTCGCTCTCGTGCACCCCTCTTTGCAAACACGCCATCAGCTCGAATCTCGCTAAATCCGTCGCGCTCGCGGCTTCGCTAAACTTCATCTTCGACACGCTCGAATTCGACCTCGCGTGTTTACTCCTCTCCCGTTCAACCTTCTCCACCGTCTTGGCGAAGACGCTCTGCTTCGCTTTTTGACGCTCGCACTCGTGCGTCCCGAAAACCTCCAACATGTGCCCAACCGTTTCCCTCGCGTCTCTCGAAAAGCTACTGTGTGCCTCCGCGCTCTCTCTTACTCTCGTGACCAACATATCCGTCCTCGTCTCTTCTTCGATGCTTTTGTTCGTAGCGATACTCTTCGCGCCGCTCGTCGTCGTCGTCGTCAACGCAAACCCGCTCTCTTTCCCAAACATCTCAACCTCTAACACTTCAACCTCTCTGGCGAACCGTTCGCTTTCTCGTGCCATCTGCTCGTGCGCGTCGCAATATCGCGTCAAGGCGTTCGTAAACCCTCTGCAAAGGTTTCGTTTCGTGGCAACTTTTTCGCTCAGTTTTTGCAGCTTTTCTCTCACGAACGGCGAGTCTTGCAAAGATGTCGTCGTCTGAATCGTCTGAATCGTCGCCTCCTCCGCCGCGTTCGTCGTCGTAAACACCGCGCTCGGGTGTTTATTCTCCATCGTTTGCGTCGTCCTCGTCTTTCTTTACGCAAAGAAGAATCAATCAAAAGGTCTCTCAAAAGATACTCACGACCCGCTCAGCGGTCGGATGATGACGAGAGACTTTCTCTCTCTCTCTCTCTCTTCTTCGCGTCTCGACAAAAAAACAAAGACGAGAGAGAGAGAGAGCGCGCAAGAAAGCGGCGTTTAGAGACGCTGCTCAGAGATGTTTCAAAGAGCAGCGCTTCTCTCTCTCTCTTTCGCGTTACGTGTGTATAAATTTGAAGAGGAAACCGCCCTTTTGTTTTGGGGAAACGTCTTCAGATATTTGTTGCTCTTTCAAACGTGTGTAAGAGCGATGTATGCATCGAAAGAAAGAAGAACGAGACGAAAGAACGAGCATCCGCAGCGCGCGATGCACGCGAAAACGGTGGTGACGAGTGACAGAGAGGAGAGAGAACGAGAAGAGGAGAGAAGAATACAGCGACAGAGAGAACAACAGGCTTTGTTGATGGTGTGGTGTGATGTGGAGCGGGAAAGGGAAAGGGAGGAGGAAGAAGAGGAGGAAGAAGAGGAAGAAGAAGAAGAAGAAGAAGACGAAGAAGAAGATGACGATGAAGAAGAAGATGAAGAAATGACTGTTAGGAAAGGAGCGAAGAGAAAGAGAGGGCACGAGTGTGGCGTGTGCGAGAAGGTGTTTGCAAAACCATCACTTTTGGCCATACACATGCGTACGCACACGAAAGAGAAACCGTACGAATGCGATGTGTGCGAGAAGCGTTTTACTCAAGCTAGTAATTTGAAAGCCCACATGCGTACGCACACGAAAGAGAAGCCGTATGAATGTGATGTTTGTGATAAAGCTTTTCGTGATTCTAGTACTTTGAAAACCCACATGCGTATTCACACGAACGAGAAACCGTACGAATGCGATGTGTGCGATAAAGCTTTTCGTCATTCTAGTGGTTTGAAAGTCCACATGCGTATTCACACGAACGAGAGACCGTATAAATGTGATGTGTGCAAGATGAAGTTTCGTCAATATGGTCAATTGAAAAGCCACATGCGTATTCACACGAACGAGAAACCGTATAAATGTGACGTGTGCGAGAAGCGTTTTACTCGATCTAATGCTTTGCAAGGCCACATGCGTACGCACACGAACGAGAAACCGTATAAATGTGATGTTTGCGAGAAGTGTTTTCGTCAATCTGGTGATTTGAAAAGGCACGTGCGTACTCAACATTAAAGCTCTTTTCTGCTCGTCAAACTTTACGCCCGCCGTATGCTTCATTCACATCTTCACATTTCGCCTCTCTGTAAAGTCCTCATTTCTCCCCACTCCAGACACCTGCACGCGCGCACACAAAGCACACTTTGCTGCGACGACGCTTCAACCATGCCTTCGCACCATCCGTTCGGAAAGAAAAAGAGGAAGGATTCCCTCACTTCGTCTGGTCATCCTCTGATATCCCCGTCTGAACTCGCGGAATGTTTCCGAAACACCTTGTCCACGGACGCTTCCGTCCGAGAGGCGGCGGAACGCTCGGTGAAAACGTTTACGATTAAAAACCAATCCTCGTGCGCGCATTTTTGCCACCTGGCGTGCGCAGGAGGAGGAGGAGGAGTAGAAAACAACAACGAGAATACTTCGGATGCAGTCGGCGTGAGAATGGCGGCGGCGTTAGCGCTGAAGAAACGCGTGAGCATCGCGTGGGTGAAGTTGAGCGCAGAGGAGAAAAAGCACGTGCAAACGCTCTTGTTAACCGGGCTGGCGAACGAGCATCAAAGAGCGGTGAGAGAGGCGTTGTCGCAATCGATCGCGAGGATCGCGCAGATATGCATACCTGGGGATTCGTGGCCGGAGGTTTTGGAGCACTTGAGTCAGATGTCGGTGAGCGCGGAACCGAGGCATCGCGAAGGCGCGGTGGGATGTTTTTCGGCGTTGGCGGAAACGGTGGTGAGAGTCGCGCCGGTGCATTTTAGGACGTTGGCGGATATATTTATTCGAAGCTTGATGGACCAGGAGAAGTACGTGAGGAAACGGGCGATTGAAGGGTTGAGAGCGCTCGTGGGTGAAGCGCCGTTTATCGGAGAGGTGGTCGTCGTCGAGAAGGGGTCTCAGACGCAGACGACCGGGAGAGACGGAAAGACGAACAAGAAAGAAATCGAACAGCAAAAAATGGTCGTCAGAGAAACGGTTTTGAGAATCGTGGAAGCAGCCGCGCATTTTTGCGTGTCGAGCGCACAAAGTGCGGATTCCGTGGACCACGCGTTGCTCGCGTTTGATGTCTTTGATGAACTGTTTAGCTGCGGCGAGTCGAACATCGTGAAAGCAGTCGCCGCGGATATCGTGAACGTGTGTTGCGAGTGCGCGAAAGCAAACGGGGTGGATAACGTCGTTAAGTTGAGAGCTTTGGACGTGTTATCTGTCGTCGCGGAAAGGCGTCCAAAATCTTTGCGCAGGGCGAATCTCGTCGAGCCGATGTTGAGAGCGATTTTACCTTTACTCGGAGAACCGGACGAAGACGAAGACGACCAAGATAAAGACCTCGATAAATCTGATTCCGAAGACGAGGACGATAATCAGTCCATGCGTTTAGCCGCCGCGAGAGTGGTTGATACGTTAGCCTTAGCGTTACCGGCTAAGTTTGTGCTACACGTCGTTCTCGATTTCGCGTCGAATAACATCAAATCGCAGGATGAACGCTTGAGAAGAGCGTCTGTAGGCGCCGTCGGGGTCGTGTGTGAAGGGTGCGCGGAAGCGTTATCGAACGACCCCGTCATCTGCGAAAACTTGCTCGATCAATTAGGCGTATCTTTAGAAGATGTGAGTTTCGGCGTCCGACGCGCGGCGGCGTTTGCTTTAGGACAATTCGCCGAGTTTTGTCGATCGGCGGTACCGAAAATGCACGCCATCGCTTTACCGCGATTGTTTCAAGCCGTGAAAAAGAAAGCTGAAGCACAAAAAGAAGACGCGATTGCGAGACAAAACGCGTTCTTTGCCGTCGAGGCGTGGACGTCCGAATTAGAATCGGGCGAAATAGCGGCGTACGTGCCATTGGTTTTAGAAGTCTTATTTGAAGCGTTAGACGACGGCACTAACGAACAGCAAAACCAACCGTTTTCCTGGTCCGTGTATCGAAGAAAAGAGTGCGCGTTAGCGATAGCTACTTCTGCAGCCACGGACGCCTCGGACACCTTTGCGCCGTTTCTCGCCGATTTACTTCCAAGACTGGAGAGCGTCGTGAGCGCGCACGTGCGGGACGAAAACGACGCAATCGACCAAAAGAAACTTCGTTTGAGAGCGTGCGCGATTCGATTATTAGGCGCAATCGTTGAAGGGGAAGCGTGCAGAGCGGCTTTGGGCGATCAAGCTATCGAAGCGCTGGTACAAAACGTCGCGAGTGGGTTCGCGTTGACGTCGTGCGACGCTCGCGAAGCCGCGCACGACTTCTTTGCCAGCTTTGCCAACGGGTGTAAATCCGCCGACGAAAACACTAAAGATACCGCAAACGGAAACGAACACTTCTCGCAATTTCTGAACCCGTTGGTCGAGAAAGCGTTAGAGAGTATCACGTTAGACGACGGCATCATGTTCGGTAAAGATTTTGAAGATTTCGTGGCGGATAATCCAGAACATGACGATGAGTACGGGGACGAATACGACGAGTACGACGAAGATGACGACGACGAGGACGAAAGCAACGCCAAAGGGTACGACGACGTTCGGTCCGGTCTTGTCGAGGAAAAAATAGCCGCCATTCGTGCGATCAAGTCATACGCCGAGTCCGCGCCGAGAACGTACGTACAAAGTCAAGCGGCGTTTGAAAAATCCGTGGAAGTTTTGTTACAAACCGTAGATTACCTCGACGATGAAGTTCGTTCGTTCACGTACGATTCCATCTCGGCGTTAGCCGGGGGCGAGTGCTTGGTCGTTTTGTGCGAGCACAATCCGATTGCGGCCAAAACGCTCGCGGAAAAAACTTTAGAGGCGTGTTTAGACGCCGCGATGCACGATTTCGAGAAGAACGTCGTCGCTTCCTCTTTGTGTTGCGCGGCGGAAATTTTGAAGAGCGCGAAAAAATGCAATCAACCGATTTTCGAAAACAAACCGCCGCATTTAAGCCGATTGAACGAAATATGTTTATCTCTGCTCCGAGGCGACGCGATGTGTCAGCAATCGTTCGACAGCGACGATGAAGACGAATACGAGGACGGTGATGATGAGGACGACGACTTCGGCGCGAACGATAACGAAAGCAATCGCGCGAGACGCCACCACAACACCAAAGGTAAACCGAACGGAGCTCACGGTGGCAACTTGGAAACGAACGAAGACGAAGAGGAGGCGGAGTCATCGCTCGTGCTTCTCGAAGCTGTCGCGGAAGCCTTGCCGGCGTTGGCAACCGTCGTTGGCGCGCAACCGTTCGCGTCTGAATTTGAACCGCACTTCCAGGCGATTCTCAAAAGAGCGCACCCGTCTCGAAGCGGCGCCGAGCGATTTGCCATTTACGGTTTACTCGCAGACATTGTTGAATCCGTCGAATCTTACGCGTCGCCGTGCGCACCGGCGTTATTACCAACCCTCTTGGAGGAAATGCGATCGATGAGTTCGCCGGAAGCGACGAGGAACGCCGCGTACCTCGCCGGTCTCCTCGTGGAAACCGCGAGACGAGAAGATAAATCCAACGCGAACCCGTATTGCGACGACGAAACCGTCAAAGCCATCGCAGAAGCCGCGGTGGTTGGCGCGCAAAGCGACGCGTTCGTGATAACTCACGACCACGTTGGACGATGGGCAAAACTCATGGCTACGAGAGATAACTTAGCCGGGTGCGCGGCGAGGTGCGCGAAATCCTTACTCAATCGAAACGAGAGCCGGGAAATCGCAAAGGCGATTCTCCACGCCGTACCCATGGGCGAAGACGTGGACGAAGGCGAGGTGGTCGTTGACGTCGTGAAAGCATTCATCTTGAACGATGACGACCCGATACATAGCGGCAACAGCAGCAATACCGCGTGCGATGAAGTTCTGAGAATGGATGCGGTGAGACGCGTCGAGTTACACGCCGCCGCGATGAACGCGAAGACCAAAGCTAACTAGAGACTTTTCGTAGGGGAAATCCACTCCACATCGCTTCACACTTTACACTCCAAAGAACAAAGCGTACACGCGCCTCTCTTCTCACTTAAATGCTGCGCTCGCATAAAAGTGTAACGAACAGAGCGTGACTGCGTATATATTTGAGCAACACTTCGTTTTCTCATGGTGACATCGAGCGCGCTTTTCGGTTTCGCGCTCTTTTCGTCTCCCTCTCGTGTGCGCTTTAGGTGTTCGCACTCTCGTCCTCCTCGTCGGCGCACACGCGTTTATGCTTTGATGATGCACAACAACAGCGACGCGAAAAACAAACGAATCTCTTGCGGCGACGCAAAAATCGTCAACGACGCGCTCTCGAAGCGTCCTCCGAAATCGCACTCGACGTTTGATGTCGTCGTCGTCGGAAACGGTCCTTTAGGTGCCGCGATCGGTTTACACGCGTCGTTGGGATCGTCGTCTGGTAAAAAAAGCGTGTTGATTTTAGACTGCGGCTCGGAAAGTCTGAGCTCCGGGTCGGACGACCTCGGGAGAATCGTTCGGCCGTTAGATGCGGAAGGCAGGGAGGAGTGGACGCGGTTCAACATCGATTCGATCGAGAGTTTTGCAAAGGTACAAGAGGAGAGCGAGATTGCATTCTTCGAAAAGAAAGGGAGCTTGAGCGTCGGCTCCGACGTGTTCGTGTCAAAACCGGCGAGCTTGTTACGGGCGAAAAAGATCGAACACGAGATTGTAAGAGGCGGGGAAGAGATATGCGCGAAGTTCGCGTACCTGAATCGAAGGACGATTCCGGAGGAGTACGTCGCGGTTTCCGATCGAGTGGGCGGATACGTTTCGCCGCATAAGATGCGCGCGGCGTTTAATCGGTTGGCGGTGAAAAAGAACGACGGGAGGACCGTGGTGTGCGTGCAAACCGCCGAGGAGATTCTCTGGACGGACGGTGATGGTGGTTTTGTGAAAGTACGAACGACGGATGGGAACGTATACGCGGCGAAAGAAAAAGTCTTCGTCGCGTGCGGGTATTACACGCAACCGTTACTGCACCGCTCGAAAATAGACATGGAGAGTTTAGAAGACGTGAAGATTTCAAAGAGGACGATTATTTTAGCTAAAGTTTCCGAGGAAGACGCGAAAGGTCGATTTCGGGATATGCCGACGATTAAGTACGAGTTACCGGAAGACGTGAGAAGTAAAAGCGCCGCGACTGACGCGAGCGCCAACGCCGCTTCCGATCAGAGCAAAAACGAAGCGAAAAGCGTGTACATTCTGCCGCCGATTTGGTACCCGGGCCCGGTGCCTTCGCCCGGGTATTACGTGAAAATAGGAGGGGGACCGAATGATTTCATGACGCTATCTAAAGCGGTCATGTTTGACGAAAAGAAGAGCGGCAACGTTCAAAATGAAAAAGAAAAGACACCCATAGAACAGCGCAAAGAGTTAGACTCGGTTTGGGAAGACCATCGAAAGGCCACTTACGAAGACCAAAAAGAGGACATCGAATCGTGGATGAGTTCGGACGGCGACCCGGAAATCGTGCCGCAACTCAAAACCGCGTTACTGCACGTCTTTCCAGACGTGGAATTTGAAGCGTTTGAAACGAAGGCGTGCGCGACGACGTGCACGTCAAACGGGAGTATGAAAATTGAACACTATTTAGACGGTAAAATATGCGCAGTTACCGGATGCAATGGAAAAGCCGCCGGTCCGGCGTACGCGATTGCTCGAGAAGTCGTCGCGAATACCAAATTTGTAAAACATATCATTTAAAACTCTGTAAGCGCTACAGGCACTATTACTACTACTACTACTACTACTACTACTACTACTTCTATCACCCGCGACTCGACTTTTTTCCCGCACCTCTTTTCTTGCTCCCTTTCGCGCCCTTCTTGGATTTCTTTCCTCCCGCGCTCCCTTTCGCGTCTCGATTCTTCCCGCTCAGTCGTACTTTCGTATCTACGTTTACTTTATTCTTCTTCACGTCCCCTTTCTTCAATTTCAAAATCCCATTCTTAAACCAAGAGCTGCCCCACGCTAATCCTCGGTCGCTCTCTTTCTCTCTCTTCTCTTCCTTTTCGCTATTCGTCATCTTCCTCCTCTCTTTCTTCTCTAACTTATGCCCGAGCCGAAACAAATCCAACCGCTTCTCTTCGTTCCTTTGCTCGTTCTTCTTCCAAAGTCCGACGCCGATAGTCGCGGGAATCCGTATCCCTTTCGACGGTTTCATTCCCAACTCTTTCAGCTTTTCATTCTCTAACTCCTTCCTGTCCCACTTGTTCAAGCCTTTGATGCCGAAATCTCGCACCTCGCGACGCATGTGTTTCATGCCAAACTTCGAGTCTTTCGCGTCGTCGTTGTCGTTGTTGTTGTTGTTGCTTTTCGCATCTTCCTCGCTCTGAAATCCATTCTTCTTCTTCTTCTTTTTCTTCTTCCCGTCAAACCCGTCTTCTTCCATCTCGTCCTCTCGAACGATCCGTTTCGTCTCCGACGCCATGAATCGTTTCATCTCGCGTTTCACGTTTATTCTCTTTCGTAGTAAAGTCTTGTTTATGTTGTTGTCGTTCGTCTTGTTTTCGGCGGCGGCTCCAAAAAGTGTTCGCTTCCCGTCGAACGCGAACACTTTCACCTCTTTTGCCTCTTCTCTCTTTTTCTCTCCATCATCCATTAACACCCTCTCTTCTTCCGCGGTTGTCGTCGTCTTCATCTTCTTCTTCTTCTTTTGTTCCTTCTTACACGCGTTCATCGGCGCGTTCAAACTTCTCTCTGGTGTTTCTTTTGTCCGATTTTTCCTCGCACTTGTGTTTTAGGGTGTTAAACCCTATTACTTCTCTTCCTTCCTCTTTGGAAAATCGTCACAAGGAAGGAGCTCTTTGAGGAAAGTATTCACAGAACCACATCATCAGAAAGAGTTGGAGAGAGAAACGAGAACAGTAATAGTACTACTACTACTAATAATAATAACGTTTTACCACACCGAATAAGAGGACATGATGAAGCGCATTCTGAACCCGAATTCTTCTTTTTCTAC
>Ga0255771_1000265_pt1 | contig 60633 bp, 54 predicted proteins | sample 011ome_19_FD_179969 | JGI IMG/M metagenome (GOLD analysis project Ga0255771, IMG submission 179969) | Coastal salt marsh microbial communities from the Groves Creek Marsh, Skidaway Island, Georgia - 011510BT metaG (version 2) | ecosystem: Environmental > Aquatic > Marine > Intertidal zone > Salt...
ATCACCGCCGCGTCTTCATAACGCTTTAGTGCTTGAGAAAACTTATTAGCTTCGATTTCTTCCGCATTGAAATATTTGACAGTTTCATAATTTAATAGAGAATCAACAGCACGCGTAGCGGCATTTTCATCAGCCTCATTCATGCGGCGACGAAACTTCATCCGCCATTCGGTCAGGATAAGGGTATAAGTTGCATAGGTGATAACGGTGATTACCGTCACCAGAGCATAATAAAACCCAAACAATGCCCATAATATAGAAGACACTAAAACCAGCTCAATGATCAGGGGCATGACTTCTAGCAAAGCAAAAGTCAGCAAAAACTCCATCCCCTTTGCCCCGCGCTCAATCGCACGAGTCAAGCCGCCCGTCTGACGGTCGAGGTGAAATTTCAAGCTTAAGGAATGCAGATGCTGAAATGTCTTAAGAGCCGCATTATGAACCGCTTTCTGCGCTACCCTGACAAACACATATTCACTGGCTTCGTCAAAAAACTGCTGACTTACCCTAGCCAGAGCATAAGCCCCTAAAAGCCACCACATAATCGAAACATCAAAGCTGTAATCATTTACCGACACATGATCCACGACCCAGCCATAGGCCAACGGAACAATCAGGGTAGCCGCCCTTGCAATAGAGATAAACAATAGCGCCAGCATAGTTCTGACAAACACCTCACGATTGCCGCGAGGAGAGACATAAAAAAGCAATTCTTTTAGCGCTTGGGTAATGCCGATACGTGGCGTTAATTGAGCCTTTTGTTCAAGGCGAACCGCGCGATCCGACATTCATATTATCCTTTTTGATGGTGTTACTAGGCGTCTACGGTGAAACTCTCACCGCAACCGCATCGGGCGGTTTCGTTAGGGTTATTGAAAACAAAGCCCGAGGTGAACTTTTCTTCCTGCCAGTCCATTTCAGAACCGATTAAAAACATTACTGCGGTTGGGTCAATAAACACCGTGACCCCCTTTTCGGTAATGCTATCTTCGAAAGGCTTTTTATCCTTAGCGTATTCAACATGATACTTCATGCCCGAACATCCAGCCGTTTTAATGCCAACGCGAATGCCCAGCACATCATTATCTGCGCTGGCCATCAAACCGCGAATATGTTCTGCCGCGCGGTCAGAAAGGCTGATAATAGGTTTATCCAAAGCAAACATCTCTATTCTTTCAAAACATATCCAGTGCCAGTCGAGCGTCTTCGCTCATCCGGTCTTTTGTCCAAGGCGGATCCCAAATCAACTCCACCTCAACCAATCCAACCATATCCAGCGCCGCTACCGCATCCGCCGCCTGTTGCGGCAAAATACCAGCCACCGGACACCCCGGGGCTGTTAATGACATGGTGATATAAACATCGCCGTTATCATTAGGAATGATATCATAGATCAGACCAAGATCATAGATATTCACAGGAATCTCAGGGTCAAACACCGATGATAACGCCGTCACAATATCAACTATCGGGGGTTTTTCGCTAAGGTTTGGGTCCGTATCCCCTGCCCTTGCAATATAGCCATCAGTGACAGATTGCCCTAATCCACCAGGCATAAAATCATGAAGTGTGAGATGATCTTGGCTCATGAGAAGATCACTTTTACCTTTTCCAGTGCTTCTGCCAGACGGTCAAAATCACTTCGCTGATTATAAATTGCCACACTGGCACGGGCGGTTGCAGGCAGATCAAGAAAGTCATGCAATGGCTGTGCGCAATGGTGCCCTGCCCTTATCGCAACACCAGATCTGTCGATAATTGTTGAGATATCATGGGGATGAGCACAATCCATGACAAATGATATCACACCAGATTTGCCCGGCGCTGTCCCTATCAGTCGCAGACCCTCAACAGCTGAAAGCCGTTGGTGAGCATAAGAAATCAAATCTTGCTCATGATCCCTGATCTGATCCATGCCAATCGCCTGAACATAATCAATAGCCGCTGAAAGCCCCATGGCCTCTGCAATAGGGGGTGTGCCTGCCTCAAACCTCTCTGGGGCGTCCGCGTATGTTGAGGATGTGATGCTAACCCGATCAATCATTGATCCCCCACCAAGGAAAGGCGGCATTGCCTGAAGCCATTCAGACCGCCCCCATAACACCCCTATGCCGCTAGGGCCATAAAGCTTATGCCCTGAAAAAACATAGAAATCGCATCCAAGCGACGCCACATCCACAGGCATATGCACAGCCCCTTGGCAACCATCAACCACCATCACCGCACCATGAGCATGGGCCAGATCAGACAATGCTTTAATGTCAAACACTGTTCCTAAAACATTCGACACATGGGGCATGGCAATAATTTTTGTTCGATCGGATACCAAAGCTGTTACTTTAGCCATATCGACGGAACCATCTGGTTCAATAGGGGCAGCCTTAATGACCGCACCTGTTCTTTCAGCCACCATCTGCCATGGAACAATGTTGGCATGATGATCAGCAACGGAAATGAGTATCTCATCCCCTTGTTTCAGAACCATCCCCCCATAGGATTGGGCAATGATATTTAACGACATGGTCGCACCAGAGGTTAATACCACCTCTTGCGGTGAGGATGCGTTAATCAGATTAGCCACTTTGCGCCGCGCGTCCTCATAACGATCCGTGGCTTCTTCGCTCAACAGATGCAAACCGCGGTGAACATTGGCATAATGGTTTTCATAGGCATCAACCGTGGCTGCAATTACGGCATTTGGTTTTTGCGACGACGCAGCAGAGTCCAGAAAAATCAGAGGTTTATTGTGAACCTTTCGATTTAGAATAGGGAAATCCGAACGGATAGCATCCCAATTGACGCGTTCTGATGTAACCAGTTGCTGTGCCATGATTTTAGCGACCCTCAATCCATTCTTTAATAGCCGCCATCAGCCAATCGCGCTGGGGGTCACCCAACTCATCAATGACATCAACCAAAAACGCCTCAATCAGCAATTGCCTTGCGTCTTCGTCACTGATCCCACGACTTTTGAGATAAAAAAGCTGATCAGCATCAATCTCACCAATTGTAGCCCCATGGGAACAAGTCACATCATCAGCATAGATTTCTAATTCTGGCTTTATGTTTGCCTCTGCCTGCCGCGACAGGATAAGCGTCCGGCTCATCTGATTGCCGTCCGTTTTTTGCGCATATCGCGCCACTTTGACTTTGCCTTGAAAAACAGCTTTCGCATTATCATCCAGAATACCGTGAATACGCTGGAAAGATTTTCCATCAGGCGCATCATGGTCAATTCTGCTGGTGACATCGCGCATTTGATCACCGCGCCCTAGATAAACGGCGTTAAGATAAGCCTCAGCATCAGGGGCAGAAACGCAGACTTGTGTTTCACTTCGCGATAACGACCCACCAGACATAACCATATCACCATGATAGTAAGCCTTGGCGCTTAACTGAATGAGGTTAAGTCCCAAATGATAGCGGCTTTCGTCTTCGACCAAACGGCGAGCATGGTGAAGATTAGCCCCTTCACCTAGGCGGAACAGCATTAATGGCGCTGATAAACCCGCCCCAGAACCCAAATGCTCCTCAAGGATATTGAGGCTGGCACCAGGCTTGACATCCACTACCACAACAGGATGACTGGAAATACCGTCCCCTTCGTAAGAAAACCGAAAAACTAACGGATCATTAACCTGCCCCGTCACGGTTAGTGCAACCCCATCACTAGCATGGGCAAGCGCAAAATCCGCCACACTATGATCATCAGGCACAGCGTCTGCCAGAGCAGAGATCAAATCAGGACTAGCATTTAGCGATTCAATGTTTAATCCAGAAATATTAATATTATCAGTATTTTGCGATATACCATTAATAAAATGGATTAAATTTTTATCCTCGGATGAGCCAGGCAAATCAGACCGCTTCGCTGGGGTGAAGCTCTGGGCTTTGATGGCATTTAAATTTGTAAATCGCCATGCTTCGTGGCGGCTTCCCGGCCAGCCATTTTGCTCATGCCGTTTTGCCGCTGCCGCTGACAGATGGTCAAAACTCATGGGTTCATGCGGCATTGGTGAAATCTCCATAACCTGATTTTTCGACCTCAAGCGCCAGGGACTTATCGCCTGATTTGACAATGCGACCATCAGCCAGAATATGCACGTGATCAGGAATGATATAATCTAACAAACGCTGATAATGGGTAATCACTAAAACGCCCATATCGTCTTTTTTCAAGCTATTGACGCCTTCGGAAACAATCCTTAATGCGTCCACATCAAGACCAGAATCCGTTTCGTCTAAGATCGCCATTCTCGGTTCAAGCAATGCCATCTGTAAAATTTCATAGCGCTTTTTCTCACCACCAGAAAACCCAACATTTACAGCGCGTTTCAGCATATCATCCTTGATCCCAAGATTTGCGGCTGCTTCACGCACAGTTTTTACAAAAGCAATATGATCAATTTCATCTTCACCATTGGCAATCCGGCGAGCGTTTACTGACCCTCGCAGAAAACTCATGCCGCCAACACCTGGCAGTTCCACAGGGTATTGAAAGGCAAGGAACAATCCTGCGCGGGCGCGCTCATCTGCTTCCATGTCAAGGATGGAAACCCCATCAAGGCGAATATCACCATCGGTAACTTCATATCCTTCACGCCCCGCCAAAACATAAGACAGAGTGCTTTTGCCTGAACCGTTTGGCCCCATGATTGCGTGAATCTCAGTTGGGTTAATGGTCAGGGTAATGCCTTTCAAAATGGGCTTATCGCCAATTGAGGCATGAAGATTTTCAATTTCAAGTAATGGCATGGTTATTATCCTACGCTTCCTTCTAGTGATATTCCGATCAATTTTTGCGCTTCAACCGCAAATTCCATTGGTAATTCTTTCATGACCTCTTTGCAGAAGCCGTTGACAATCAATGACACCGCGTCTTCGGTGTTCATGCCGCGTTGCAGGCAATAGAACAATTGGTCTTCAGAGATACGTGAAGTTGTTGCTTCATGCTCAACCTTTGCCGAAGGGTTCTTCGAAGTGATATAAGGCACGGTATGCGCCCCACATTGATCCCCGACCAAGAGACTGTCACATTGGGTGAAGTTTCTGGCATTTTCAGCCCCTGGCATCATCCGCACCAACCCCCGATAGGTGTTGTTCGATCGGCCAGCAGAAATTCCCTTAGAGATAATGGTTGAGGTCGTATTAGCGCCAATATGAATCATTTTTGTGCCCGTATCAGCCTGCTGTGCGTTATTCGTGACCGCCACGGAATAAAACTCACCCACACTGCCCTCACCCTGCAGGATACATGATGGATATTTCCAGGTGATCGCTGATCCGGTTTCAACCTGTGTCCATGAGATTTTAGATCTCGCCCCACGGCAAGCCCCGCGTTTGGTAACAAAGTTATAAATGCCGCCTTTGCCAGTCTCATCCCCGGGATACCAGTTCTGAACAGTGGAATATTTGATTTCGGCGTCATCATGGGCAATCAGCTCAACCACCGCAGCATGAAGTTGATTTTCATCACGCTGTGGGGCGGTGCACCCCTCAAGATAACTGACATAAGAGCCTTCTTCGGCAATAATCAAGGTGCGTTCAAATTGACCTGTGTTGCGTTCATTGATGCGGAAATAAGTGGATAATTCCATCGGGCAACGCACCCCTTTTGGAATATAAACAAATGATCCATCTGTAAAAACAGCAGAGTTCAATGCCGAAAAATAGTTATCCCCTTGCGGCACAACAGAACCAATATATTTCTTAATCAGATCAGGATGGGTTTTGATCGCCTCTGAGATGGGGCAGAAAATAACCCCAGATTCGGCAAGCTTAGCCCGAAAGGTTGTGACAACAGACACAGAATCAAAAACAGCGTCAACCGCAACACCAGCAAGGATTTCTTGCTCATGAAGCGGGATACCTAGTTTTTCATAGGTGCGAAGCAATTCCGGATCAACTTCATCAAGCGACTTTAGCTGATCAGTCTGTTTCGGAGCAGCATAATAATAAATATCCTGATAATCGATTGGCGGATGTTCAAGCATGGCCCAATCTGGCTCTTCCATCTTTAGCCAGTTGCGATAGGCCTTAAGGCGCCATTCCAGCATCCATTCCGGCTCTTCCTTTTTTGCCGAAATAAACCGGATCGTGTCCTCGCTTAGACCGATGGGGGCCTTATCAACTTCAATATCAGTGATAAAGCCATATTTGTACTTTCCTGTGGCTTCTTCGACCTGACGAACGGTTTCGGCGGTGGCAGACATCTAATTTACCTCTGAATGCGATGAGTACAGGACATAAGCCTGCTTATCATCTTTGTTTTCCTGAAAAAAACTTGCGGGATGGCATAAATCTTCGAGACTGACTTTTTGTAAAGCCTCAGAGATGGTGGTATTAATCTTCTCCCAATTACCACCAAGAAAGCAACTCATGCGTGATGAGCACGGATCAAGTGATGCGGTGACACATGAGGTCAAAGCAATCGGCCCTTCAAGGGCTTCAACAATCTCAGCGATTGAGATATCGCGAGGTGACCGAATTAACCGATAGCCACCCATCTTACCGCGCTCAGCCTCAACAAAATCGGTGCCAGCAAGACTTTTTAGCAATTTCTGTGTGGTTGTTTGCGTCAGCCCTGATTTTCTGGCTAATTCCACAGACGACAACAGGCGCATCGGTTCACGCGCGTAATAACTGGCCATAACGGAAAGCAAGACCGAGCCATAATCCGTCATTTTATTCAGTTTAATCATCTTTTCGCTTCTGTTGCTGTGCGTATGATTGGCTGTTGTTAGGGCTATTTAAAATGCCCTTTAGTAGTAAGATTTAGTAGCTAGATTCTTATACAGGACTAAAATAGTCCTCTTAGTATGTATATGCCGCCGCAAGCCGTAAATTTCAAGGGAAAATGCATCTTTTTTTAGAAAAAAAGAAGAAAAAATAAAAGGCCCCTACCAGAGGGTAGAGGCCAATAACCCATGCGTAAGGTCAGAGACAACATCTCAAACCCAACTTAGATACGCAAATCACTTTCCCGTGATAATATCAGTTGATATTAAAACGGCGTGGTTGGTACCTGTCACCATCGAAATCATCAAACATGTCGGTCAAATCAGGATGTTCTACTGGCCCACCCTCACCATCCGGAACCAGGTTCTGCTGGCTGACATAGGCGGTATAAAAACTTTCTTCATTCTCCGCTAAGAGGTGATAATACGGCTGCTCGCGGCTAGGCCGAATTTCTGCTGGAATGGAATTATACCATTCTTCAGTGTTATCAAACTCTGGATCGACGTCAAACACTACCCCTCGAAAAGGATAATGGCGGTGACGAACAACATCGCCAATATTATATATTGGCGTTTCTGGATTATTTTTCTTTTTTGTCATGGTCTCACAACACTGTCACAAGATGGAAAAGCCTGCTGTTTAATACAACAGACGGGCAAAGGGATCAAAAATTGATCAGATGCGTTCCTTAACCTTGAGAACTTGGCGCCCTTTATACATACCTGTTTTAGGGTCCATATGGTGCGGACGATGCAGCTCACCTGTGGTCTTGTCTTCGACATAGGCGTCGTGACTGATCGCATCATGAGCCCGGCGCATGCCACGCTTTGATGGGGTGGTTTTTCTTTTTGGAACTGCCATAATCGTCTCCAATATGCCTTCGCTAAAAGGCAAATATATGGTGGAGCTAGACGGGATCGAACCGACGACCTCCTGCTTGCAAAGCAGGCGCTCTCCCAGCTGAGCTATAGCCCCAAGTAAATCATCCCCGAAGCAAAACTACTTCGGACAGGCGTCTTTATGTGTCAGCAAGGGGCTTTTCGTCAAGCCCCTTGTTGATCAAATCGTTAAAAAAAGCAATTAGAGTGTTGGATTTTCACCCAAAGCCTCAATAACAGCAGGGTGAACGATACGTCCAGCCTTAACATTTAAGCCATTCATCAGATGCTTATCCATTTCAAGCGCCTTTTCACCATGCTGAGCTAGTGCCAAAGTAAATGGCAAAGTCGCATTATTTAGTGCTTGGCTAGAAGTCCGCGGAACGGAACCTGGCATATTGGCAACGCAATAATGCACAATACCATCGACATCATAAACGGGATCCTGATGGGTTGTGGCCTTTGAGGTTTCAAAGCAACCACCCTGATCAATAGCAACATCTACCAGAACAGAACCCGGACGCATCATGCCCAAATGGTCACGACGAACCAGACGCGGCGCAGCCGCACCCGGAACAAGAACCGCCCCTACGACCATATCAGCGGTAGCTAGGCTTTCTTCAATTGCTTGCGTGGTGGAATAGCGTGTAATCGCTTGGCCTGAGAAAATATCATCAAGATAACGCAGACGCGATACCGAACGATCAAGAATCGTAACACGAGACCCTACACCAAGTGCAAGTTTCGCTGCGTTTGTTCCAACAACGCCGCCGCCAATTACAACCACATTGGCTGGCTCAACCCCGGGGACTCCTGACAAAAGCACACCGCGGCCACCTGCGGTCCGCTTAAGATAATATCCGCCTTCAATAACAGAAAGACGACCCGCCACTTCACTCATCGGGGCCAATAATGGCAATCCACCAGCATTGTCCGTAACAGTTTCATAGGCAATGGCCGTACAACCTGATTCCATCAGACCAATGGTCTGTGCGGGATCTGGCGCAAGATGCAAATAGGTAAAAAGCAATTGATCCGCACGAAGTTGCTTCCATTCGACTTCTTGAGGTTCTTTGACCTTAACGATCATTTCACTATCAGCAAAAACTTTTGCTGCATCTGGGGCGATTTCCGCACCAGATGCAGCATATTCCTCATCACTTGATCCAATACCGGCACCGGCGCCTGTCTGAACCAAAACCGAATGGCCACGCTCAGTTAACTCTTTCACAGAACCTGGCACTAGACCAACCCGAAACTCGTTATTTTTAATCTCTTTTGGAACACCAATGCGCATGGTCATCTCCCTATCCTAAAGCATGAAAAAATCTTATTCGCGATATTACTCAGGAAAGGCAACAATTTCCTTGCTAATTCAGTTGATACAATAGCAAATATTGATAGAATATATAATTAAATATTAAATTTAACGCATAAAATTGCTTTATTTTGGAAAAGAGAACAACGATGCCGCAAACAGAACTGGACAGAACTGATCGCGCTATTATCACGGCTTTGCAAGAAAATGCGCGGCTGAGCAATGTGGAACTAAGCAATGCTGTGAATTTGTCAGCATCAGCTTGCCTGCGCCGAGTTGCGAATCTTGAAAAATCAGGCATCATTAGTGGCTATCATGCGGAATTGAATAACCAGTATCTTGGATATGATGTGATCATTCTGGTACAGGTCACCCTTGATGGACAGTCTGCCAAAACCTTATCCGAGTTTGAACAAGCGGTTCTAAATATTCCTAATTTGATGGCTTGTTTTCTGATGGCTGGAGCAAAGGATTATATTCTTCGGATCGCCGCAAAGGATGTTTCTGATTATGGTGAAATCCACACTCATTATCTGTCTGCCCTGCCCCATGTTCGCAGTATTGAATCGAATTTTGTGCTTCGTACCGTGGTTACGCGCGGCTTACCAGTGAGTTTGATCTGATCACTTAGATTTATCGTTAAACTGATTGATCCAGCAACTGGCCATGGGCTGGCTCATCTCGCATGGCATAGGCCTCAGCCATGTCATGAATAGCCCGTAAACTTGCCACTAATTCTGACCAGTCATCTTCGGCGGCAATAGGGGCCCAAATCGCCTCAACCTTTTCAATGCGCAAATGCACCGGATCATCTTTAGCAAAATAATCTGCCTCCAGATTACTTTCTTTTGCTGGCGGGGCTGAACGCAGCAAATCTGCTGCTTCGGCAAAGCCACTGGCTTGATACAAGGCTTTACGCTTTCCTTTATCTGCAGCATCACGAGCAGAACCGCCATACCAATCAAAGCACGCTTCATCATAACCCATTTGCCCTGACCGCAGACCAGCCATAAAGGCCGCCACCATTGCTGATGCTTTATCCCATTCAGAATCTATACCTAGACGACGGCAAGTTGCTGCAACAACTGCTGTTTCCAACACATCATGATAACGCCCCACAAGGGTTTTCAAGCGCTCAACCTCAAGGAAAGGCACAAAACAATCTGCTAGACGACATAATGCCCAAAATGTTGCCTCTGGTTGCCTGCCATAACAATACCGCGACTGGTGATCAAAATAAGCCGCGGTAAACCCCGGATCCATAACCGATAAAAAACGCCACGGGCCATAATCAAAACTCTCCCCACTGATGTTAAAATTATCTGTATTTAAGACCCCATGAACAAAACCTGCCGCTAGCCAGCTGGCCACAAGATGCGCCATGTTTTCTGCGACCAACAGCAGTAAGCGTTCTGCCGCCTCTGTTATTGGTAATTGGTCTGCGTCCTCATCATGATAATATACGGATAAGGCATAGCGGATAAGGGCCTCAAGTGTGGTATGATCTCTTAGATAGACTAATCTCTGAAAACTGCCGATCCGGATATGCCCATGCGACAGCCGTGTCAAAACCGCTGACCTTGTAGGTGAGGGTTCATCATGCCGAGTGAGACTCTCACCCGTTTCTAAAATTGCAAAGGTTTTTGAGGTGTTCACACCCAATGCATCAAGCATTTCTGTTGCTAGCAGCTCTCTAACTGCACCTTTTAGAGTTAGGCGCCCATCAGCTGATCGCGAAAATGGGGTTTGTCCAGATCCTTTGGTGCCAAAATCAAGCAATCGTCCCGATACCGGATCAACACATTGGGCAAAAAGAAATCCCCTGCCATCACCAAGGTCAGGATTATAGACACCAAACTGATGCCCATGATAGCAAAGCGCCAATGGTTCAGCCTGTGCGCCATCAAAAGGTTGAAATCTTCCAAAATGGTTTTTCCAATTTTTATCAGAATTGAGAACAGACTGCATTTTTAATCTTTTCGCCCATGCCGTATTGCTATAAATTATGTTCGTATGAGGGAAATTTGCTGGTCGAACTGGGCAATATAAGTTTGAAGGTAATTCTGTGTGTCGCTGAGATGTTTGCATGAAGACATCCTGACCATATTTTAAGCTAAGTGGCAATACGATAGGACGCTAAAAACAAAAGGAGCGCAACATGCCTAACCAAATGGATCAATTACACGCAGTGCTTAATCCCATTGATACCGCCCATGGGTTACCAAATGCGGTTTACATTGACCAAGACATGGCCCAGCTCGAACAGCAAAAGGTTTTTGCCAAGCAATGGGCAGCCCTGACCACTGGGAAAAATCTGCCTAAGCCAGGATGCGTGATGCCTGTTAATTTTTTAGGGATGCCGCTTTTGGTGACTCGCACCAAAGATAATGCCATTAAAGTGTTTGAAAATGTTTGTCGGCATCGCGGCATGATCTTGGTAGATGAAGCAAAGCGTCTTAACGGTCCGATTACCTGCCCTTACCATGCGTGGTCTTATGATCTGGACGGTCATCTTCACGCCACACCGCATATTGGCGGCCCTGATGTTCATGAGCATGCTTCTGTTGACAAAGAATGTCTGTCTTTGAACGAGGTAAGGAGCCACGTCTGGCTAGATATTGTTTTTGTCAATATTGACGGCATGGCACCTGCGTTTGTTGAGATGCACGCTGATGTGATCGCACGCTGGGCAGAGTTTGATAAGCCTCTTTACCATTCTGGCGCAGATTCTAGCTTTAGCCTCACGCTTCGCAGCAATTGGAAACTGGCGGTTGAAAATTATTGTGAATCGTATCATCTACCTTTTGTACATCCGGGGTTGAACTCATACTCACGCCTCGAAGATCATTACAACATTGAAGGCCCTGGGCATTTTTCAGGGCAAGGCAGCCTGGTCTACAATCCTTCACTGGATGATAGCGGAAAAACATTACCTAATTTCAAAGGTTTAGACAGCAAATGGGATACCGCCGCAGAATACCTAGCGCTTTATCCCAATGTCCTTCTTGGAGTGCATCGTGACCATGTTTTCAACATCATCCTGATGCCTGATGCGGTGAACCAAACCACAGAGTTAGTAGAAATTTATTATAGTGATCCTGCTGCTATCGAAGACAGTTACGCCCCTATGCGACAGAAAAATAGCGCCATGTGGAAAGAGATTTTCATCGAAGATATTGGCGTTGTTGAGGGGATGTATAAGGGCCGATCAGCCCCGAAATATGATGGTGGTAAGTTTTCGCCCGTTATGGATGGGCCAACCCATTATTTCCATAAATGGGTAGCTGAACAGCTTGTAGCGTAAGGGGTAATCAGTTTACCAAACAAACGATAAATGGCATCTGGTAGACATCAGGTGCCATAAATCCGATCAAGTTCACCACTAAAAACATGGCTGACTAGAAAATTGGCTAGACGTTCAATTTCAAGATAGAACTTTGTGCCTTCGATATCCTGAAGCCCCCGATAACCATGGGATTTGTTGCGAACAATGGCATAATCCGATATCGGTGGCGCGACAATAACATTAATATCCTTCACAAAATCATTCAACAAACTGTAATCGCGTTGATTGGGTGAGACGCGGTTAGGCACAACGATAATATGTGGAAGATGTGAGTTAAAGTCCTGCTTGCGTTCATCAAGCTCATGAATAAACTCTAAGGTAGGACGCAAATCTGTCCATGATAGTGATGTCGGAACAATGATCGCATCAATTATGCTAAGGATTTGCCACATATTGCCAATACGGCCAGCCCCGCTATCAATAAAAATCAGATTGTTATCATTAATAAGGGTGTTTTTAATAAGACCATCCAAAGACGACAGGCTGACCCCATCATAACGATCACCAGTTGGCATTTGCTTAATTTGATTTTCAGGCAAAGTTTGACGCATCATCGTTGATGTTGTCATCTGTGGGTCTGTATCTACCAACATGGTGGAATGGTTGATCAGTTTTAGGCGGACCATCTCATAGAGAAACATACACAAAGTGCTTTTCCCAACACCGCCTTTGATGTTTCCAAAAAATATTGATTTTCCAGATAAGTATTGGGACATCGCCTACAACTTATTGCTACCAAAAAAAATTAATAATATTTAACAATTTAACAATATGATATTTTTTATTCCTCATCAATACTATTCACCCTAAGGACTATAACTAGCATTTAAGGGATTGTCGCGACAATACCATTAATTTTTGTAGATTGCCTTACCAGAGTATTCGCCAATGCCCTGGATTTGGTGAGGGCGATATCTAGCCACTAGCCAAGGTGGGTTTATAGACAAGACCATGGGGCGGTGCTATAATTTTGTCATGTCAGTCTGGCTTGGTGTTGGTATCGATGTTTATGCGAATGTTTTCCATGCCAAACAGATCGCAGCATTGCCATTTGGAGTTTTGCTTGGCATTAGTTTTATTACCTAATATAATTTCAGGACTGATTAACACCCTTTTTATCATTATATATTATAATTTATTAAATATAATTAATAAATTTCAATGTATTATTGATAGGAGATTTTAAATTGGAAAAAACCACCGCACATATTATGTCCTCTATTGAGGTGCTGTGGAATGAGGCCAGCGCAATCGAAGCTGTTGATCCGATTTTGCTCTTGTCTGCAGAGAATATCTATAGAGATTACCCAAAAGCCACAAGCCATAAATCACCAGAGGCAGGTTTTGCCAGTTTTTCAGATTTAGGGAAAAGAGTAGAACAAGCCAGCCAATCGGCCCCTGACAGAAATACCACTGTCACTGCGGATGATGCGATTAATCGCATTAAGGATGTCACACGGCTTCGCCCTAATTCCCCGCTTGATGTGGATACTAATTCCCCTGAATATTTGTTTGGCGAATCATTTACCAATCTGGTTCGCCATATTGTCGTTGATTATCTCAACAAATCGGTAGAACCCATTATCAGGGAAGCTATCACAACCGAAATCAGGCAAATCGCAAACAAAAAGAACAAGAAATCTTAATCAGAAGTCTTTTTTGCTGCTAATCATCCTCGCAGGGTTGTTCAAGCAAGTTTACGGCACCTCCGTTGCTAGCTTGCAAGGTACCACACAGACCAATTTACCCACCGCCTTTTTGTTAGAAGGCAAAAATCAAGTAACCAATACGGCAGAAGAAATGATTATCCTAATAGCCCTAACGGTCATTGAACCCAAGATTAGAATAACGGCTCCCAACTAAGCCTTTGGTCAGCGCCCATGATAAGCTCAATCCGGATAAATCGCCTTTGCCGCCAGATAAAGCGATTTGCTTTCATTGATGTAGATTCGTGCCTTAATCAAGCCGGCGTCAAACAACTCTTTCAGGGCCATCATATCCTGTTCAATGCGGCGCAATTCACGCATAGAGGGGTCGCTTTGTTCTTGCCCGGCTTGATCTGTGTCATCTTCTTGCCTTTGTGGTTCTGCTCTCTGATAGAGCGTCAAACCAGCCAAAATATCCTGTTCAGGGGCAACGATAGATTTTTTTGGTGGAAGTGTCATCATGACCAGCAGAAACAGAAAAAGGATGGAACCAATAAAAACCAAAATGGCACCAATGGTCGCATCATTAAAGTTACCTGAAAGGATATGCCCTAGCGTTTCCCAAAACGCTTGGTTGAGCCATTGCATTACAGCCATGGTTATTGTTAAAGCCGTTTCCAAAAATGCAATTCCCTGTTCCATCAGCACCCTGATTATATTCAATATTCGCACATGCATTCTTTTAGCATGATTTTCTACTCTCCTGCCACTGTTAAGGAAGCACTATGATAAATTTGCTTGCGCGACTGGCCCAACCTTTGCTCCCCATAAGCGACTATCTCGATGTGGTTATAGCGATCAAATGCCATCACCAAGCGTTAACAATGTCAGAGATTAGGCAATCTTGGTTAACGCTTTCGCATTACCTATTCTTGTTTGGGAGATACGGTGAATTTAGCAGCAAGACTTGAAGGCGTTTTAAAAGAAACAGGATTTCCGCTTAGCGTAGCTGAAAGCACCGTAAACGCCACCATGATGGAAACGGGCTGAACTAAAGTTGCTAAAATAGCGGTACTTGGCAAATCAGAAGAGATTAAGGTATTTAGAGACCCCAACTTGCTTAATCTGCTTGTTTCATAATTTTTGCTTACTTGCATCTTGACCATAGGGGTTAACAAGCATGATAATATCATAATGCTAAAAATGCTCTCACGCCGCTATTCTCAGACTAAAAGCCGAGTGCTGGATTATCAAACACGGCATCGCATGATGCCGCTTGTTATCACACGGAGGCGCAATGCGCTGCGTTTGACCATGCGGGTTAATGATGATCGGATCACAATTAGCGCACCGCCATCAGTTAGTGAAAATGAAATTTTGAGTTTTGTAGATAGCCGTTCAGATTGGGTGGAAACTCGCCTTGCCGCTTTATCCGAGGTTTTTGATGGGAAAGAGCCAAGTCTACTATATCATGGCCAAGAAATTCCTATCAAAATTACCCCTGATTATTCGGGCCATCAGTATCAAATGCGTCTTCAGGATAATTGCCTATGGTTAGACCGCCCCAAAGGAGCACGCATTACACCTGCGAGGCAGGTAGAAAAGCATCTGAAACAAGAAGCAAAGCAAACCATTGCCTTAATCTTGCCGCCTGTTTTAGCCCAGTTAGGTGAAGCCCCTGTAAAGATTAGCATTCGTGATCAAAAATCACGTTGGGGCAGTTGTTCTACGACACGAAATCTATCCTTTAACTGGCGGCTGATTATGGCACCACCAGAGGTTCTACGCTATGTTGTTATTCACGAAGCTGCCCATCTTCAACATCATGATCACAGCCAAAGATACTGGTCTCTAGTTGAAGAACTGATGCCAGATTACCATCACTATCGGCAATGGCTTAAAGAGCATCAGCAAATCATAATGGTCAAATTAGACCGCCGGCTGGCGCAATTAGATCCAGATTAGGGTGATATTAAAGGCCGTTAATGACCTTAAACTTCTGGGACAGTTGTGGTAACGCTGATCTTTGCTTTTCTAGAAATAACCCATCAGAACAGTTTGACCCCTGATCCAGTCATGCTATGAATAATGTCCGTTTAATTTTGCCAAAGTTTAGAGATCGGCAAAAGTATGTTGTATGGGTTTTATCGTGTTATGGCGTTTGCCATTGGACTGTCAATGCTTTTAGGGCATGAATCTTTTTTGTTAGGCTCCTACCCAGCATATGCCCAATCTTTTTCTGAAACTGGCTCTGATCTGAATAATGATGCTGATGGTGTTGCGATTTGCATGGGGTCAGACGAGCTTCATATTGACCCCGGGTATTGTGCAGGGTTGTCCATGGCTTATTTGGAAACTCTAGGGAATAATAATGTTCTTGCTATGATTGCGGAAACTGATGCCATAGATCAGCTCAGAGGCATCCAAAAGCAATGCCATGCGACCAGTTTTGATAGCACCTTTGGGCTTGGGCAAGCCGCATTCCATCGAATGTTGCATTATGCCTCACCTGATCGGTTAAATGCCCGGTTGGTACAATGTCTGGGAATGTTGCGTTATTATCGGCTAAGTTGGCCTGGTGATGGTGGGCGCGGCAAGGATTGAACTTGCGACCCCTACGATGTCAACGTAGTGCTCTCCCGCTGAGCTACGCGCCCCAAAACCATGCTCATTCTATAGCCTAGGCCAGAAACCCATTTCAATCTTTTTCTTTCAAGTCGGGCGTTTTCTTTAGCTCTCATCCGTTCTTTTCTTGGCCTTCTTCCCCAGAATTGCCTATTATGACAAGAATGATGGCGATGGGCATGAAAATATGACTCAGCATAACAAGAAAACCACTGATACTGACAACAGCAAAGCCATTCGGGTTAGCGCCTCAGATTTACCGGGTTTTATTGTGCGCCATTGCGGTAACTCAAGGGTAGTCATTTCATCCCCACATAGCGGCAGGCATTATCCTGATGATTTCCTTCATACCAGTTGCCGGACATGGCCTGAATTGCGGCAGGTAGAAGATGGCTTGCTTGATATCCTGTTGTTGCGTGAACCACTTGATGGGGTTCTGATTGCAGCAGAGTTTCCACGCAGTTTTGTTGATGTAAACCGTCATAAAGATGAACTTGATCCAAAAATGTTTGCTTCTCTGCCTGAGGGTATCAGCACTAAAGAGAGCCGTTATACGCGATCAGGGTTAGGGGTTATCCCTTCGCATATAGGCCAGCATATGCCTATTTATGATAGTTTGCTAACCGAACAGGATTATCACCGGCGCATAGAGGGCTGTTATCATCCTTACCATCGGCAATTGGCGGCGTTGTTAAAGACTGCCCAACAGCATGGCTCATCTGTGTTGCTGGATATCCATTCCATGCCATCCGATGCCTCAGCAAAACAGACTGATATCGTCATTGGGGATGTGCATGGACAATCAGCAGAACCTTGGTTAACTCATTTAGCGCAAGATATTTTTATCAAAGCAGGGTTTGATGTTCGTCTGAACACCCCCTTTGCAGGTGGTTACATTACCCAGCATTATGGCCGCCCTGATCAAGGGATATCAGCTATTCAGATTGAAATTAACCGGCGGCTTTATATGGATGAAAAGCATATCCGATTGAGGCCGCCTTGGGTGGAAATGTCAAAGACCTTAGAACAGCTTACCCAAGCTGTAAGCAAAACACTTAATCATAGCAATACCTAAGGCCTATGACTTGTCCCTGGCGTTCAGAAACCAGCACGCCGACTAAACCGAAAGGGGTCAACCGCGCGCCGCATTGCCGCATCAAGGGGCGAGGCTTCAGCGCAAATATCAGTGGCTATGGCTTCCGCCAAAAGAGGCGCCGTTATCATGCCGCGCGATCCTAAACCGCCCAGCACATAGACGCTTGTTGAAACCGCCCCTGCCACAGGCAAACGATCAGGGGTGGTAGCACGGATGCTGACTCGTCCTTGCCAATCCTCAGGTTTGCAAGGCAACAGAGACTGAAGCGGTTTTGGCAAGCGTTGATGGTTTTCCAGATGCCCAAAACGATTGACTGATGGAACCATTCCTTGCTTTTCCCCTTCTAGCCTTTCATAGCTTGCCCCCAACGCCAGCCGACCATCACCAGATCGCGCCAAATAGCCGCCATAACTTAACGGCAAAGAAAACTTATGTTCTGATGGAGGAAAGAGATGACTCACCTGCCCTGCGTTTCCTGTTAGGGGCAACATTGGCTCAAGCCGTTTGCCCCATAATTGGGTTAGCCCTGCCCCTGCTGCAAGAACCACCGCGTCTGCTATATATTCTGCGCCTTTATCATCACGAAGCCTTATCCCTGAAAGGGTCTCATGGATTTCAGTAATCGTTACACCATATCGAATGGGGATATCTTGCATCAGGGCTTCAACCCAACGGCGTGGGTCAACTGCCCCTGCAAGAGGATGAAAAAATCCTTTTTGTGATAAGGCTATTCCAGCAAGGTCACTTGCCTCAGATGCATCACATGGTGTTACCAAGGATGGCGGCAGGTCAAGACAGGCAATTTTTCGATAACGTTCAGCCTCACGGTCATCCTGTGCTAATGCCAGCACGCCATGATCCAAACCTGCCCCCATGCCAAGCGCAGATCGCCGCGCATAAGCAAAAGCATTTAAGGATAGCCATCCATCTTCAGTCGCATCTACTGTCAGACGCGGCGCCTGAATAGCGGCAATATTTCCGCTTGCTCCAGAGGCAGAACCAGCGCCGCTTTCTAGCACTTCAACACTGATACCTCGCTGCCGTAAAGCAAAGGCCAATGACGCCCCAGCAATACCAGCGCCAACAACTAGCACCTTAGCCGCTATCGCTGATGACGCTTTATTCGTTTTGATATGGCCAGTGATCCGGTGGGATTTGTTTCCAAACCCGTCATGCCGTGTGATCATAAAACCTGCTTTTTCCAGCCCTCGCCTGACATGACCTGCCGCCGTAAAACTGGCGCAAATAGCATCATTGGCTGAACATCGCGCCATATGGGCAAAAATATCCTCCTGCCACATCGCCGGATTACAGGACGGCGAAAACCCATCCAGAAACCATGCATTGGCCAGAAAATCTGCCCCTGCCAAACTTGAATGCGTGTCACCATAAACCAAATCAAGCACCACTCTGCCCTGATCAAAAGTGATCCGGTGACGACCAGGCCAGCGCGGCGGCAGATTAAGAATGAGGTCATTAACTTCATTCTTAATTTGGGGATAGATAGCTAAAATCTGACTAATATCTTTAGCTAAAAGGGGGGCATGTTCAGTGGCGAAGTAATATAATCGGCTGTTGGCAGGGGCTAATTGTCGGAATTGCGCCAGTGAGGCACAAAAATTCAACCCTGTGCCAAAACCCAATTCAGCTATCGATAGCGTCCCGCCTCTAGCCATACGCTCAGGTAGCTCTGTTGGCTGAACATACACTTCCATGGTTTCGGCATAACCATTTTCAGATGAAAAATAGATATCCTCATAAAGGCCAGACCACACCTTTATGTGATCGCCTTCACGGCTAACCCGAAGCTGGGGATCATGAAGCGGAATGTATTGAAAAGGCATAGTTGCGGCAATATCAGATTTCTTAGCCTATTTCCAGCATGACAAGGGCATATTTATGGCTTATTGCGGCCATACCTTGAGATCAAGAGGGAAAACTTGATCAGCCAATTCCCCTTTGAGGAAAACCAACGTCACAGACCCCACCATGATTCCAAACTTGCTGACATAAGCGCGGTTAATAGCAATATTTTGATCCTGCTGGTAAATCCAATCATCAAACCGCATCTGAATGGTGCCATCACCAACCGCCAGATCAACATCATAAGTCCAATTCAGGGCGTTGCCAGAAATCTTGCCGCTGGCCTCACCAATAACATCTTCAGCAACACCGCGATAAGACACACTGCCATCAGGTTTCTTGCCTTGATTGGTTATAGTCCAGACCCGGCTTGATCTTTCGCCGTCGTCATAAAGAAATTGTTCATCTAGGATAAGGGTATCACCGTTGACGGTGCCAATAATATTAACCCTGAATTGGCGTTCCATATTGCCATAGCGATTTTCATAAATACCATATGCAACCGTATTGCCTTCAAAGAACTCTTCTAGCGATAAAGCAGGGCTTCGATCACGATGCAAATCCACCGAAGCCGGGGAACAGGACAGCATGACAAGGCCAAGCCCCATCAGCAAAACCACCTTATTCAGGGTAAGAAAAGATTGCTTGAGGGTTGCTAACATCACTTTTGCTCCACGCACACTTATCCAATAAAACTGTTGTCTTTTAACTAGGCCGCAGGAAAAAAAGGAAAAGTGATAAAGCTTAAGAAACAAATCGCTCAGGCGATAATTGCGCTAACATTTCCACATCTGCATGGGTCTGTGGCCCTGTTTCACCAAGGATGAGTTCTTTGGCAATCATTGATAACGCCGGTGCGGTCTGAATTCCGTTTCCGCCCTGCCCTGCTAACCAAAAGAAACCAGCAGCATCAGGGTCAAACCCCACCACAGGTTCATGATCATCAGCAAAGCTGCGTAACCCTGCCCATTGGTGTTCCAGTCGAGTGACTTTAATAGTGGTGGCCTGCTCAAACCGATCAATGCCCTCAGCCAAAACCAGATCATCTGCCCACGCATCGCAAGGGGCAATCGGGTCTTGATCAGCAGGGGAAACCATTAATCGCCCGGCATCAGGTTTGGCATACCAAGTTTCAGAAATCGAAGCGATCATCGGCCAAGAGTCCGGGGATAAATCATTTGGCAAAGTTATCATCGCCGCAGACCGGCGACAGGGTGTGATGGTTATCGGTGATGCTGAGGCCATTTCACCAATGACACCTGCCCATGCCCCAGATGCGTTAACAATAACATTGGCCTGAATATCCCCCTGATTAGTGGTGACTTGCCAATGCTTACCCTTACGGCTAATGGCTTTGACCTCTGAATTGGTGGTGATGTTAGCCCCAGCGGTTTTGGCAAGCCGGATAAACCCCTGAAACAGACGATCAACATCAATATCCGCTGCCTTAGCATCATAAACGGCAGAAACAAACTTATCCTCAGATAGAATAGGACAAAGCTCTGCCGCCTCAGCAGGGGTGATCAAGGACAAGCCTACACTTCCATCAAGATAGGTTTGCAGAGCATCGGTTTCATCCGCGCTGACCATTGCCAATTCCCCACGCAGAGACAGAACACCCCCATCAACCACCATATCGCCCTTCAGATCATCTTCTGAGGCTAGAATTAATTGACGCAATAATGGTGTCCCATAATTTGGAATAAACATAGCCGCAGACCGGCTGGTAGAATGATAACCAAGCTGGGATTCTCTTTCTAGCAATCTGACGGAAAGCCATGGGGCTAATCTAGCAGCTAAACTGACCCCTGCCATTCCGCCGCCAATAATAACGACATCTGCGTGATTATCGCTGGCATTAGGCATCAATCGGGCCTTCTGAGAGAAATACCAGCACCCTAGACTGGTCGTTCAGATCTAGAAGGTCTTTATCCATAGCAAGCCGCATCCCTGCATAACCTGCGCCACCTGATGGTGAGGTTGCAAGATCAAAGTCTTCTAATTCCGCAATCAGACTGGTGCAGTCTTCATCACTGATGGTCATAAAGTCATTAGCATGCGCCGCCAGCCCAGCAAGAGCCACTTCTGAGGCTTCTTTACAATCTAGCCTGCCCATAATCGACACCTCACCAGAAGCTGTGACAACACGGCCTTTTTCCACAGCTTGCATAAGGGCAGGCGCTTCGTCCGGTTCGACCACAACGATGCGCGGGGCATCACCATAACGTTGACGCGCATAGGCGGCTACCGCTGCGGCTAATCCCCCGACACCGGCCTGTAAAAAGAGATGCGTTGGCGGCAGATCAAGCGCGTCAAAGGCCTCCGCCGCCATGACCAAATAGCCTTCCATAATATCGACGCCCGTGTAGCATTCTGGCCAAGTGCTATCAGAAAGAAGTTGCCCGCCTTTACTGCGTACGCGTTCAAGGGCCGCATTCATACTGTCTTCATAGGATTTTCCACTGATCACCACTTCGGCACCATAACCGCGCAACCGATCTGCAAAATCACTAGGCACAGTCTCAGACAAATAGATAACGGCTTTAGCGCCAAAAATCCTTGCCCCTGCTGCCACAGATAACCCGTGATTTCCTGCACTTGCGGTAACAAACACTTCCCCTTTGAGGGTATCTTCCCATGTGGCATCACCGCCGCTGGCATCACGCTTGGCATCTGCTTGTTTAGCAATAGCATAAGCTGCCCCTAGCGCCTTAAAACTGCCTAAGCGCATTCTGGTGCGTTCATCTTTCACATGAAGGCTGGCAAGCCCTAACTGCTTAGCCAGATCCGTACAATTGGCCAAAGGGGTTGCTTGCGCCACTGGGCAATGCTGTAACAATCTAAGTGGCGCATCTACAGCAACACTTACCCCAGCAGGATCAAAGTCTGGCAAGCCTTTGCCATACCATGGGTTTGATATTATCATTTTTAGCCTCTCTTGTGATTGTATTAGCCGTGTCGCCATTCGTTAATCTGATCTTTTAGACCATACCATGAATAAACAAAAGGCATGAACCAGGGATGACCGTCATAAAGCGGCACAGCAGAGGTAATGTCTCCACTTAAAATGCTGGGATCGTTGGATTGCCCTAGAATGTGTTCCGCCAGTTTTTTTCCGCACCAACGCGCCCAAACCGTTCCTGATCCAGCATAACCAGACGAATAATGAATCCCATCATGGGTAAATATCCGAGGGATCAATTGCCTATTAAATGCCACATTCCCAGTCCAGCAATAATCAATTTGAGTATCTGATAATTGGGGTAAAATGCTAATCAGGCGCTTGCGCAGGAAATTCACGGTTTTAATCGTTGGGACCGCTTCTGCGCCCCTCGCCCCAAGCAGAATGCGTTGACCATCAGGGGTAGGACGGAAATAGGTGACCAGTTCAGCAGTATTACCATACATTCGCATGGCTGGCATAAGGGCTTTGACTCGCTCTTCACCTAAGTGCTCTGTGACAATGATGCTGCTTCGAACAGGCACTAAACGGCGGCGTAGAAAACGACTAAACTTATGCTCTCTGCCGCCCGTATAGCCATTGGTGGCAACAATAACGGTACCGCCATGCACTTTTCCCTTACTGGTGATGACAATCTTGCCAGAGGATGCGTGATCTATAATATCGTGAACAGCGGTTTCTTCGAATATCCGCACCCCTGCCTCGGTAATCACGCGTAAAAAGCCTGCAAAAAACTTGGATGGATGAAATCCGCCGACATCTTCTTCGACCATGCCGCCATAAAACCGGTCTGTGGCAATCTCCTTATGCTGGTCAGCTTTGCTAATCATATGGCAAGGAATATTTAAGGTTTCCCGCAAATAATCCGTTTCATGCGCCAAATAATCATAATCTCGCGCAGACATCGCCCCTTTGAACCAGCCTGAAAGCTTAAACTTGCCATCAATCTTTTCTCGCTGGCAGAAATCTTCAAGGTCTTGTCTGGCGGCGCTGGCCTCAAGGAAAATCTTATCTGCAAAATCACGCCCATAATGGCGTTCAAGATCATGATGACTGGGACGAATGCTGGCACTGTTAATCCCGCCATTGCGTGTTGAGGCCCCATAACCAGGGGTCGATTTTTCAATAATGATGACTGATTTTCCAGCTCTTGCCAGTGGCAATGCCGCTGCCATTCCCGTAAAGCCGCCGCCAACAATCACCACATCCGCTTCTGGCGGAAGGGCATCATTATGAGTCTGTCTTAACGGTTCTTCAATATCCCACCAATAAGGACGAAAGGCGATACGTGAGGCATCAAGCGTCATGGTCATATCCTCAAAACATTACATTGCCAATCATGAATAAATGAAATTGAAATTGCAATAACTGATCTGCGGCAATCTAGCCACCCATCACCACTTGCAAGGCTTTCATTATGTGATTATCATAGCCGCGTTGATTAACAGGAGAAAATAATGCCAGACGCTCACCCCGACGCCCAAATGGAAACCCATGCAATGACGCCAGAAAAAGCACGGGCTAAACCTGCTAAAATGATTTGGGAAGACCCGTTTCTGCTAAACGATCAGCTTAGCGAAGAAGAAACTATGGTGATGCAGACTGCCCATGATTATTGCCAAGATGGCCTGATGAAACGCGTGATCAATGCTAATCGTAACGAAGTGTTTGACCGCGAAATTATGAATGAAATGGGGGAATTGGGGCTGTTAGGTGCAACCATTCCAGATACCTATGGCGGTGCAGGCGTAAATTATGTTTCTTATGGTCTGATTGCTCGTGAAGTTGAGCGTGTGGATAGCGGCTATCGGTCGGCCATGTCGGTGCAATCGTCACTGGTGATGCACCCTATTTTTGCTTATGGCACCGAAGAGCAACGACAGAGATTTCTACCCGGCCTTGCCACAGGTGAATTGATTGGCTGTTTTGGATTAACTGAACCTGATCACGGGTCTGACCCATCAGGGATGGTGACACGAGCCAAGAAGGTTGATGGTGGTTATTTGGTTTCAGGGGCAAAAAACTGGATTAGCAATTCACCAATTGCGGATGTGGCCATTGTTTGGGCAAAATCAGATGCCCATGAAAATAAAATTCGCGGCTTTATTCTTGAACGTGGCATGAAAGGTCTTGCCACCCCGAAAATTGAAGGCAAGTTTTCCCTCCGTGCCTCTGTAACTGGCATGATCCAAATGGATGAGGTGTTCGTGCCTGAAGAAAATCTCTTGCCAAATGTCGAAGGTCTTCCCGGTCCATTTGGATGCTTGAACAGAGCGCGTTATGGCATTAGCTGGGGTGTGATGGGTGCCGCGGAAGCGTGCTGGCACGCGGCGCGTAATTATACGCTTGAGCGCAAACAGTTTGGACGCCCTCTCGCCCAAAATCAGCTTATTCAGAAAAAACTGGCTGATATGCAGACAGAAATTGGCCTTGGGCTTCAGGGCTGTTTGCGTCTAGGACGGTTGTTTGATGATCATAAGGCTTCAGCTGAACTCATCTCATTGATGAAGCGTAACAACTGCGGCAAGGCATTGGCAATGGCAAGAGAAGCTCGCGATATGCTTGGCGGAAATGGTATTTCTGATGAATACCCTGTGATCCGCCATGTCCTTAACTTAGAGGCTGTCAACACTTATGAGGGCACACATGATATCCATGCCCTCATCCTTGGTCGTGCGCAAACTGATTTACAGGCGTTTTTCTAAACGCCTTCAATGATCCGCATATCACGATCAGCCGCGCCGTCCAATGCGACCAGCGCTTCAGCGTAAGCAGGGCTTTCTACTGCGGTAATGGCGACAGCTAGGCTTGGAAACTCACAGATAACGGTGCGGTTCATCACACCGTTTTCTTTTACTTTTGCTGGCATCCCGCGGACAATAAAATTACCGCCAAAGGATTCTAATGCTGGTTTCGCAAGTGCCGCGTAAGCAGCCAGTTTGTCCTGATCATGTACTGCTTTATAAACTGAAATAAGATAGCCTTTTGCCATAATGGTTTTCCTTTAATGCTGATGATGTGGCGTTTAGATAATTATTGCCGAAATTGTTATCTTTAACTGATTTAGCCATAACTGCCCTTACCCTGGCAAGAGGCATGATGAAGCGCTTAGCAGACTGATGATATTTTTAATCTTTTTTTTGTCATTTCTTCTCAGACTTTATTGAAGTCAATAGCTTTTGATCTAATGTTGAAGCCACTTGCCGATGTGACCACATCGAAAATATGAAAACACAATAATGACTTGGAAATCTGATATTATGACACCAGACACATCTGAACAATTGACTGATTTTGGCTTTGGTACACAAATCCGCAAAAGCCCCTATTTTGATGCAACTCTGCGCTGGGGGGCACAAGGATATTCTGTTTATAATCATATGTATATCCCACGTGATTTTGGAGATCCTGAACAAAATTTCTGGAATTTGGTTAATGACGCCATACTTTGTGATGTTGCGGTAGAACGGCAAGTTGAGATTAGTGGCCCTGACGCCGCCCGTTTTGTTCAAATGATGAGCCCAAGAGACCTGTCTCAAATGCAGGTAGGACAATGCAAATATGTCATCTTGACCAATCAGCATGGCGGCATCTTAAACGATCCTATTCTGTTGCGATTAGCTGAAGATCGCTTTTGGTTTTCGCTCGCTGATAGTGATGTTTTGTTCTGGGCTCAGGGTCTAGCCGCACATGGTGGATATGATGTTAAGATCCATGAACCCGATGTCTCGCCTCTGCAATTGCAAGGGCCGCGGTCACGCGATATTATGATCGCGCTGTTTGGTGAATGGATTTCTGATTTGAAATATTACTGGTTCAAGCCTGCCAGTTTGAATGGCATTGATGTCATTGTCTCACGCACTGGATGGTCAAGCGAATTGGGTTATGAAATATTTTTGCAAAATTCCGCCCAAGGTGACCAGCTATATGAAACCATTATGCAAACCGGAAAAGACATGGGATTAAAGCCCGGGCATACCTCAACCATTCGCCGGATTGAGGGTGGCATGTTATCCTATCATGCTGATGTCGACATTACGAACAATCCGTTTGAAGTTGGGCTAGATCGGCTTGTTAATCTAGATGGCGATTTTGATTTTATTGGCAAAGACGCTCTCCGCCAAATCAAAGCAGAAGGGATAAAGCAAAGGCAAGTGGGTTTAGTTATCAACAAGCCTCCACTCGCCGCGCCTAATACACGATTCTGGCCGGTGCTTAATGCTTCAGGTGATGTTATCGGCAAGGTGACCTCTGCTGTGTTCTCACCTCGACTGAAAAAGAATATCGCCCTCGCAATGATAAGCACTGATGACGCCAATATTGGTAGTGCTGTGTCTGTTGATATGGGCAAAGAGTCTGTTTCAGCAGAAATTGTTGAAGTTCCCTTCCATGACCCTAAGAAAAATATTGCAAAAATCTAGTGATCACTTGGAAAAATAAGCCTTTATCAGCCCCAATTGGGGCTGATTTCGTTTAATGATAATCACGAAAATAAGATACGATATCAGGCTTATCAATCCATTTGCGGAACTGCGAATATGCCGATAAAGGGTGATGCGTTAAATCATGAAACTTTGCGGCGTGGGTTTCCTCTGCCATGGGATGTTGTGGTGATCCAAGTGGCCAGACGCAAGATGCCTCAATTTTTGTCCCATCGACTAGGGTAATTGCGATGCGATCAGGCTGATCAGGATCATAATTACAGTTCATATTTTTTGCTGGCTGTGGGGTAACAGTGGTCAAGGTGATTAGCCGTTTCAGGGTTTTATTGTGCCAAAACTTTGCCCTTAAATCAGCGGTAGTAAGCCGCCCCTCAATTAAGATTTGCCCTAAACAAGCTGGCAAAGAAAACAACGCTTCGTTCTGATCATTTGGCTGACCAAAAGGCAAAATAGCATAATGATAATCAGGCATCGTGACATGTATCGCCGTGATTTCATCCAGTCTTCCTGCAAGCTTATCCCTTGCCTCTTGTGCTGCTGTCATGACGCGGTGCGTATAGCCACATGATGGCCATGGCTTGATAACAATCCCATAACGAGAAAGCCCCCAAGGCTTGCCAAGTGTTGCCACCATTTGATCAAGCCGATCAGCATCATAATTGCCCATCAAGCCAACAAACCCCCGGCGCGAGGTTAAGATATGCGGCTGTCCTGTCATACCAGCCGCCGCCAGAACAGCGGATTCCATCCCTGCCCTAGCGGCAAAGCCTGCCTGAAGCGCCTTTGCATTAGCCCCGAACTGCCCTGTGTATCCAATGGCCTGTGACACCGAAAGCGAAAGCGCATGGAGGGTTTGATCAGGTGTCAATCGCATAAGCCTTGCCGCTGCCGCCGCCGCACCGATCGCGCCTAAGGTTGCAGTAGCATGATAACCGCGTGCATAATGATCTAGGGTAAGAACCTCACCCAAACGCATAATCACCTCAAGCCCAACAGCGTAAGCATGGGCAAAATCCCTGCCAGATGGCGGTAAAGCAGATGGCCGTAAAGACGCACAAGCATGAGAAGCAACAGCAAGCAGGCATGGCAAAACCACCGCGGTGGGATGCGTATTGCCAGGGTCCTCCCAATCATCAAAATCTAGCGCATGTGCCGATACCGCATTAACCATCGCCGCATAAGATGGTGATAACGATTTCCCTGTTCCATAAACAGGCGTATCACCGCCATAAGATGGAACCAAGGCATCAAGTAGCTGACCCGTGACTTCCGACGACGCCCCGCCAAGCATGCAAGCAAAACCATCAGTGATTGCCGTACTAATCAGTGGCAAAAGATCATCGTTACCTTCTGCCTCAGATACAAACTGTGCCAGAGCATAACCATGGTTTTGCCAGTCAGGATGCAAATGGTCTTTATCAGCACTCACGGCACTAACCGGATCAAACGTGCAGGGGCGCCATCCTCAAGAACATAAAGCGCTCCATCAGGGCCTTCTTCGATTTCACGAAGTCGCATTGACCAACGAAACCGTTCTGCTTCAACCGGATGCCCATTGACAAAATCCACACGGATCAGCGCTTGGCTTCGTAAGCCGCCAATAAATGCATTACCGCGCCATTCTGGAAACAGATCACCGCCATAAAAAATGAGACCCGATGGGGCAATAGTCGGCACCCATGCTAGCGCAGGGGCAATCATATCCGGGCGCGTGTCATGATTAGGAATAACAGTGCCATTATAATGATTGCCTTCAGAAACAAGCGGCCAGCCATAATTGCCGCCCTTAATAATCTGGTTTAATTCATCACCATGTTGCGGCCCCATTTCATGCGCCCAAAGCTGACCGTTTTTATCAAAGGCAATACCCAGCAAATTGCGGTGCCCCAATGTCCAGAAAGTTTTTGCTAATGCCCCTTTGTCTTGAAATGGATTATCAGCCGGCGGTTGCCCATATTCATCCAATCTAATAATTTTACCTAATGCAAAATTAAAATCCTGCGCTGGTTGAAGACGCTGACGATCCCCTGAGGTAATAAAAAGTTGACCAGCATAGGCTGTTCCTTTTGGGCCAAAGACAAGCCGGTGTGAAAAATGCCCTCCCCCAGATAGTGCCGGATATTGCCGCCAGATTATACGATGATCAATAAGCTTTGGGGTTGGGTTAAGTTCTAATTTAGCGCTCATCACCGCCGCATAACGAGTATTGCCGCCATTTTCAGAGGCAACATAAGACAGATAAACCTGTTGATTATCCTGAAAATCAGGATGCGTAATAATATCTCCAAGACCACCCTGCCCATCGGCAATGACCTGGGGCACCCCATCAACGGCAACGCTCTTTCCGCCAAGGCGATAAAGCCATAACTGTCCAGGTTTTGTTGTGATCAAAAGATGATGGTTATCAATAAAGGTCATCGCCCATGGACGATCAAATACCCCCATGACCGATGCGGATAATTGGCTATTTGCTGAACCCTTAATGATGGTTTCGGCAAAGCTATTTCTTACAAAACCAAAAAGGCTTAATGCCAACATAAAAATAATCAGGCCAAAAATCAGAAGCTTTCTTCCTAACCTGTTTGAATTGTGGGTGATAGCATAGGTCATTGGGATTGTTTCCCTTGATGGTCACGAAAAAAGGCGGCAACCTGATGGCAATTCAGATGCCCGTCTACAGGCTTGTTTGAAATCTCCCCCCAGGCCGCATCAGCGACCACAGCGTCAACAAAATGATTACGCCCTCGTTTTAGCAAACCCATCAGAAAGTCGGCACTAAACTCAGGGTGATATTGAACGGATAAGGCTGGAAAATCGTAACGAAGCACCGCCATTGGGCAATAAGAGGCAGTTGCAATAACCGAAGCTTCGGGCGGCAATTCCGTCACTTGATCTTGATGCCAGACATAAGCTGGAAACCTGTGCCCTTGGTCATCTGTGAAATCTCTGACCCCAATAACATTTCCACCTTTTGCCTTTTCGGCCTTACCACCAAAAGTGTCTGCCATAATCTGATGCCCAAAGCAGATGCCAAAAATTGGTTTTCTTGCCTGTTTTGTTGCGATAAGCAATTGTCTTAATGATGGAATCCACGGTGCGTCGTCATAAACCCCTAATTCTGAACCGCTAAGGATTAAGCCATCAAAAGCATCAGGCAGAGGCATAGGATCAACAGCTTCTGCAATGTCATAAATAGTGAAATCAGCATCCGATAACGCTGGGGAAAGCCAGTCTAAGATTTGATCACTGGCACGTTGCAACCCTGCCAGTAAAGGTTGAGGGTGCCTTGTCAGATCAAGAATAGCGATCTTCATATTTTAGCCTTGAAAGGTCATTACATAGCCTATTATAGGCGTGCCTGCCTTTAATGGTAAAGCCTTGAGAAAACCATTTTCCATTTCCCAAAAAATCATGTCTAAATAGATACAGTTTGTTCAAAATGAAAACAATTGATGACCTCTGATTATAGCACTCATTCTCGCGGTATTTTGCTTGTCTTTATGGCTGGCGTGCTCTGGTCAACCGTTGGCCTTGGGGTGCGGATGATCGAAGAAGCGGCAGCATGGCAAATTCTATTTTTCCGTTCAATTAGTCTGTCTCTGTTTCTGTCCATAGTGATTTATGCTATGCGCCGGCAAAACCCGATTACTCTGGCAAGCAAAATGGGGTGGAATGGTGTCATTGGGGGATTGGCACTGGTTGCTGCTTATGCTGGCGGAATATATTCAGTTCAAGTTACATCGGTGGGCAATGCACTTTTATTATTTGCATCTGCGCCATTCATGACTGCCATTTTGGGTCAGGTGATCTTGGGTGAGAAAGTACGCCGTGCCACATGGATTTCAATTATTATCGCCATCATTGGCATTGTCATTATGGTGGCGGATAAATTTGGCGGCTCTGCGCTCTATGGCAATCTCGCAGCCTTAGGTTCTGCGCTTGGTTTTGCTATTTTCACAATAACTCTTCGGCGCGGCAAGGCCACAGATATGATGCCAGTTGTTTTTCTTTCTGGTATTTTCGGCATCATTATTATGGCTGTCATTTGTTTTGCTATTGCCCTGCCTTTGAGCCTTTCTGCGAATGATATGGGATTTTCCCTTGGGATGGGGGTTTTTCAGGTTGGGGCTGGATTAGTGCTTTATACGCTTGGCTCACGAACTGTTCCCGCAGCGGAATTAACGCTTCTGTCTCTGGCAGAGGTTGTTTTAGGGCCATTCTGGGTATGGCTGTTCTTAGGGGAAACCTTAACAACCAATACGGTTATTGGCGGTATTATTCTGCTGATTGCCATTACCGGGAATGCCCTATCCGGGCAAAGACGAACCCCACCTATCCGAGCCATCTAGGCAAACAGGGATAGGCGTTGACATGACATTACCGAATTGATTAGCCTAAATCAGCAAACTAAGTCTATGGCAATGGTTTTTCTTGATTTTAATGAATGAAATCAAGAATAAGAAAACCTCATTACGTTTTTAAAGGTTTGATGATTATGGAAGCGAAAAACACAAAAACAATGCAATCGCATTATAGGGTTGTGGTGATAGGCGGCGGCGTCGTGGGGGCATCGGTTTTATATCATTTGGCAAAAATGGGTTGGACAGATGTGTGTATGTTGGAACGGTCTGTGCTCACCGCAGGGTCCTCTTGGCACGCCGCAGGGGGAATTCATGCTCTTAATGCTGATCCCAATATCGCCGCGCTTCAAGCTTATACCATTGATTTGCTAGAGGTGATCCAAGAAGAAAGCGGCCAGAATATCGGCTTACATATGACAGGCGGCTTAACCATGGCTGGCACGCCTGATCGGTGGGAATGGCTTCAATCAGCATATCGTGTCTTTCAGTCAATCGGAATTGAAGATTGTCGTCTGGTTACCCCAGAAGAAGCTGGGGAGCTTAACCCCATTATGTCTACCGAAGGGTTGTTGGGGGGAATGTGGGCAGACCGTGAGGGCTATATTGACACCACCGGCACAGTCCATGCCTATGCGGTCGCGGCACGAAAGCGCGGGGCAGAATATTTTGAACATACCAAGGTAGAATCCCTCGAACAGACTAAAGATGGCTGGCGCATCAACACCGATAAGGGCAGCATTACTTGTGAACATGTGGTCAATGCCGCTGGTCTTTGGGCCAAACAGGTTGGCCGAATGGCAGGAATTGAACTGCCCGTTTCACCCCTTAAGCATCATTACCTGATTTCGGACACGATACCCAAACTACAAGAGCTGGATTTTGAAGTGCCGATGACGGTTGATCTTGAGGGGTTCACCTATCTGCGTCAGGATCAGCACGGCGTTTTGTTAGGAATTTATGAAATTAATCATGAGCATTGGGCCATGGATGGCGCCCCGTGGGATTATGGGATGGAATTGTTCCAAGAACAGACTGATCGCATTGAAAAAGAGTTAATCATGGGCTTTGAACGCTATCCTGCGTTACAGGATGTTGGGGTCAAAACATGGGTGAATGGGGCATTTACCTTTTCTCCTGATGGCAATCCTCTTGTTGGACCTGTTCCGGGTAAGCCAGGTTACTGGTGTGCTTGTGCTGTCATGGCTGGCTTTCTTCAAGGTGGCGGCGTTGGCAAATCCTTAGCGGAATGGATAATCCATGGTGAACCCGAAGCAGATGTCTATGGAATGGATATTGCCCGCTACGGAGAGTTCGCTGAGAACAAGCAATATATCAAAGAAACCACAGGTCAGTTTTATTCTCGCCGATTTGTTATGACATACCCGAACGAACAATTGCCTGCTGGCAGGCCTCTTAAAATGGCACCAGCGCACAGTGAAATGACCGCGGCAGGATGCCTATGGGGGAACAGTTGGGATTTAGAGGTACCGTTATATTTTGCCCGAGACGGATTTTGTGAAACCCCATCATTAAAGCGCTCTAATGCCTTTGATTTAGTGGGGGAGGAATGTCGCGCTGTCCGATCCTCAGTCGGTTTACTAGATATCTCTGGGTTTTCTCGATTTGAAGTGACAGGCCCAAAGGCTGAGGATTGGCTAAATCACATCATGGCAGGAAAAATCCCTGCCCCTGGCCGCGTAAAACTTGCCCCTATGTTGAGTGAAAATGGCAGACTTAAAGGGGATTTGACCATCTTTAATTGGGGTGATGGGGTCTTTTGGATTATGGGGTCATATTACCTACGAGCATGGCATATGCGCTGGTTTAACAATCATCTTAGTGATGGCGTCAGCGTCCGTGATTTGGGTGAGGAAATGGTCGGGTTTTCACTGGCAGGGCCAAAATCGCGTGAGGTCATTGCCACCCTAACCGATAGCGATATCGAAGCCCTGTCTTTTATGGGTTGTGGTGAGTTTGATATCGGCCTCATCCGTGCCAAAGTTGGACGTCTTTCTGTGGCAGGCGAGCTTGGCTATGAGATCAATTGCCGGATGGGGGATCACATCGCGTTACGCCGTCTTTTGCTTGCCGCCGGTGAACCCTTTGGGATGAGGGAATACGGTTTTAATGCGCTTTTATCGCTGCGGCTGGAAAAAAGCTTTGGCATATGGTCTGCTGAGTTTACCCAAGGCTATACCCCTGGCATGACTGGAATGGATCGCTGGATTGATTGGAATAAAAAAGATTTCATTGGTCGAAATGCAGCATTAGCAGAACGTGAGGGAAATGGACCAAGGCAAAAATTAGTGACACTGGAAATTGACGCGGATGATGCTGATGCAAGTGGTTATGAACCCATCTGGTCTGATGGTCAAAAAGTCGGCTTTGTGACCTCTGGCGGATATGGGCATACGATTGGCAAATCGCTTGCTATGGGCCTTATCAACACCGAATTAGCCAAACCAGGAACGGAGCTTAGCGTGCATATCGTTGGGGTAGAAAAATCAGCCAAGATCATTGCGGATTCTCCCTATGATCCTGATGGTAAAGCCATGCGGTGATGATCGCGGCATCCTAGGCCTTGGCAATCGCGCTATAGACGAAAGCAAGGGGATAAGGGTATTTTACCAGCTTGCGCCATCATCTTTGGCCATGCCTGCAGATAGAAACAGGTAAAATATCCATCTTTGTTTGCAATAACAAAGCCTTCATGGAGATATCTTGACGTTCCTCCGGCATTTTCATTTTCTTAAGGTTACATCCGTGCCAACCCTTTTCTGGAGTTCGCCAAAACCTCTAACCATCCGTCCACCCTTGATATCTGTCATTATGTTAATCATTGGGCTGGCTCTGTTTGGGTTAGGCGAAGCCCTGCTAATCGCCGCAGGAATTGGCGTCAGCCCATGGTCAGTGCTGGCGCAAGGGTTTAATCAGATTTTTGACTTAAGCATTGGTCAGGCGACCTTTATCATTAGCGTGGTGGTCTTAACCTTATGGATACCTCTTAAACAAACCCCCGGTATGGGAACCGTTTTGAATATCATTATTATATCTTTAGTTTTGGATTTATCCCTGCCGTATTTGCCACAGCCAGATCCTCTAGCCTTACAGGTAATTCAGGTGGCGATTGGCGTTTTCATTACCGGCATAGGAAGCGGCATTTATTTGATTGCCAAACTTGGCCCCGGGCCAAGAGATGGCTTGATGACGGGGTTACAACGCCTGACGCAATTTCCTATTGCCTGGATCAGAAGCAGTATTGAGATAACCGTTGTCATTTTTGGGTGGAGCTTAGGCGGTGTAGTTGGGATCGGAACTTTATGCTTTGCCTTAGGTATTGGGCCGAGCATGGCTTTAGCCATGTTTTGTTTTCAGCGTTATTTTGGAAAATAGACATTATCACTTTATCACCATCCATTAGTAGAAATAAGGCATAACTTGATCGCCAGAACTAAAAGCCCCGCCAAAGTTAAATTACAGACAACATGTTTCATGATTTTCGATTGTTTTTTGCTAAGCTTACCTAAGAGATTTTGATTTTATTCGTATATAGCGGGATGCCATGAAGATATTTTATTTCCTTTTCCTTTCCCTTGTTCTCATTTCAAACGTAATGTTGAGCGTTGCTTTTGGTAATGATGTTGATCATGCCAAAGCCCAAAAGGCGTTAGGACTACCTGTTTACTCGCAGAATTGGATGATATCTGCCGCTAATCCCTATGCGGTTACCGCCGGAGCAAAGATTTTGCGAAATGGCGGCACCGCCGCCGATGCCATGGTTGCTGTGCAAAGCGTATTAGGGTTGGTTGAACCGCAAAGCTCTGGCCTAGGAGGAGGAGCATTTCTGGTATGGTATGATGCCGCCAGCAACACCATCACAACCCTTGATGGACGCGAGACAGCATCACGCCATGTGACCCCAGAATTGTTCTTGGATGATAAAGGGGAGCCATTACAGTTTTATGATGCTGTTGTTGGCGGAAGATCAGTGGGAACACCCGGAATACCTGCCTTAATGCTTACCGCCCATCAGCAATGGGGGATGTTGGAATGGTCCGATCTGTTTGATGACGGGATATCTCTTGCCAGATCAGGGTTTCCTGTCTCACCGCGATTAGCCATGCTAGTTGCCAATGATGAAAAGAGATTGACCCGATTTCCAGCGACTGCAAATTATTTCTTTCCCGGCGGCAATGCTGTTGAAATAGGTCATATTTTAAAAAATCCTGGTTATGCGCAAACGTTGCTTTCACTGGCTGAGGATCAAGGCCACTCCTTTTATCATGGTGACATTGCGCAGGATATTGTTACGACGATACAATCTGCCTCTGGAAACTCAGGTCAACTTGATCTCATTGATCTGGCAGAATACCGCATCATTAATAGACCAGCGCTTTGTGCCCCTTATCGCGGCCTTGAGGTGTGCGGCATGGGCCCACCATCATCAGGCGGATTAGCGGTTGGACAGATATTAGGCTTATTGGAAAAATATAACTTAGAGGAAATGGGGCCGGAATCTGTGGATGCTTGGCTTCTTATTGGTGATGCATCGCGGTTGGCCTTTGCTGATCGAGGACGGTATGTTGCAGATAGTGATTTTGTATCTGTGCCTGTTGACGGGCTGCTCGACCCAGATTATCTGGCGTCAAGGGCACGCTTGCTAAACCCAGAAAAAGCCCTTGATGTAGCCGAACCCGGCATACCTTCTTTTGATACCTCATTGTTGTTTGCTGATGATGAAAGCCTAGAACTGCCCTCAACTTCGCATATTGCCATTGTCGATCAATATGGCAACGCCCTTTCTATGACAACAACCATTGAAAATGCCTTTGGCTCTCGGTTAATGACAAAAGGTGGATTTCTTCTGAACAATCAAATGACGGATTTTTCTTTTAGACCTCAAAAAGATGGCGTGCCTATCGCAAACAGGGTTGAGCCTGGCAAGAGACCGCGATCATCCATGGCACCAACCATTGTTTTAAAAGACGGTCGTCCTTATCTTGTAATTGGCTCCCCCGGGGGTAGCAGAATTATTGGCTATGTTATCCAAGCGATCATTGCCCATGTTGATTGGAGGATGGATGTTCAGCAAGCTGTTGCCATGCCACATTTTGTGAACCGATTTGGCACTTACGATCTCGAAAAAGGCACAACTGCTGAAACCTTCGCTCCTCTCCTTTCTAGCAGAGGATTTAAAACAAAAGTCAGAGGTTTGAACTCAGGCTTGCATGCCATATCTATATCTGAAACGGGTCTTGAGGGCGGTGCAGACCCCCGCCGCGAAGGTATCGTATTGGGTGAATAACCCTTGCTCTTTCCGAGCAAGGCAACCGCATTATTTGGCGCATAATAAACCAAGCAGAATGAACCAAATGGGCAAATATGCCACTTGGTCTATGCTATTTGTTGACCAAGTTTAGTTGTTTGCTAAGTTTAGACATGGCTGGCGGCGGCAAAGGCCGAAGACCATGCCCATTGGAAATTGTGGCCGCCGAGATGCCCTGTGACATCTACCACCTCACCAATGAAATATAACCCTGAACAGGTTTTAGATTGCATATCTCGTGATGATAGATGCGCTGTATCTACGCCCCCTAGGGTTACCTCAGCGGTCCGATAACCTTCGGTGCCAGCAGGTTTAACTCGCCAAGTGTTGATCGCCTCACCTAGTGTGGATAAGGCTTTATTGGAAATATCTGCCAGCCGACCTGAAATCTGATGCAAGTTGCATATTTCGCCAGCTAGCCGCTTAGGCATCAATTGGGATAAATGGGTTTGCAGTATCTGCTTAGGGTTTGTGCGTTTGGCGCTAAGCAAATCATCATCCATTTTAACGGTTGGGTTCAAATCAATACTTATCTCTTCCCCTTCGTGCCAATAGGAAGAGATTTGCAAAATAGATGGGCCCGTTAAACCGCGATGCGTGAACAACAACCCCTCAGCAAAACGGGTATTGCTATAGCCAACAACGGCATCAACGGAAAGCCCAGACAGCTCAGCACATAGGGTTTTCATAGCATCGGTAAATGTCATCGGGACAAGCGCTGGTCTTGTTGCAATGATAGCCATGCCAAATTGTTTGGCAATGTCATAACCAAACCCTGTTGCCCCAATTTTCGGGATGGATAACCCCCCTGTCGCAATCATGACCGCCGGGGCAGAAAAATGATATTGATCAGTAGTTATGGTAAATTGATCATCAGTTTTTGTGATCGCTTTCACTGGCATTCCAAGTTCCATCTGTACCTTGGTAGCGTGACATTCGGACATTAACATATCGATGATATCCTGGGCGCTGTTATCACAGAACAACTGGCCTAATTTCTTTTCATGATAGGGGATGCCATAACGCTCAACCAGTTGGATAAAGTCCTCTGGCTGATAGCTCGCCAAAGCGGATTTCACGAAATGCGGATTGTTGGAAATAAAATGCTCGGGGCCACAATGGATATTGGTAAAATTACAGCGGCCACCCCCCGAAATCCTAATTTTTTCTGCTATTTTTGTGCGGTGATCCAATAGCACCACGGACTTCCCACGCGCCGCCGCAATGCTAGCCGCGAACAATCCCGCCGCACCAGCACCAATAATCACGACATCTTTATGTTGTTGTTTCACCACTAATCCTGGCCTTTAGTTCGGGGTAAGAGATTATCAGAACTGTGTATGAAGCCTCAGACGACTGTGGTTGTCATCTCACCTACCCCTTCAATGGCACAGTGGATCATATCACCAATGTGCACGGGGCCAACGCCTGATGGTGTGCCAGACATAATCAGATCCCCGGCGGCAATATCATAAAACCGAGACAGATAGGCGATTTGTTCAGCGACTTTCCATATCATCTGCCCAAGATCGCCTTGCTGACGCATCTCACCATTAACGCTAAGCGTGATATGCCCCCGATCAGGATGACCAATCTCAGCGGCAGGAACAATTGTGCTCATCGGGGCGGAACGCTCAAACGCCTTCCCCGGCTCCCATGGGCGGCGTTGATCTTTGGCAACGCTTTGTAGATCACGGCGCGTCATATCAATGCCAACGCCATAGCCGTAAACATAGTCAAGCGCGTCTTCAAGCGGGATATTCTTGCCGCCACCTTTAAGTGCGACCACCATTTCCACTTCGTGATGCACATCTTTGCTTTCAGGGGGATAGGGAAATATTCCTGAAGTGTCAGCATTCTGGGCATTTTTTTGAAAGAAAAAGGGCTCTTCGCGATCTGGATCCCCGCCCATTTCAATGGTGTGGGCGGCATAATTTCTGCCGATGCAGTAAATCCGGCGAATGGGGAAAACGGCGTCAGAACCTCGAACAGGGATAGCGGTTACATCCGGTTGATCAATGACGTATGCACTCATCGTCTCATACTCCTATGGTATTATCAGCTAAGACGCCCCTTCATTACCACGAATGCCTTAGCTATGACAAAGGGTGAGTTCTTTCAAACAGCAAAAGAGCCAAGGGAAAAAGTAAAAGACCCTTATCCCAATCTTGTCCCCCCCTCAACAGCGTGGTTAAACCAGAAACCTATGACATACAGCCACAGGGCAAATGCCGTATTTTTACCCTGAAGAACTTGAATAGATATTATTTAAATCTAATTCAATTTTTATAATTATTGAAAACAGGGAAAGTCACCATGCTTAAATATATACAATTTTTAGCCGTTTCATTTTGGATGGCGACAATATCTATGGTTCCTCATCATGCCTCTGCTTATGTTTCTGATGAAGCTAATATACAGGTTGCAGATTACATCATCAGTTCAAATAGCAACGTCAGAAATTATTTTATGAATATGGATATTGATACATATTCTAGTTGTGCGGCAACTACCATAGCCTTCACGGCGTGGGAAATTCGCGGTGACGTTACCCTTGATGAAAACTCACAAATTCTATGGGCCTTAATGCTAAAGGGTACGAGTTTAGCCAGAGATAATATGATCGTATCTGGTTATCCCATTGATACTATTGATGATATGCTAAAATATAAAGGGGATATGGTGATGATGGGGGGAAGTGCCCAAGACCAGGTTATCCAAGGCTGTCAAAGTCATGTCATGCAAATTTTAAGCTTAATTCAATAACGGAAATGAAGTAAAGCCATCTGATGCCTACCGCATGTGCGCACAGATGGCTGTCCCTCGTTCGCGTACGAGCGCTATCATATTTATCATCACCGCATCATATTAAATAAATATAATGAAACACCTTTTCTTTTCTATTTTTAATACTAATTTTTATTTTAATTAATTTTTTATTTGGAGAATATTATGAGATCATTTTTTACATTTTTTGTTCTGCTCACCAGTCTAAGTTTATCAGGATGCGGGGAATCTGGTGATCCAGAAATCAATAAAGCATTAGATGATCTTGAGGCTATCATTGAAACTTTTGAAGGTTACGCTGGTGAAGATAAGGTCTGCATGACTAAATTTACAAAAGATATGGAAAAGTTAGGTCAGGTGATGGCTTATGGTTCTTCCATTAAAGCAGAGCCAACCGATGCTCAACGCAAGCGCCAAATGGGACTGGTAACACGTTCCAATCAGCTAGAATCAAAATTGGCAAATGTGCAACCTGATCCAAGCTGCTAAATTATTAAAATTATGAAAAGGTGCGTCATTATTCGCGCCTTTTCTTTTTTAGGGGCCAGCCGCATATTCAGCAGTGCCGAATGATAGACACTCTGATAAAAGAAATTCCCATATAGGTTTACGCATCACTGCGGATTATCTAATGAAATTAGAATTATCAAAAAAGCATACGATGTGTGGACTTAATCTCTAAAGATTTACGTTTAATAAAGTTTGATAAGTAGTTTGTGATTTTATAATTGCCTGATTTATCAGAATATTCATAAAGGGCAATGGTACGGTACATTTCATTTTCATTAAATTCTGAGTAACTGAAATTACCACTATCTATTTCATCTTTGACAGAATAATAAGGCAGGATTGTTGCAAAATTAAAATCTTGCTTGCCTATAATGGCCCTTATAGCATGTAGCGATGTCATTTCCATATGTGGCTTAAGTTTTATACCCCGTTTAATACAGATATCGTCCAAAATCAGGCGTAATTCGTTAGAATCATTAGGTAATAAAAGCTTTAAGCTAGAGAGTTTTTCTAAATTGATTGCTTTGCCCAGCAAATGATTTGTTTTTGATCCTAAGACAATAAGTTTTTCTGAAAATAATTCCGTATATAACTTCCTAGTACTGGTTTTGGGTTTGTAAGTAAGCACAAGATCAAAATGCCGATTTTCCATCATTCCACGAATATCACCACTGCTAGCTTCGATGATATTGAGCAAGGCATTAGGAAAGGTCTTTGCTAAATCTTCAACAAGATCGGCAATAAATAGGTTCGAAATACTAGAACATACGCCAAGAATTATCTCTCGTTTTGAGCTAGCATATTGCTCACGCAAGCTTTGAATTTTTCTCTCAATTGCACCAAAATGATGCTCAAATTCATGCAGAAGTGTTTTTCCCTCAACCGTTGGGATCACACCACGGCCATTCCGTAAGAACAACGGAAATCCAAACTCTTCTTCAAGTAACTTAACTTGACGCGATAAAGCGGATTGTGAAATGTTATGTTTTTCGGCACAAAGCGAAAAACTACCACTTCGGCAGACATCTGCGAAATATCTTAGCCGGTTAAGATTTACCCCTCTACTACTCATCAGATAAAATTATCCTAGTTGCTTACTTTCGAGCTACAAAGCGATTTAAAAATCTTACGATCCATGATGGTGCATCCTGGTTTTGCATCGGGTTTCCTGATCCATCAAACGTATTATCAAATGTTAATTTATGAATTTGCCTAATATCACCAACTGCGGTCTTTGCGCCATATGCGACCCACCACAACAGCAACACACCAATTAACCACCCAAGCATTTGCCAAGCCCAAATAGAGGGTATGTCAATAAGCGACCGTTCGCCCGTAAATATCGGATAGACAAAAAAATCATTGCCAATAACAGCACCCGGCCCAATGGCAAAAAACATCCAGATAAACGTTAACGACCAAATTGCGGTAACAACCCTTCTCCCACCTGCATCAGCCGGATATTCAGATCTAAATACATCATGCAAGCGATGCCTATTTTCATGATCACTATCACGATGACGAAAGCCTGAGATGATTAAACAAGTAAGGACGTTAAAGAATAAACCCCAGCCTGCGGAATGAATAGTCCACGGCCAGCGCCCCCATGGTAAGTCTATAAACATCTGCTCAAATAAAATAATGCCGAGCGGTTCGGTAAATATCACCATGATGATACCCAGAACTAATCCAGCCAAAACACCAGGGCGAGCAATCCATGGTATCCAACATAATCCGATAATGGCAGGCACAAACTGCGCGGAAAGGCTAAAGGTAACGGAGTTTAGGACATACGCATATTCTGGCCCAATATTCGCCCATAACGCCACCAGAAAGAGAACAACTGCAAGGGTAACCCTTGCCCCAAGTCTCCTGCCTCTTTCGGTTAGGTCAGGCAGCACATAGCGTTGAATAATTTCATCAACAAAGATATTTGCCCCCGAAAGCACAGAGAACATGACAACAAGCTGCAACGATATAAGCACAAGCAAGACAAATGCGGCAGCAACCATTGCATCAAAGCGTAGAAACTTTTCAGCCAACGCCATGAACATGCCAAGATCGGTTAACTGACCACTAGCAATCAAATTTGCGCTCATCATGCCGCCTGAGACAATTGGAAGCAATATAAGCAGGCAGGCAATGGTTACACCACCAGTTAACCAAACCTGTTGAAAGGCAAAGCCCCGCAGATTGCGCTGATTTATTGCCAAATAGCAAAACCCAGGTTGGGCCACGATACCAATTAACGCTAATCCAAATGATGCAACCGCAAGGCTCGTCCATACGCCATCCATGACAAGACTTTTACCGATGCCTCTGGTGAACTGAACCACCCCTGGCAAAGTATCAATAGACACACCTGTTAAAGAGCGGATGCTGTCTGATGTATCAAACATTTGTTTCAGGTTGCCATAACCATCGAATGATAAATAACTAACGCCAGAAACAAGCAGCAACAACAAAAGCATCATAAGGGCGTTTGATGCGGCAATCATGATACCGCCGCGCCAACCTCCTATGGCAATCGCCAGAAATAAGAAAAAGGCGACGCTCCAGACAACCACTTGCTGGCTAAACATACCGTCAGTCATAACTGAAAACACGGCGCCAAGCTTTGCTAAGGTAATAGCTGATAAGGGAAACACAAAGAAGAGAAGCACAACCAGACTTAACAGTCTGATAGTTAGACTCCCATAATATACAGCCAGAATATCGCCTAGCGTTCTCGCGCTCATAATCCTAGCGGCCAACCATAGACGCTTCATCATCAAAACAGCAATAAACCCAGCACATAATATGCTGACCATGACATGATTATACTGAAGCCCAAATCTGGCAAACATTGTCATGCTATCATAGATGCCAACAGAACCAGCCATAATACCAGCGCCAGCGAACATAAACGCCCACGCTGGCATATCCCGGTTGCCATTAATATAATGACCTGCATCTTGTGTGCTTCGCGCAGCAGATATTGCCAGATAAATCATCAGCGCCTGATACAAACAATAAAAAAACATTAACGCTGAGGTCATTATTCTTGACTCCCAATATCATTGCTTTTGTCATCCTTTATTGATGCGCTTCCATCTGCCTTAGTTGCGTTAAAGCTCTTGATAATATTAAATTGGTCAAAGGCATCTCTGAGGCCATTTCTTGTGATCATATAAAAAATAATCGTCACTAAAATAAGCACTAATCCAGAACTAAGGGTCAGGAAGTTTTCTGACGAATATTCAACCCCAATAACTACGCTTATCAAAAAAGCCAGAATCCCTAGTGCAAACACAAAAAGACCCAAGATAGCTTCCCGCGTTTGAAATCCAGTTCCCGCCACCGCATTTACAATAATATGCGCGATAAAACCTGCTAGAAATAAACCAAACCCCGCAGAAGAAAATATCCAATTATCCTTGGACAACCCTAAATGAAAGAGGATGACTGCTATGCTAGCAAAGCCAATCCAAAGCGACAAAATCAGCCCATGCCGTTCCTGTCGTTCTTGATCAGTCATTGTTTGCATCGCAGCTATCCTCAATCAACCTAGTTGGATCAATCGTCCTTTCCGCCCTTATCATTTCCGGCATCTGCCATAGGAAAGTTTCTGAATGACATTCCACCTGCACTACCAACATTTTCAAGCGGTAGGCCGAGCTCTTTCATTAAACCGTCAACAAACGCGACCTGAGTCCGGTATTTCATGGCAGAATTAACAACCTTGTCAGTCATATTTCCACTACCGCCACCTTCTCCAGTGACCCCACCATCACCACTTCCGCGCTCTGATGGGCTGTTGATGCCAGGAACACCATCCACTTGCAGGATCTTGATAGAATCGATGTTTTCCATTGGCTTAACAGTTTCACGAATAATTTGCGGCAAATTGCGCACCAGATTTTCATAGATAGCGCTTCTCCGGCTAGACTCACTCCGCAGATTTTCAGCTTCATTAAGCTGACGCTGACCTTCTGCATCTTTTGCGTATCTAACTTCTGCAGCACCAGCGGCGGCCATTTCAGCAGCAGCTTTTTCTTCAGCCGCTTTTCGTTCTGCCACGGATTGTGAAACGACACGCATTGCATCACGCTCAGTCTTGGTTTCCATCTCAATAAGCTCAACCATTTTACTGCGCTTAGCTGTTTCTTCTTCACGTGCTGTTCTGATCTGTTCTTCAGCTTGCGCTTGAAGCCGCCATGCTTCATCCGCCTTGGCCTTAGCCATAGCTTCCTCAATGGATTTATTGATGACAGCGATCAGACGCTCTTTGTCAACAATCTCGACTTCTCTGTTTTGTTCAATCTCAAATCGCTCAACAAACTTGGCTGCGGCAATACGCATTTCGTCTACTTCACGGTTAGCTTCAATCATTGAATTATCAATTGCTTTTCGTGATTCCGTTTCAGTGATTTTGATATTTTTATCACGGGCAATTTCTAGCTGTTTGACCTCTTCAAGTTTAGATATCCTCTCAGCTTCAATATTTCGTTTAGCATTGATCTGAATGCGTTCGACCTCTTCTGTTGCAAGCTCATCAGATATGCGCACATCTTTTCCTAACTCAATCTCAGTCTTCCTGATGATATTGTTATGCTCAACACGGCTAATTTGAACTAGACGATCAGCATCCATTTTCGATGTTTCAATCTCCGCTTTGGATTTCGCATCAGAGACAGACACTTCAAGCAGAGATTTGATACGGTTCATCTCAACGATCTGATTATTCTTAATCCGTTCATCCTCGACTGACATTTTCTTTGCAATATCTTGAGTTTCGATGAACTTTGCGGCTTCGATCTCTTCTATTCTGGTCTTTTTATTATTCTCAATTTCTTCTTGCCTAATCGTTGTTTCGGTCTTAACACGCTCTACCTCAATCTGCCGTCTTTTCATAATTTGATGACGTTCTCGTTCACTATCCATCAAGTTTTGATGTTCACTTATAATGATGGCAGATTTGGCTTTTTCAGCCTCAACCTCTGCTGATTGTGAAGCCTTGAACACTTCGATTTCTCGTGATTGCTCTACCCGGGCATTTTCCGTATCACGATCAATTGCTAAGGACTGCTTGACGGTTTCATAATCCTTCATCTTGATAGAAATCCGTGTGTCATTCTCAATTTGATTGCGGATTTTACGCTTCTCTTCAATTTGCTCTGTCAGCGTTGTAAGACCTTCGGCATCAAAGGCATTAGACGGATTGAAGACTGATATTTCTGATTGGTTTAATTGCGTTAAGGCAGCAGCCTCAAGCTCTAGACCATTGCGTTGAAGAGACTGATCAATCATTGCCTTAACTCTGTCCATATATCCTATCCGGTCGCGGTGGATATCTTCCATCGTCATGCTCGCTGCCACTGCCGACATGGCATCAATAATTCGTGCCTGAATAATTTGCCGGAGATTTTCAGAATCCATGGTTTTATCACCAAGTGTCCGAGCAGCAATTGAAACATTCTCTTCTGTTGGGATCACTCTAACCGTATATTCAGACATAATATCAATTCTGATCTTATTTTTTGTGATCAGAGATTTGTCACCTGCCCTCCGTATATCCAGATTAATGGCATTCATATTTACCAGAGTAATATCGTGAATGATCGGAATGATAAAAGCACCACCTCCCATCACTACCTTCTCGCCTCCAAACCCTGTTCTAACAAAAGATTGGTTTTTAGAAGACCTGCGATAAAGCCAATGAAGTAAATACACACCAATCGCGATCAGGATCGTGACTAGTATCAGAATGGCAATGACGTCAGCACCAGCAAAATTGGCGTTCATGATTTCCTCCAACGTAAAAATTTCTTATTTTCATAAAAATTGCTCATTACTAGCTTTCCTTTCCTGCCACCGCCAAAACAATCATTGAAACGGTCATCAAGTTAACAAGATCTGCTAGGGTATAGAGCACTACAACCGCTCCGTTATGTCCTGCGCCAATCACCACATCGACAAAATGCAAGATAGGATAAATGGCCCAGCCAATTGTCATGATTAACCGGATCCAGAAATACCCTCTTCGGATAGGTCTTGATGATTTATGAATACTGTCCGCCATGCGGCCAAAATACATCTCACCAAGAATATAGAGCCAGAATGCAATGGATATCAGCACCCCAAGGGTAGGATTAAAATAGGTTGCATCACCAAGATAACGGCCTAATACCATAAGCAATACCGCAATCAGCATACGCCAGAATATTCCAACAGGAATAACGCCCGTATTACGAGCAAAAAAGAATATGGCCATGACTTGAAGTGGATGGACAACAAACCATCCAACATACCGATGAGCACCTGTTAATTGCTGAGTGAAAAGCCAGATTTGTGCCATTTCCATATAATGAAATGATGATGCCAAAAGCGCCACACCATAGAGTGATACGGTTAACTTCCATTGTCTTACTGTCCAGCTCAGACTGATGAGGGTTAAAATACCCAGCACTAGACTAGCTATTACGGCCACTTCTAGTGAAGTGCTAACAACATCGCTCGAATGAAACATTATTCCGTACATGATTTACATTCCCTGTTTCTAAATTTGCGTTCTTATATGCGGCACACGCCCATAAAGCGCGACCATAGGTAATATCAGTAAGCCAAAGATGAATTGCTGCCATTCGTAATCAAGGCCAATGCCTATCAGGAATGATGTCAGCACCTGAAGAACCAACACACCGATAACCGTAAACCCATAACCGCCATAACCGCCTAAGAGCGACGTTCCGCCAATGACAACTGCCGCAAGTGTCGTGAACAGATAAGGATCACCAACGCCAATAAAGCCTCCCCCGCTCCAGCCAAGCAAAAGACATCCTGTCATTGATGCAAAAACGGCACTGATAATGTAGGAAAGCGTCCAGTATTTAAGTTCTGAGATATTCTGCAATCTTGCAGATTGGCGATTGCCGCCGAGCGCATAAATATATCGCCCATAAGATGTTCGCCTTAATCCGATAATCATGATCAACGCAATTGCCACCCAAATAACAATAATGGGGGGGAAGTTCATACCAATTGTCCGCCCATTCATAGCGGCTAGATTTCTTAACCAATCCGGAACAGTGCCAAAGACATTGCCGCTAAAAGACGACCCGATAGAGGTCAAAATCTGGGTCAATCCAGACACGGCAAAACCCATCCCTAGCGTCAAGATCAGAGCTTGCCCCTGTATTCGATAAGTGAAAATACCGTTAAGGAAGCCAATACCACCGGCAATAACTAAGGTGAAAATAACAGCAACCCATGGAGGGATACCTAAGCCAATTAAATATAACAGGCCGATATTAGACGAGCCGATAATAAACGGGATTGATAAATCTAACCCCCCCATCAAGGCAACAAGTGTCATGCCAACGCTTGCAATGCCAAGAAAGGCAGCAAATACCAATATTGATTTTATATTTGCACCAGATAGAAAACCCTCAATGGTGAACGAACTGATAGCAATGATTGCGCCTAAGATGGTCAGTCCAATAAATGCACTCCGATTATATACAAAAACGCCACTGACCTTAAAGGCAAACAATATGATAGCTTCAAGAATAAGAAAGCCTGCCAGATTTCCAATACGCCTAAACTCACTGATAGATGCGGTAAGCACCAAATAAAGGATCAGCAAGCCAACCATAGCAATGATGAGAACACGATTTGATCGCCAGATATTGCCAACGCCAATGTTTTGGCCATCCTTATCTTGAGCTTGATCTGAAATGATATCAGGATTGGTTTCCGCTGATCCTATCTGGCGTTTTCGCTGCTCATAAATAACGGCAAGATAATTTAATCCCCAGAAAAACAGGAATAGCGTGATAATCGTATAAAGAATAACAGTTTGAGCAGGCACAGCCTGAACAAAACCCATAATAAAACCAATACCCGCAACCACAAAAGCAATGGCAGCATTAATCCAGATCAGAAATATGGATTTAGGGAACATCATGATATTACCTCACCTCTGATTTGCGTGTGAGGAATATCAATGTGGTTATCCGCCCGAGATTGAAAGGCAACAACAATCAGGAATAAGGTAATTAAAAGCCCGATAAATCCATAGAGTAATGGGCTCATCTGATTGGTCTGTGCTTCGACAACTGCAAAGCGGAAGGTCACAACCATCATTAGCACGCCAAGAAGGCTCATCAGAACCATCTGTTGTATCGGTGACAATTCTAGCCCCTGACCATATGAACTTACTGGTGGCGGTACTAGCATATACTGACTAATCCCATCATCATTGTCAGAACCATTTAGGGAGTGGGCAAAGGGCTGGGCCACTTGGGTAGTATCTTCAGGCGCGAAATACTGATTTTTAGTTTTGACATGTAGCATCGTTCCAACAAACAAAGCTGTCAGCACAATGAACAAGGCGAAAGGTGAGATATAGCGAATAAATCGCGAGATCAGAGGTATAATCACCGTCAGCAAAAGCGACAGCACCAGAATAAGGCCATAACTTAATTGGGTGACAAAAGCCTGAATACCGCCAAAATTAAAGGTTGATAACACATATCCAATTAAGAATAGATTCAACGCACCCAACAAAGCCCCCGTCACACCGCCACGCCCACCAGCGAGACTAACCCCGCCGAGCACTAAGGCAGTGACAGCAGTCAGGGTATAAGTAGTGCCTTGGGTCGGATCACCAGATGAGATTAGTGATGTGTAACAAAGGCTAGCCAGCCCTATAAATATTCCTGAAATAATATGCGCGCCAATACGAACAATATAAATACGAACACCACTTGTATAAGCGGATCGTTCATCAAACCCCATCATCCTAAGATGTCGATAAAAAGGGGTTAAAGTAAATAAAAGCCAGCCGGCAGTGGCAATCAAAATAATCAAAAGAACTGGCGAGAAGATAGACTCGCCAAATCCCCAACTGTACATCCATTCAGGTGCAATGCCGCCAGGTCTAGGCAGAATAACCAGATTTATCCCCGACAAAGCCAGAAAGCCACTTAACGAGACAATGATGGGCTGAACCCGGACAAATATAATGATCAGGGCAAAAAGGATCTGATACAAAACCCCCAGCCCCAAAGCTAAGATAAACACACCCCATGGTGACGTTACCATTCCTAGACCGTTAAGCTGCACAACAGATACGTTTATAAAGCCAAGCAGAGGCCCAACAGCGAGATCAACCGTGCCGCGGCCTGCCACCGCCACAGCCATCAAGGCGTAGGTTGCAAGAATGAGCGGAGCAGACACAATGATTGCGCTGCCCATCCCAGACATTGACACCAGATTTGGCCCCCTAATCACGCCTATACTTAGCAAAAGAAAGAGAAGCAGGATCGGCGCCAACAAAAAGACTCTATCAGAACTTATGTTTGACATAATAAATTGCTAACCTAATTCTCTTTCTTCCTTAGGATCATAAATCGACAACACGCCGCTTTGTCCCTTCACTTTTGTTAGACCGTCCAACTTCAATACGATTATTGTAATCAGACGATTTATTTCCTCTGCGGCCACTATCTAGATTCAATATCTTTTTCAGAACTGGCGTAACCACTTCCTTGAACTTTACGGGGTCTTCTGACGTCGGGAAATGTCCACCACCAAAGATAATACACTCAGAACCTTTAACCTTTTCGGCGGTTCTTTCTGTCATCTCAGGGGTACAGGCGAAATCATATTCCCCGGTAAGGAAGTAAATGGGCAGCTTGCCTGAAATTTTATGACAGTGATCACGGAAATCAGAATCGACACTGTAAAAATAGAGGTCCCCCTTAAAGATGCCTGGCCCGCCTTGTGCATAATACCACCAGGTCTCCCAACGATATTCATCAGGTGAGTCTGGGGCCATTAGTCCAAAGACTGAGGTCGCAACAACTTCATTTCCATGAATATGCGGATGATGAAGAGGATCAATCCACCAACCTGGAGAGTGATCACAGCCTTCCAAAGATATCAGTGCTGTAAAATCATTTTCATGATGAAGAGCCAGAGGCAGGCAAATATTACCACCCATTGACTGCCCCATGATCACAGGCTTTTCTAATTCAAGCGCCCGGCAGAAAGCTAGAATAAACTCTTCATAGAACTTACTCGTCAGCTTATATTCATCTTCTTGAAGATGCCAACCTGCTGGCGGCAGGCTTTTGCCATGACGCGGCATATCAAAGGCAATAACACGAAAGTTTTCGGTTATATCTGGATCGCATAGTTGATGACGATATTGTCGGCCATCGGCACCTGCCGTGTGCAGACAGACAAGGGGAATGCCCTCACCTACTTCTTCATAATAGGTGCGATAGGTTTTTCCTTCACATTGAATATAGACATAGCGGCCAATGATTGGATCATGTTGATTCATTTCTATTTCTCCTAAACTGCCTTTAAATTTCTCTCATGAGCGAGAGCATCCAAGTCAGCGCTCGCAAGTTTTGCCAGAATGGAAGGGTGTTCCCTTCAATCACTAATTGACGATGCAGGGGGTGAGCCATTGCCCAAATATCATTAAACATTGGGGGCGGCATTTGCTGCGAGAACTTCGACCAAGCTGAACTTGGTGCTCTCAATGCAAATTCAAAACCCATATTATTAGGCGTTAATTCTTCTGAAATACGCTGAATTTTTCCTGCGTGTATCTCAATGAGATAGTCTGTGTCATCGACCCCTATAACAAAACGACTAGTAAAAAATCGGCCTGTTACTGGCAAAATGCGGTCATCATTAACACGTCTTGCCCATTTCTCCATCCATTCCAGATCGAAAGTGCTTTGTGATGAATATCTGCTCATAGTTTACCTCTTCTGATGTGAAAACTGGTTAATCATAAATTACTCGGTAAAGAATATTTTGCTGGTCCATAGCGACCTATAAAGGATGCTGAAGCGATTGTTACGGGAAGAACCGCCCTTGAAAATTCTTCCAAATCACCATCAAGATCGACGTCCAACTTGTCGGTCATCAGGGCATAAAGTGTAAAAATATAGCGATGTTCGCGATCCGGTGGCCATGGGCCGCCATATCCACGGTCATAGCCAGGGATATTAAAAGTCACGAAATCACTTCGCATTTCTTTTGCCCCTTCGGGCAAATCACCATTTGGGCTAGCACCTCTTGGCAATGACCTTGTGTCTGAAGGCAGATCACAGATCATCCAATGCGCAAATGAACGCGGAAAATTAAACTCAGCCGGTAAATCCGGATCTGTAACCGTTATGGCAAAACTTTTTGTTTTTTCAGGGGGATTTGACCAAGATAAAGGCGGAGATATATTCGCGTCCTCAACATAATCATCAGGAATTATGCCCCCGTCATCAAACGCTTCAGAGCGGAATGTGAAACCGGACGGCATAATGCTCTCCTTCATGTTACTAGATGGAAAATGGATAACCCGGCCAGTGCGTTCATCATAAGTATGATGAGAACTGCTATCATTATGACCATGAGTTTGCGGCAGAGCTGATGCTGCCCCTTTACGGCGCCCAAACATGGCATTTAGAAGCTCATTGCTTGTAAATGGAGGTTCAAATTCAGAGGTGATTATGCCATTTCGGAAAACAATCACGCGGTTGCATAAATCGAGAAATTCTTCAACTTCACTTGATAGGAAAATTACTGATTTACCGGATGCGGCGAAATCCGCCAAATTTCTATACAGATCAAGCTTCGCCCCGATATCAATGCCGCGAGCCGGATCATTAAGCACAAGAATATCCGGTTTCTCTGCAAAGGCGCGAGCGATAAGAACTTTCTGCTGGTTACCCCCAGAAAGCGACGTAATCAGGTCTTCAGAATTCCCCATCTTAACCGACAGCTTATTTGTTTCCCAATCAAACACTGGATCAAGTTTTGATCTATTGGTAAAACTGATAATTCCTCCTGCTCTATATTCCTTATAGATGGGCATCGATAGATTTTCATGAATGCTCAAATTTGGGAAAATGCCCTCTTTTTTGCGGTCTCCTGTGACATAGATAACCTTGCTTTGTCGGGCATCTTGCAGGGTGCGAATGGTTTGGTCACCTTCAGCACTAATGACCGTCACCGAGCCTGCTGAAAATGGTTGGACACAACTTATGCCGCGAACAAAATCAACATGCCCCTGACCATCAAGGCCTGTTACACCAACTATTTCTCCGGGAAGTAAATCAAAATTGACAGGCGCTGAGATTGGCCAAACTTTACAATTAGCCAACCGTAAGACAGGCTTGCCAGAAATTTGTTCAGATACTTTGCTTGCGACCAGACGTTTCTTGTCCTCGCCACTAATCATCTCAAGAATACGCTGTTCTGTAATTTCTTGTTTTTCGAGGCAACCAACATCAACCCCATCACGCAACACTGTGGCTTTATCACTAATTCGGATTAACTCTGCGATACGGTGGGTAACAATAAAAATAACTTTACCTTCATCGCGCATTTTTCGGATTTTTCGAAACAGCCTTTCGGTTGAATCAAAATCAAGTGCTGCGGAAGATTCATCTAAAATTAGTATTTTTGGGTCAGATAGTAATGCCCGCGCAATAGTAATCCATTGTTTGACACTAAGCGGGAGATTGCCAACATTTTCATGAAGATTGATATCAAAGCCAAGCAGCTCATGCATTAATTTTGAGGCGTTGTCTTCTTTTTCAGCAAAAGATAACTTTGAAGAAAATAAATAATCAGAGCCTAGATATAGATTATCAAGAACAGAACAACTATCAGCGACTAAAACTTCTTGGAAAACATTTGCAATACCAATTTTTTTGGCTTCCAACGGTGAAGTCGGAGTTTTCCCAAGGATGCTGACCTGACCGCCATCTGGGATCAAAACGCCAGAGATGACTTTTGCAAGAGTGCTTTTGCCAGACCCATTGCCGCCAACGATAGCATGCACCTCGCCCTTATTTGCTCGCAAATTGCATCCACCTAATGCACGTGTAGACCCAAAATGCTTTTCGACTCTTTGAATTTCAACAGCTAGAGCAGACATTGTTAAGCCTTATTTATCCAATCAAAATCCTGACCCGAGATACATATTTCGGGTCAGGACTGATGTTATGATTATGGCTTATAAGCGATAGGATCAGCTGGATTTAGGAAATAACTATCGAGATAGTCTTTACCTGCCCAGCTCTCAATCCCAGGATGATACCACTGATCCGAATCCTCATCACAATCTTCACCCAACACTTCTTTGAGCTGATCAAAGGTTAGTGTTTGTGGCTTAGAATGAATTGACTGAATTTTTGGTCCCTGGCCTTGCAGAGTCCGCATCATGATATTCCAGCCAAGCTCAAAGCCATCTGCTGGTGGCCATGCTTGAATAGCAGAGCTGACATAATCCGGATTTTTTCTCCAGTAGCATAATGCACCAAGCTCACCACCAATGGTAATTGGAACCATATCACGGCCAGATTGCTTGAGCGCCCGGATTGCACCTAATTCTGATGCTGACTGAATGATGATACCATCAAGTTGTTGCGGATGCGTGGCCAGCCATTTCTGGATTTCGGCCTGCGCCACCTGATCAGTCCACATGCCAGCAACGGTTCCTGCAATCTTAATATCAGGATAATTTTCAAGCGCCATTCTGATGCCCTTATCCTGAGAATCCGATGCTGACGTGCCTGGAATACCCTCAACGATAAGAACATTACCTTTACCGCCAATCTCATTTGCCATCCACTCGCCCATCATGTGGCCGCCGACAACAAAGTTAGCAGACGAATTGACCGAATATGGGGATGTCAAATAGCCAACGAATGAAAAGACAGGAACTCCTCTATCATGTGCGTATTTTACAGTCTGGTTCAGAGCTGTTGGGTTCGAACAACACACAATAATAGCATCAACGCCCTGATCTACTAATTGTCTCATCTGTTGAATCTGGACTGAATCGTTCAAGTTAGATTGCGTAACAATCACTTCTTCAAGAAGCCCAGCTTCTTTCCATTTTGGAATAACGTCGTTTTCAAGTCTGTCCATTACAGCTGCACGCCACGTATTTCCAGCATAGGAACTAGCATAGCCAATTTTCCATGGTGGTGGATTCTTTGCAACAAAGTCACGATATGCGCTTTCATCAAGCGGCTGCATCGGATCAATCATAGCAGGGTTATATAAATCATTCTGAATATTTGCCGGTAACTCATCGACACCTGCCTGGGCAAAACCAGCAGACAGAACAACAGAAGTCATCACACCTAAAATTGGTTTCAATAATTTCATTAAGTCCTCCATAAAGTTATATTTGTTTAATATTTTTTTATAATTTTTAATGAGAATATTAATAAAACATAATATAAAATTTAATTATCAGATATCTATTTATTAGATATATTAAATAATTGCATATTTTAGATAGTTAGATTTTTATAAAATAATGTTTGAATACAATGCATTATTAATTAATTATAATATGACAATAAAAGCAAACAGCTTAATAAAAACAATTCGATGATTATAATTAGATCATGGTTATAATTGGATAATGGCAAATGCCTGCCTTTCATTTGCAGACCTATTTCTGAAATAGAATTAAAGGCGTTAGGTCTTATTAGCTAACCATTCCAGATGACGATAAATCTCGGTATGATCAGGGTCTCCCCCTAACTGTTGGCAAGCATTTGTTAAATATTCTGACAAATCGTCTGTCAACGGCAAGGCAAAGCCATTCTGGGCAATGATATCGCTGGCGATAGACACATCTTTTGCCATCAGATGCAGCGCGAAACCCGAATTATAGGTTTCGGTTAGCACAAATTTATCAATTTTTACCTCTGTTGTGTTATTGCGGCCAGTAGAGGCATTGATCACTTTTTGAAAATCGCTAGGGGCAATGCCAAATGTTTTCGCTGTCGCCAAGGCTTGAAAGCTGGTTACAAGACCGGCAGCCGAAACATAATTGTTCAATGCCTTCATTGCATATCCTGCCCCGGCAGGGCCAATATGAACTGGATCACCCATCGCCTTAAGGAAGGGGGCAGCACGCTGAAAATCCGCATCATCACCCCCTGTCATGATCATAAGTTCACCTGTTCGGGCTTTCGCTACCCCCCCAGAAACAGGGGCATCCAGCATGCTATGTCCTGTTTTAGACAACAAGGATGCTAACCGGATGCTCGTATTAGGATGACAGGATGACATATCCACTAAAAGCGCATTTGTGCCAGCACTAAGCAGTGTTTCTATGATTTTTGTCACAGCCGTTCCATCTGGCACCATGGTGAAGATAATCTCACAATCAGCTAATGTTTCTATAGAATGCGCCGGCTGTATTGGGCTATCTGCTGGCAATTGCCAATTTAAATCAAAACCACGCAATTCTGTTGCTAGATTAGCCAGTCGCGGCGCCATTACACTGCCCATTTTCCCTAACCCGATAAAGCCAATTTTCATAACGCCCACCTGTCATTGTGTTATTGGAAAGCTTCAATTTTTTATGTGTCTTGGTCACACCCAAAACATATTCAACTTAGCTATTGTTGTATTTAATTATTATTTAAATGTACTATTAATTTTAATCGCATTTGCCTTGCCAAGTTTTATTCTTAATCAAGATTAAAACAGTACTCCCATATGAACTGAATGACCAAGCTTGCTGCACTAAAGTATAGCAAGATAGGGGATTACTGTAGCTGTTTGCTGATTGGGATTAGATATTGCTAGGAGGTGGGGCCTAGATTAGGCCGGGCGTTGCGTCTCGGATCGCGGTGCTTGGTGGGTTCAAAACTTTTGTGTAATACAAATTACATTTAGATAAGCCATATCATATATCTGACATTTCGAAAGTTGCAGTCTAGTGTGTAATCAGATAAGCAATGAATATGCACGAAATGGACCTGATCAAAACACTTGGCTCTCTAGTAGATGATGCTTTGCTAGTCATTGGTCATGATTTGGTAATCACCAATGCCAATCCTGCAAGCATAAGACTGCTTGGTGATAAGGTGATCGGAACTAACCTTAATGATGTTATTATTTATTCCGGATTAGCAGAAGAACTCGCCGCTTGTCTTGATAGCCAAAAACCAGTTGAGTTTACGGCCACCCCTACGAATAACCATTATCGTCATATTAGGGCAAGGATGATGATATGGGGTGAAGATACCCTGATTGTGTTGCTGCTGGATATGACCTTGCAACATAATCTTGAAAAAATGCGCCGTGATTTTGTTGCGAATGTTAGCCATGAATTAAGGTCACCTTTGACCAGTTTGATTGGCTTTGTGGAAACCATGCAGAACTCACCAGATATGAAGCTAGGTGATCGACAACGCTTTCTTAATATCATGGATGAGGAAGCCAAACGGATGTCGCGCTTGATCAACGATTTGATGTCCCTTTCCAAAGTAGAAGTCGATGAACATATCGTTCCAGAAAGTAAGGTATTTGTTAAATCTCTGTTGATGGCGACGATTAATGTTTTGTCCAACCGTGCCTTAAAAACGGGGCATGATATTCGTTTTCATGATCATAGAGAGCAAAAAGTTACCGAGCCGGTCATCAGGGGCGGTAATGATGAAATCATGGAGGTTTTTCAAAACCTTCTTGATAATGCCCTTAAATATAGTTTTCCTTCATCTATTATCAGAGTTGAAATGCATGATTACGCGAATGGTCGGCTAGCGATTAACATTATTAATCAGGGTGAAGGGATCACAGAAAAACACATTCCCCGATTAACTGAACGATTTTATCGCGTGGATAAAGGCCGATCACGCCAAATGGGGGGAACAGGTCTGGGGCTTGCCATCGTCAAGCATATTATCAACAAGCACCGAGGCGAATTAAAGATCACTAGCGCGTTGAACAAAGAAACGGTGTTTTCGGTTATCCTTCCATACGCAACGGATTAAATTGTTATCAGGTGATGACCAAAAAATGTCACATTTCTGTAATGTTAAAGAATTATGACATATTATATTCTGATGCCACATAAGGGTTGAAGTAAGTTTAATGGCAATCAAAGTTCTTATCGCTGATGATGAACCAAATCAGATTGAATTGATTTCTTATAATCTTAAACAATCTGGTTTTGAAGTCGTTCACGCCGCAGATGGTGAGCAGGCCTTACATATGGCAGAAAGCCAATTACCAGATATCATTATCTTAGACTGGATGATGCCTCTGATGTCAGGTATTGAGGTATGCAAAGCCCTGCGAGGAATGACCGAAACGCGCTCCATACCAGTCATTATGCTTAGCGCCAGAGGCGAAGAAGGGGATCGCACCCTTGGTCTTGATATTGGCGCTGATGATTATATGACCAAGCCGTTTTCCCCAAAAGAATTAGTTGCCAGAATCCGAGCCGTGCTTCGCCGATCACGGCCAAGTTTGACAAATGAAGTCATTACCTATGGCAGTCTTCGTCTTTATCCAGCAAAGAAAATTGTTGAAAGAGATGGGCAACGCGTTGAGCTAGGGCCGAAAGAGTTTCGTATTCTCTCGCTTCTGATGGAACGGCCCGGACAGGTATTTAGCCGTACGCAACTGTTGGATCATGTTTGGGGGCATGGCATTTATATTGATGACCGCACCATTGATGTTCATATGAGCCGGTTACGCAAAGCATTACAGCGTACCGCCAACGATGCCACATTGCCTGATCTTATCCGTACTGTTCGCGGCAGTGGATATGCGTTATCTGAAAGCGAATAAGCAAATCCGTGATTGTTATGATCACATTTCATGAAACTTTTATCTTTTTGTCATAAAACTGTAATACCGCATCGATATTTTCTCACCATATTGTTAATCGAGAAAAGGATCTTATTTATGCGCTTCTCATATCTATTAGCTGGTTTGGCCTTGTCATCAACACTTGTTGGGGTGGCCCATGCCCGTGATCAAATTTCTATTGTTGGGTCATCTACCGTTTATCCATTTGCAACTGTTGTTGCCGAAAAATTTGGACAGACAAGCGGTTTTAAAACTCCTGTTGTAGAATCTACTGGCACCGGCGGCGGAATGAAACTTTTCTGTGGCGGTATTGGTGTTGAGTTTCCTGATATCACAAACGCTTCACGCGCGATGAAATCCAAAGAAGCTGATAATTGTGCGGCTAATGGCGTTGAGTTTATTGAAATTATTGTTGGTAATGATGGTTTGGCTTTTTCTAATTCCCTTGAAGCCAATGCCATGAACCTTACCGTTTCCCATATCGCAGTTGCTTTAGCCGCTGAATTGCCCGGTGGCGGAAAGACCAATAATAAAGAAGCAGAAAATCAGCCAAATGCTCTGACCACTTGGGCAGAGGTTGATAATTTTGTTGCCGCTATGGGCGGTGAGAAAGCAAACTTACCGGCAAAGCCTATTTCCATTATGGTGCCTCCTCCAACCTCTGGTACCAGAGACGCGCTTGGCGCGCTTTTTGTTGGGCCCGGCTTGAAATCTCTTGGTTTGGAAAAGTCTGATGAGTTGCGCGAAGACGGGCGTGCGATTGAGATGGGTGAAAACGACAGTTTGATTATTGAAAAGCTTGTTGCTGATCCTGAGATGCTTGGCGTCTTTGGTTATTCCTTCTTAGAGCAGAACAGAGATAAAGTTCAGGCATCTGTTGTTAATGGGGTTGAGCTGACCTTTGAGAACATTGCTACTTATGAATATCCTGGTGCTCGCCCACTCTTCTTTTATATCAAGAAAGCCCATGTTGGCGTTATCCCTGGCATGAAAGAATTTGTTGGTGAGTTCGTATCAGAAAAAGCCATGGGCCTTGATGGGTATCTGTTCCCTGCTGGTCTTGTTCCCCTGACAGAAGAAGAAACCGAAGCACAAATGGCTAAAGTATCTAATCTGTAAAATATTTGATCAGGCACTATTATTACAAATATGGTGCCTGATCTTACCCTTGGAAATAGCATTAAATGATACCTTCAGCTATTACGAACATCTTTTCTTTAACGGTAGTGCTGTTTCTGACAGCACTCATCGTTTTTTTTATTGGTAAAAGTTACATTGTCGGCCTAAGCCAATCCCAAGGGGTGCGTCCGCATTCGCTTAGACAATATTATGGAATTTATGCAGCAGCTTGGACATTCGTTCCAGCAATCCTTGTCCTTTTAATGTGGACTGCATTAACTCAGCCCGTTCTTACACGCTTGAGCCAAACATTGTTGCTTGAGGTTTATCCCGATATCAATGGGGCTATGCTTCAGCTGCGATTGGCACAGCTTCAGAATATCTCAACCGGTTTAATTTCAGCACCTGATGATACCATGCAATCCATTGCTGATGCGCAAGCTAATTTAAGGTCAAACGCTAATGATCTGAAGTTTGTTGTCAGCCTTTTGGTTGCCTTTGCCGGGGCAATTTTTGCCATTCGTCAAATCTCACCTGAACAAAAAGCACGCATAAAATGGGAAGGATTTTTACGGCGCACATTTTTTGTTGCGGCGGTCGTTGCTATTCTGACTACTATTGGCATTGTTTCTTCATTACTCTTCGAATCCATTCGGTTCTTTTCACAATACAGCATGATTGATTTCTTTTTTGGGACGCATTGGTCGCCTTTAAAAGCCTTTTCAAGTAGCGGCGGCCAATCAGAAATTGATGGTGTCACGCAAGGATCATTTGGCATGTTGCCAGTCATGGCAGGCACATTGTTAGTGGCGTTTATTGCCATGATGGTGGCTGTGCCTATTGGCCTATTTGCGGCAATTTATATGGCTGAGTTTGCCAGTGCGCGCACGCGTAACATCGTAAAACCTACACTAGAGGTGCTGGCAGGTGTTCCGACGGTGGTTTATGGGTTTTTTGCTGCTTTGACTGTTGGCCCATTTATTCGTGATCTTGGTCTTTTTGCCGGGTTAGATATTTCAGCCCAAAGCGCATTAGCCGCAGGCGGCGTTATGGGCATTATGATTATCCCATTTATTTCATCCCTTTCTGATGATGTGATTACAGCGGTGCCGCAATCGCTTCGTGATGGGGCACTTGGGCTTGGCAGTACACGCGGCGAAATGATTACAAAAGTGGTTTTGCCTGCAGCCTTTCCAGGGTTAATTGGGGCATTTCTTTTGGCCATTAGTCGTGCGATTGGGGAAACCATGATCGTGGTTATGGCAGCAGGGGTGAGCGCCCAATTGACTATTAATCCGCTAGACAGTGTCACCACCGTTACCGTTCAGATTGTTATGCTGTTAACAGGGGATACGGAGTTTGATTCGCTCAAAACCCTCTCGGCCTTTGCGCTTGGCATCACCTTATTTGTCATGACCTTACTGCTGAATATTTCGGCCTTGAGCATTTCTCGGCGCATGGGAGGCCGTTATGAGTAACCCCATCAAAGCAATGTCTATAGAAGACAGGTTAGCCAAGATTTCTAAAAGTTTGGATAAAAGGCACAAACGAGAAAAACAGCTAAAAATCGCTGGCATTACTGCAATTACTTTAGCGATAGGGTTTTTGGTTGTTCTAATGACGAATATATTTTCTAATGGGTATACAGCCCTGCTTCAATCCGAGGTTCGTGTGAACCTTGAAATTCCAATGGATAAGTTACTTGGTGAAGATGGTCAGATTGATCCACAGAAATCCCAAGCCTTTAACTGGAGTGGGCTAGTTAAAAAATCCTTCCGTAAAGGGTTTCCCGCCGTCAAGGGAATGTCTGATCAACGTATGCTTAATGATATGGTATCGGATAATGCAGGTTATGAATTGCGGCTAGCTATTGAAAATGATCCCACCCTTATCAATCAAACCGCATTCTGGGTGAAAACTTCAGATGATCTCGATATGCTATTAAAAGGTCGGATCAATACCGCACTGCCAGAAAAATTGCGTCG
>Ga0255771_1000271_pt1 | contig 59681 bp, 39 predicted proteins | sample 011ome_19_FD_179969 | JGI IMG/M metagenome (GOLD analysis project Ga0255771, IMG submission 179969) | Coastal salt marsh microbial communities from the Groves Creek Marsh, Skidaway Island, Georgia - 011510BT metaG (version 2) | ecosystem: Environmental > Aquatic > Marine > Intertidal zone > Salt...
CCTCTCTTGAACTGAATAAGAAAACCCCTAAGGCCTTCAAATTCGTAAACGCAAATCGTGGTATAGAACTGTATCATAATATCGGATGCGTTTCCTGCCATGCACCGGATCCCGACTTTAACCCAAGTGAAGGATCGTACAATTCGAACTCATTTACTTATCCCCATATCCTTTTCCCCAACCTATCAGAAAAATACGACATCCATTCCCTTTCGGCCTATCTCAATAAACCGCATGACTCCTCCCCCCATGGTCGTATGCCTCAATTCACACTGGAGCGAGAAGACCCAGGCGATCTGGCGGCCTACCTCTTAGGCTATGCCAATGGTGACTCAACCGACTACACAAAACTGCAGCCGCTTAAAGTCGACGCTTCTCTGGCGCAAGCGGGTAAGGACATTGTGGTTTCCAAGAATTGCGCTGCTTGCCACGACGCTTTGTTTACAGAGCTTCCACAATTGCCGACCATTCCTCAGATCACTCCCTACTCTCGACCGCCTGAGGATCACCCCAAGTACAATCTTAGCGCTGCCCAACAAGAGTCGATCGATCTTTTTCTTTCTAGGGGAACGACAGAAGCGACTTCCCGTACGTTTTTAGAATCCCTCAACTGCGTTGCCTGCCACGACCGCAATGGTATCGGAGGACCCGATACCGCACGAAAGCTCTACTTCACGGGCAACCCTGATCTCGGAGACACGGGACGATATCCTCCACCCCTCACGGATGCGGGACGCAAGTTCCAATCCGATTGGCTCGATGAAGCAATCAAAGGAAGGAAACCCGTCCGACCTTATCTCAATGTGCAAATGCCGGACTTTGGCCCAATCGTAGATCGACTTGCCAAGCACTTGATCGCTGAAGACCGCATCAAGCCCCATCGCGCATTGACGAACTCCAATCTAGAACAGGGTCGTAAATTATTGGGAACGCAAGGCGGCCTGAACTGCATCACCTGCCATGGCTGGGGAGAAAGGCGTTCTTTGGGAATTGAAGCCATAGACTTAAGCCAAATGCATCGACGGCTAACGATCGATTGGCTTTACGATTACCTCATCGATCCAGAAGCCTATCGATCCAATACGCTGATGCCTTCCTTCTGGCCCAATGGCATTGCTTCAAATCAGGAAGTACTAGGTGGCGACCCACGAGCTCAGATTGAGGCCATCTATTCATTTTCTAATTACGGGGCAGGAGTACCCGAAGGATTTCCAGACCTAAACACTTCTGATTACGAAGTCGTCCCGACCACTCGACCCGTTGTACAGCGATCCTTTCTTGAAGGGGTTGGCACACATGCCCTACTGGTTGGCTTTCCAGAGAAAATCCACTATGCCATTGATGGGAAAACAGGACGGCCCGCGATGATGTGGAAAGGCCGTTTCTTCGACGCCTATCGAACGTGGTTCTCTCGGTTTCCCGAATTCGAGGCGCCTCTGGGAGAGAACATCGTGCTGTGGCCAGACAGTCTGGACCCAGGAGTTTCCCGCTATCAAGGCTACCGACTGGACGAAGCGGGGGTTCCCGAATTTGTCTCTGAACTACTGGGAGCGGAAGTCTATGAGCGCTTACAGCCAGTAACTTCGCCAGAGGGCGCCGTATCTTTCCATCGAACGATACGCTATACGCAAGAAACACAATTGAACGATCCCCGCCTACACCACCCCCAAGGCGTTCAGGTTATGGAAATAAACACTTCCGATCCCCTATCCCGGAAATTTCATTACCAATGGTAAGAGCGGTATTACTACTAATAGGGACGATCTCAGGAACTCAAGCCGATGAGTACTACGACAGGTTCGAGATTCTCACCGCAACTTCGCCCAACGCTCCTCGATCTACAGAATGGAAACCGGCCGACGGATTGGCCCTGGAAATTAGTGGCATGACTTGGACTTCAGACGGACGCCTGGCCGTCGCCATTCGCAAAGGCGAAGTTTGGATCATCGAAGGGACTGAGTCCGATTCAAAAGAAAAGGTAAGCTACAAACAATTTGCCTCTGGTCTGCATGAGCCCTTGGGGATTATTGAGGAAGATGGCAGTTTTCTTGTCGCCCAACGAACCGAAGTCACGCGACTTCGAGATACAAACGGCGACGACATTGCCGACGAATACTTCAGTGCAGGTTCCGGGTGGAGCGTCTCGGGCGCGTATCATGGATATACCTACGGACCTGAACGAGACGGAAAGGGCCAACTCTGGATCACTACGAATATAGACATGGGTGACCATGCCGACAACGACGCTCCCTGGCGCGGCTGGGGCCTTACACTGAACACCGATGGTTCAGTATTGGGGCGGGCCGCAGGTATGCGTTCTCCATCCGGAATGGGCGTCAACATCGAAGGGGATATGTTTTACGCTGATCAGCAGGGCACCTGGATGCCCGCCACACCGATTCACCACCTCCGCACCGGTACTTTCTATGGCAACCCCAGTGGCTTGGCATCGCAAGAACTGGAAAACTCGCTCCTGCGCCTATCCCAGGAAATTCCCGAAAAAGTGCTTTATCCCGAAGCCTTAGCTCGACTGCCCGAACTCGTGCCACCCGCTGTCTGGCTACCCTACAACAAAGTCGGCCGTAGCGCGACTGACATTCAAGTCATAGACCAAAACGGCGCATTCGGGCCCTTCGATGGACAACTTCTTGTGGGCGAATTCACCAACGTCGAAGTGAACCGTGTTTTTTTAGAAAAGGTCGAAGGCGAGTACCAAGGGGCTTGTTTTCGCTTTCTCGACCATTTTCCCTCCGCCGTATTTCGATTAGCCTTCAGTCCTCAAGGCAGCCTTTACGTTGGAATGACCAACCGTGGGTGGTCATCTCTCGGCAATCGAGCCTATGGCCTCGTCCGAGTCCGCTGGAATGGGAAAATGCCCTTCGAAATCAAAGAGATGCGGGCAAAACCGGAAGGCTTCGAGCTTGTTTTCACCGAGCCAGTGGATCCGAAGACTGCCTCCAACCCGAAATCGTATCGAATGCATAGTTACACTTACCTTTACTCAAGCGCCTATGGATCGGACGAATGGGAGAAAAAAGACAATCCAATCATTGAGGCCAAGCCCAGCGATGATGGAATGTCCGTTTATCTAAAGATTGATGGCTTGAGACCTCACTTTGTCCATGAGCTTCACGCAGAGGGAGTCACCAACGAAGACGGGCTCCCTCTCCTCCACCCTTCCGCTTACTATACGCTAAACCGCATTCCAGCAAAATGAAAACCCACCTCATTTCTCCACAACTAAAAGGCGAACCGCAAGCTCCTATACAAAACGCCAGGACTAGAATCGGCATTGTCCGAATCGCAATTCTTACTTCCTCATTCCTAATACTTCAATTGTCACCCGCCCAAGTCCCATCTTGGCCTGATCCCGTCGCCAATCACGTAGTCCCTTACCAGAGTCTGGGCATCACCCATGGACCCATCCTCGGAGGAGTTACTGAATCATCCGTTAAAATATGGATACGCTCTCAGGAAGCGATGCCCTTCGATATCCTTATCAGCGAACAGCTTCCTTTCGACTCCGCGATCCGTTACTCTGGGGAGACCCAGTCCAAGCACGATTTTACAGGATGGATCGAAATCAACCAGCTCCAACCCAACACCCGCTACTACTACGCTGTTCAACTGCGCGGCGAAATCGTAGACATCCGGGCTAGCGTTAACCAGCCTTGGCCATCCTTTCAGACACTCCCTGATGAAACCAGTTTCGCCCATCCGTACAACCCAGACGGTCGCTTTAACTTTAGCTTCTCAATCGGAGCCTGCCAACGCCAGCGTTCACCCGAGAATACCTATGGAATCTATGCCAATCCTCCCGTCTTCAATACGCTTTGGGAAAAGCACCGGGACAAGGTATCATTTCACATCATAAACGGCGACTACACCTATGAAGAGACATTGAACGGCGACAAAACCGGACTGGAAAACAACTACAAACTCTACCTGAATCGCGGGCAATCGCTCAATCGATACCTGCGCGACGTGCCCATGATGACCCTCTTCAACGACCACGAAGTCACCGACAACATCGATGGGGCGGGAGAGCCTGGCTTGAAGAACGGTAATTATCTGGTACGGGATCCCGCTCTGGAAGTTTGGCAGTACTATGCCAACTGGGCCAATGACTCCGCCCCTCATCGAGGAAATTTAAGATTCGGCAACGCGAAACTAGAAAGCGGATCAAACATCCTATACGATCCCGATGCTGACTTCTCTGACCTCAATCTCGCACAGGTGAGCACTCTCCATATCGGACCTTTCTACAAAGGGGGCTCTGAGAAACTCCCTTTGAGCGAAAGAGGCGGCAGGAACGCAGGGGTCTATCAAGTCGAAAAGATCATCGATCGGCATCGCCTACAGATTTCTCCGCCTCTGGAGGAAGCGAACACCGGCCCTTACAGTATCGGCACCCACCACTACTTCGATCGCCTTATCGGCAATTGCCACTTTGTATTCATCGACACCCGTAGCGAGCGTTCAAAGTTTCACGGACACGAAAGCGCGTATGACAAAGAGGCCTTTGTTCTGGGCAAAACGCAACGAAAGTGGTTTCTGGATACAGTTAATCAATCTCCCGCTGAAATGATATTCGTCGTTTCCGGTGACCCCTGGGTGATCTACCATTCCGCCTTTCACGTACGGGGAACGGATACGGAAACCAAAGGGGACGGGTTTGCCGGTTACGTGCACGAACGGGAGATTCTAATTGAAGCGCTCGACAAGATTGAGAAACCCATACTCATACTCTCGGGCGATGTCCATCACCCTTTCGCGGCCCAGATCACAGACAATGTTTGGGAGTTTCTCTGTTCCCCCATGAACTCCGCCAACCATCCACTCGGAACCGCCGGATTGCCCCCTCTAGGAGGCTGGTTCGACAGTCAGGGCCGCAAAGTGAAAATCAAATGGTGCGGGGGGTATCCCGACAATGTGCACTACCTGCGTCAGCGCCATAGCATTTACACCGTCATTGATGTAAACAACATCATTCGAGCCGGACGCAATGACGGTCCCGGCTACCAGTTTCTAGCCTATGATGAACCGCAAGTGATTGTGCGCTTTCACGATGGATACACCGGTGATCTCCTTTATGCCGAAGGCATCTCTACCCTGGACGCCAAACCAGAGGGAGAAGCCTTTCCGAAGATCAACCGTTTCGGCCACTGGAAAGAAAATGAATAAAACCGTAACCAATTCCGAAGCTTTTAAGGTAGCGGGCGATCTTGGTTCGACAAAGCTCACCACCCTGAGCCTGTCGCTCGGCCGAGAGCCTACCCAAGGATTGAATTCGTGGGCGCTCCGAGATCGCCCGCTACCGATTTCAACGACGAAACTACCGATACACCTAGGTCCAGGACAAGCATTGCGGTGCAGACCCGTCTCAAGACTCCTCACCACCCTCGCCCTAGCGTTCTCGCTTCTCTCCCCACTACTCACCCTCCATTCTTCCTCTCCCAATATTGTCTACATCATCTCCGATGACCAATACTTCGAAGACTTCGGCTTCATGGGGAACGAACAAGTCATTACGCCGCATCTGGATCGCCTTGCTGAACAATCCGCGTTTTACCCTAACGGATACGTTCGCTCAAGCGTTTGCCGACCCTCATTGGTCTCCCTTCTTACCGGACTGTATCCTCACCAGCACGGAGTCCACTTCAATCACCCTCCACCGGGTTTTCAGGATCTAACTCAAGATCCCAATTTAGACAAAGCCGAATACGACACCCTTCGAGAGGCAGGCGCATCACCCATCAAATCACTCGATACACTTCCCAAGCTCCTTGCGAAAAAGGGCTACAGCTCCCTTCAAACGGGTAAATACTGGGAAGGCCATTGGCGAAATGCTGGTTTCACAGAGGGTATGACACTCGCTGAACCTTCCGGTGGAAAGAATGGCGACAAGTCTCTACCGAACGGAGATATCGTCGCTCACGGCAATGGCGACGCTGGGCTTTCGATCGGACGGGAAACGATGCAACCCATTTACGATTTCCTAGATGACTGCGGCCCTGATCAGCCTTTCTTCATCTGGTACGCCCCTTTCCTGCCCAACACGCCCCACGATTCCCCTCAGAAATATTTTCGGGTCTACGACGAGAAGGATCTACGCCCCTACGAAATTCCCTACTACGCCGCGATTACCCAATTTGACGACACCGTTGGCGATCTGGTTCATGCAATTGAGGCGCGGCGCTTGAGCGACAATACGCTCTTTGTCTTCGTTACCGACAACGGCTTCGAGCCACTCGAGGAAAATCCCAATCAATACACGTTCAAAAGTAAACGGTCGCCTTTTGAACCCGGGCTAAGAACACCCGTCCTACTGCGCTGGGACGGAGTTATTCAGTCGGGGAGGCGCGAAGAGCGGGTATCCAGTATCGATCTCTACCCAACCGCTTTAGCCGCAGCCGGACTAGAAGTTCAAGCATCGATTCCGGGAATCAATTTACTTTCCAACGCCCTCGAACGAGAGCCCCTGGAGCAAGATCGGCCCATGTACGGCGAGATCTATCCCGGTGATGCGACTACACTCGGAAATCCATCCGTGGATCTTGCTTATCGCTGGATCCGCAAGGGGAATTTCAAATTGATTGCCCCCACGTCGCATCGTCCTTGGGGTAACTATCTGAATACGACTCATCTTTTCAACCTTCACCTCGATCCCAAAGAAACGCTCAACCTCGCAACGGATCCCAAGTACCAATCAATCAAAAAAGAACTACAACGATCTCTCGATCGCTGGTGGAAACCTTAGCGACTGGCCATTTTCCGTATCCATTTTTCCGGCTACAGCATAGCAAGGTAGCGGGTGATCTCCGAGTGCCTACAAAGTCAAGAAGCAGGGCTTGCAAGTATCCCATGGTAGGGCAACGACCTCCGGGCGTGACGCATAGGAAGATCATAAAAACACGGCACGCCCGGAGGTCGTTGCCCTACCCAACATCAGTCGTTCCAATATTTAGATATCAACTGCAGGGGCGTCGCTTGCCCCTGCGAAAACCTATCGTTTACAATCTTCCTACGATCGAATCAAATGTTCGGGAAAATCCTGTACTGCCGGACACGCCACTTGCTCCATGACTTGCTGGAGCTGTCGCTTTATCATGGTGATCGTGTGCGACCCGCCTTTCTTGCCCAGAGCCCCCACACCGTACATGAAGGATCTTCCCATGAAAGTGAATTGGGCCCCGCTAGCAAGGGCGCAGGCGATGTCGGGACCTTCACGCATTCCGCTGTCAATCATGACGGTGATTCGATTGCCAAATTTCTGAGCCAATTCGGGAAGCACTTCTATTGTAGACTGCCCCGCATCCAACGAACGTCCGCCGTGATTGGATATGATGATCCCATCTACCCCCAAATCGACTACCTTCTGGCAATCTTCGACATTGACGATGCCCTTCACTACCAGTTTCCCTTTCCAGAGATCGCGAATCGCCTTGATCCGGTCTACCGTTAAACGACCGGAAAAGGTCTTATTCATGAAAAGACCCAGGTGCTTCATATCGAGACCCTTGGGAATATAAGGCTTCATGGTCTTGAATTCGGGAGATCCGGCCGCGAGCTGTGAAAACGACCAGGTCGGATGGGCCACCATCTGGCATATGTTTCGCAGGGTCATACGGGGCGGGATGGAAAGCCCGTTGCGAATTTCCAAAGGGCGATAAGCGAATGTGGGTGTATCAGCCAGAATTACGAGGACGGGACAGCCCGCTGCTTCAACTCGTTTCAGAAGTTTGTCGCGTAGTTCTTCCTCTGCAGGATGGTACAACTGAAACCAAGCCTTACCCTCTGTAAGTTCGGAAACCGTTTCCACACTGGCCGTGCCCACCGTGCTCAAAACGAAAGGAATATTGTGTTCATTCGCGGCAGCGGCGAGGATCTCGCAAGACTTGGGCCACATGAGTCCTTGCAATCCAACTGGAGAAATTCCAAACGGAGCGCTGTAGGTCTGTCCAAAAAGCGTCGTCTCCAAATTTGAACCCGCGTAGTCACGAACGTAGTACGGCTTAAGCTTAATTTGGCGAATGTCGTCCGTGTTCCGTTGCACGTTAACATTCGAATTGCACCCTCCCTCCAGATAGTCGAAAGCAAAGCCTGGCATACGGCGGCGAGCTTTCTGTCGCAGAAACTCGATGGAAGGAAGACTGGGATCGAAAGGTTCAGCCATAGTTAAAAATAGGTATCTTAAAAACGCTCTAAAATATACGCATCAAGCAAGGGTAACCGACTAGCAAACCAATAATTTCGCAAATCGATCCGCATTTTCCGCGTAAGGCCTGTTATCGCAAGGCTCAAACACCTTTGAAACAAATGATTTTTCGACCAAATCACGGGCACTCCCGAGACTATCGATCTCTCCCTTCGAAATCATTTGCACGACTATATTGCCCACCGCAGTCGCTTCCGACGGACCCGTCACTACCGGTACGCCTAGAGCATCAGCCGTCATTTGATTCAACAGGTGATTGCGCGCCCCTCCCCCTAGAACATAGAGCCCTTGTAACGGTTGGTCAGAATAGGCTTCCAGCTTCCGAAACACGTGGCGGTATTTCATCGCAAGACTGTCAAACACACACCGAATCAAAGAAGCGTCGTCAGCCGGGACTTTCTGCCCCGTTCGCTGGCAAAACGCTCTAATGGCATCCGGCATGTGCTCCGGAGCAGCGAAGTCAGGAGCGTCCGGATCAATCAATGATACCATAGACGGAACCCCATTGGCTAGATCAACAAGCGCATCGTACTCGTAGTTGCGACCGGCTTCCGTCCAGTGCCGTCGGCACTCCTCGATCAGCCACATCCCACAAATATTCTTTAAAAATCGAACGGTGGTGTCGTATCCAATTTCATTGGAAAACCCATCGTTCAGCGCATTTGTCCCCAGTTGGGGATCCGCCAATTCCAGCCCCATCAAGGACCAAGTGCCAGAACTCATCACCGCGAACCCTTCGCGGTTGCCGGGCAATGCGACAAACGCGCTCGCGGTGTCGTGACCGGCCACCGCAATCACGGAAATGTCGCTCAGACGGGTTTCTTTTTGCACCTCTGGCTTCAAAGACCCAACGATGGTACCCGGCTCGACTACTTCCTTGAAAAGCCCCGGCAATAAATCAAGCTTTTCCAGCAGGGTTTCCGACCACTTGCCGGTAGTAGGATTCAACAACTGGCTCGTGCTGGCAACGGTTCTCTCTTGATGGCGACTCCCCGACAGCCAGAAACTGATCAAATCGGGAATAAAAAGAATACGCCGGGCCGCCTGAAGGGCTCCCACATTACCCACTACCTCTGAGTAGAGTTGGTAAATCGTGTTGATAAAGAGAAACTGAATACCGGTTTCGCTATAAATGGTTTCCCGTGGCACTCTCTTCCATACTGCCTCCATCATGCCTTCGGTTCGCGAATCCCGGTAATGAAACGGGTTCCCCAACATCGCTCCATTCGCATCAATAAGCGCGTAGTCAACTGCCCAGGAGTCGACTCCAACACTTTCAACCCGATTGCCATACTTCGTTGCCGCCAATTTTAGCCCCTGTTTTATCGAGCTAAAAATACCCAGGATATCCCAATGCAGACCGCCATCGACTCGCGTGATTGGCGAAGGGAAGCGGTTCACGGTCTCAAGTTTCAGTTCTTGCGTATCCGCTGACCATATACCCGCAATCACTCTACCACTCGTCGCGCCCAGATCGACGGCGAGATATACCTTGGCTTGCGTTTCCATATTCATCGAATGGTGGCAGCCAATCTCAAAGAGGATCGGACGTTCGAATTCCGGTAGGGAGGACCGGCTCGGTCCTCCAAGAAAGCCTTACCAACAGAGGACCGAGCCGGTCCTCCCTACCCTTTTGATAGACACTTAAGGATCGATTGCTACAAAGTCTTTTCATCGCAAGAACCCTTCGTGCAGGCCTCCATCGACGGGAATCACATGTCCTGTCGTCTTGCTGAGCGCATTCGTGAGCAATAGGTAAATTGCTTCCGCCTGGTCCGCGGGGGTGATGGCAGATTTCGTCAACGTACGCTGGGCATAGAAATTAGCTAGCTTGTCGCGCAGCTCATCATCACCTTCCGTCTCACTGTATTCGATATCATACTTCGCCAGCGAAGCGATCACTCGATCTCTTGGAAACATCGTGCTCCCCTTCACTACCGTCGCCGGAGCCACCGCATTGACGCGAGTGATTGGGGCCAACTCCACAGCGAGCTCTCTCACCATATGGTTCGCCGCTGCCTTGCTCGTGTCGTAAGCGATACTCCCTTTCTTGGCTACAACCGCGTTCGCGCTAGTAGTGATTACGACATTGCTGGGTAAACTCTGCTTAGCAAAAATCTTCTCTGACACTGCTTTCGTCGCCAGATAACCCCCTTTTACGTTGATATCAAACGTAAGCGTAAATGCCTCATCGGCTATATCGCCCTTTACACTGGGCGGAACGAAGATCCCCGCTGTCACCACCAACGAATCCACTCCCCCATAAGCGAGAATTGCCTCGTCAAGCATACTGGAAAGAGATGAGCGATCGGTGATATTAGCGCTCAAGCCGATAGCAGGACCGCAGGCAGATACTCCCGTACCCGATACTCCGATACCTTCACCCAACACGTCCGTAATCTCGTTTGCCGTTGCAACAGCAGCGTCCTCATTCAAATCAACGCTAACGACATGAGCGCCTTCACCTGATATTCGATGACACAGCTCTTTCCCGATACCGCTGCCCGCGCCGATCACCACCGATACCTGGCGAGCCAGTGATTTCTCAGGCGGCATGCGACGCAGCTTCGCTTCTTCCATGAGCCAATACTCTATGTCAAAGGCTTCCTGCTCCGGCAACGCGCGATACCGATCTACCGTTTCCGCTCCTCGCATTACTTCAACCGCGCAGTTGTAAAACTCTGCCGTCACTCGTGATTCGCTTTTGCTCTTACCCCAAGCGATCATTCCTATTCCGGGAATCAACACCACTGTAGGAACCGCCTGGCGCAAGGCAGGAGAGGTCGGGCGCTGGCAACGTTCGTAGTAAGCCGCGTAATCCGTGACATACTGGTCGAGCCCTTCTTCAAGAAGCGACTTCAGGTTTTCATTCGCATTCTCACCATGCGGATCCCAGTCCACATAAAGGGGCTTAATTTTGGTACGCAGAAAATGGTCTGGGCAGCTCGTACCCAGTTCCGCAAGTCGCTGAGCGTCGACGCTGTTGACAAAATCTAGTATGCGCTCGTCCGTCTGGATCGTCCCAATCAGGCGCTTTTCCTGGCTCACTTTTCCACGCAACCACGGTAGGATATCGATCAAGGTTTCCCGCTTCTGCTCCTCTGATAACGATTTAACCCTAACTCCGCCGAAGACAGACTTATTTCCTTCTCGCTCTTCGATAAAACGGGCGGCCTTCTCTATCAGAGTGAGCGTTAGCTCGTAGCACTCTTTGTCATCGTCTGCCCAGTTGATGATGCCGTGCTGACCCATCATGATTCCCTTGGCCTGAGGATTCGCGGCGATCACATCTCGCATAATCAACCCCAAATCGAAACCGGGACGTTGCCATTCGGTCCAAATCACTTCGTCGCCGTAAATTTCCTTGGTTAAGGCCGCGCCATTCTCTGCTGCCGCGATTGCGATGACCGCATTGGGATGCATATGGTCGACGTGGTTGAAAGGCACATACGCGTGCAATGGCGTATCAATCGAGGACGCGCGAGGATTCAGATTGAAGGTGCAGTGCCGGTACATCTCCACCATCGAGTCTTCGACTTCAGTCTTAACACCACTTTCAGGATGGTCACGATAAATCTTCTCCAAGGCCAATACCTTGTTCTGGTAGAGCGACGAAAAGTTTTCGTTTTTCGACGTACGCAAGTCTCCTCCCGACCCTTTCACCCACATGACTTCCACGGATTCCCCAGTCATGGGGTCCATCTCGAAGCACTTCGAGGAGGTGTTTCCACCACCTGTATTCGTAATGCGAAGGTCTTGCCCAAGAATGTTGGATCGAAAAACAAGACGCTCGAGAGGCGACATCTTCGCCACCTTCTCATCGTCCCAAAGATAGTTCACGTGCCGATACTCGCCCGGGGCGAAAATTGATTGTGCTGTATTCATTTTTTAATATTCTAAATGGTGGTGGCCGATCTCCGAACGGCCATAAACTCTTCCATTAAATAACGGCCGCTCGGAGATCGGCCGCCACCTGTAATTCCCTACGCATAAGAGCCTCCGGCAACAATCCCCAACTCTTTCCTTCTAGCAGTTCTGTCTTCCACTATCCTCTCGGCATAGCCGCTTTTCCGGTAAGCATCGAGCGGATTAGACTCCACGCCCTTTGATCTTCGCCAATCCGCTAGAAGTTCATCCACGTTCGTGTTAAACGCGGTCTTCAACACACTCTCCGCGTCTACGATCGCCCCCTCCCTCTGAAACTTTCTCAATGCCTGTCGATCCACTAAAGCCGCCTTCACCCAAAGATCCTGTGCGGTCATCACGGTCTGAATCATCGCTTCAATCTTCGGTTTCAGATTATGGGATTGATCTACCATGTAGGCGATTTCAGGATACTCGCCTTCCACTTCCGCATAATCGTGAATCTCATTGAAAATACGAAAAACCTGATACGGGTCAATGGAGCCGAGCGTCAAATCGTCGTCCGCATAACGTCGGTCATTGAAATGGAAGCCCCCAAGCATTTTTTCATCCAATAACCACGCCACGATTTGCTCGATATTCTGCGCCGCATAGTGGTGCCCTGTATCAACCAGTACTTTCGCCTGGGGCCCTGCGTCTTTGCAAAGAATGTAGGACATTCCCCAATCCGCGATGTCTGTGTGATAGAACGCGGGCTCAAAAGGCTTATACTCTACTAGCATGATCTGGCTAGGAGACAGCGCTTCATGACACGCTCGCAAGCCCTCCTGAAAGCGCCGTTTGCGCTCGCGAATGCTATCCTGCCCCGGATAATTCGTTCCATCGGCAAACCATATTGTGAACAGGTCGCTCTCCACGTCTTTCCCCAACTGGATGCAATCCAGGCTATGCTTCAAGGCTTGTTGACGAACCGTCGCATCTGGATTGCCGAACGAACCGAGCTTGTACTCCTGGTCCTGAAAAAGGTTGGCGTTAATGGATCCTATCTTGACTCCTGACTTTGCTGCAATCGCAGCCACCGTGCTTTTGTCCTGATCCACCGAGAAGTCCCAAAGCACATGGACTGCCACGGTCGGACAACACCCTGTCAATCGATGCACCATTCCCGCATCAGCAAACTTGTCCGCCGTGTCTATGGCCGCTCCATCTTGCAAAAATTTTCCAAACCGCGTGCCTGTGTCTGCGAATCCCCACGAAGGGAGTTCGATCTCTAGATGATCTAACGTAGCGAGCGCCTTTTCTTTCATTTTCGTACACTAGCAGAAAACAGTCATCTTAGCCATCGACAGAATGACAATAGTTATACAAATTCTGACACAGTGAAAGGTGATGAATTCTACTATCTCCCTCAACCCATTCAAGATTCCGCCTGGAATCTTGAAATCCAGGGAGCTGGCCAGTCGAACATCGGACCTAACCAGAGCTACCCTGCCCACAAACACCCTGTAGAATACCAGCTGGATTGGAATAAGGGGAGAACGCTCCCTGGATTTCAGGTACTGTATATCACTCGGGGCAAGGGTTTGTTCGAAACTCAAGAAACTCCTCCCATAATTCTAGAAGCTCCGCTTCTTTTCCTTCTATTTCCGAATATCTGGCACCGATATCGACCCAGTACCGAAAGCGGTTGGCACGAGCATTGGATTGGCTTTGACGGGCCCATACCGAGGCAGATGATGGCGGCCGGAGTCATTAGTTCAGACCAACCTCTCTTTCAAGTAGGGCATCACGACAAACTTCTGGCCCAGTTTCAGCTCGTGCTAGACGAGGTCAAGAACGAGGCTCTGGGGTTTCGTCGCATCGCCGCGGCATCGGTCCTGCAAATACTTGCGCTCGCCACCAGCCTGCCCCTCCGAACCGAAGAGGAAAATCAGCCCATGCGGGCCACGGTCCGCCAAGCTTGTTTTCTTCTTCGGGAACGAACCGACAATATAGTATCCATCGAGTCGATAGCCGAAGAATTGAACGTTGGATACACCTACTTTCGCCGCATGTTCAAGCTATATACGGGATTCAGTCCCAAACAGTACCACACGCAGCTCCGCTTTGAACGCGTCAAACGCCTCCTCAATGAATCCGATCTCTCGATCGGCGAAATCGCGGCCCTACTCAATTTTGACTCCACCTTTCATCTTTCCCAGTGGTTCAAAAAGCTTGCCCAATCATCTCCCAAAGCGTGGCGAAAGCAAAAGCTAGAGATAGGTAAACTTTGAATTTCCATGTAATGAATCTCCGGGCGCCCATTTTCGGATCGACGAAGTGGGCGCTCGGAGATCGCCTGCTATCAAAAACAGTAACGAATTCACTGACAAGCCGAGGTCTGCGACAAGCTTCGAGATAATTACCCGAAGGCTGGAAAAGGCTGCTTCCCCTTATTCCTCAAACGCCGCATCAATTCTCCGTGTCGACATTCCACGGGCCTTGAGTCTTCCATCCTCTCTCCGGCATGGCGTAAACTTCCGGACGAGCCCCATGCTTCAGGTCACTTATGGACGCCACTGATCAGCCAACCTAGGCAATTGCCATCAACTTCACCTTTGATTACGGCGGTCGAAACGTCCGCCCACACGGTGCAGGTATTCAAATCCTAGATTAACCAGAAGCACACCGGCTAGAGCAATAGTCGCTCCCATCACTCCCAAGGCAGCCCATTCGTTCTGCAACGTCCATAGAAACTGGCCGACACAGAGAATCGATACGACCATCAAAGTCGGCTTACGACCGATTCGACTCACGATAAACGCCCCCAACGGGGCCCCTAAGATGACCACAGGTGCTGCTGCTAACCAATTTTCGAATACGCCCGGCTGAAGGGAGCCAAACAAAGTCTTGGTCGTTAGCCCAATGAGCGAGGTAAGCGCCATGATGATGACCGAGGTGGGAATCGCTATTTTGAGATCGGCTTGGCAAAGCAGCACCAGCACCGCGTAGAGAACCATATCCACACCCACCCCGGTGATCGATGAAACGGTGGCCCCAGCGAGCAAGCCAACCATGAATCCAACGTTTCTATCAAACCGGTGAGCACCGGGAGCCAAGCCTTCGTGTTGTACGATCTCTTTAAGACGATACAAATGCAGCACTCCGAAACTGCACCAAACAATCGCGAACAGTACCTTGATAATAAGCCCGGACACCAGTGGCGCCAGAAACAATACTCCCACAGGCGTCCCTATTAGAGTACCCCAAATGGCCCAACGAAGCATTGGCCATTCAATAGGCTGGCGGCGGCAAAGAATAAAAATTGTAGCGCTCGTCATCCCTACGCTTTGGACTGCAAAACTGAAGTCCCTCCCCATTGTCGGGGCCTCTCCAAACAGCAGAACTAACACCGGAAACCCGACCGTTCCCCCGCCCATTGGGGTAGAGCCAGCCGCATAGGAACCCATCGCCATCGCAAGCGCGATCTTCCAATGCTCGACCAGTGTCTGCCAATAGCCCCCCTGCAAAACGATTAGAAACCAAACGATATAAAATCCGATCAGCCAAACGAGCCAAGGCCGAAGCTCTTTGATCCCCGCCCTCAACATAGTCTCACGTGTCTCTTTGCCCTCATTGTCACAAAAAGACGATGAAAGCCTCATGGCCTAAGGAAAGCCACCCCATTTTATATCTTTAAAAAACGTATCGATATCTCAACCTCCCCTTGAAAATTGTTCATCCCGCGCCCAAAAAAATCTGACCTAGTAGCAGTCGAAAGGCCTACGAGCGAAATAAAAGCGGCTTCTTTCCTGTGAGTCGATGAATACGCTTCTAGTAACAGGATTCGCGAATTACCACATAGCTTTTGTATCTGCTCTCATCTTGATCGAACCTATGTAGTTATGATTCCCAGCTCACTGTAAACACCGGTAACCGGTTCCAAAGTGTTGATCCGTGCAGGCTTAAAAGCCGTCGTTTATTTCGTTTCGTGCACTCCCAGTCATTCCATCGTCAATACTGCGCTGGTAAACAGGTCTTCATGGCTCAAGAAAAAACCGCGTACGTATCGGGCCTTAATATCCGCTACCATCACTGGAGCATCGCGGGAATCGCCTTTGGCTTTAACTCTATTCAACCGAAAATTGGATGTATTTTTAGTCTTCGGACTCGCAGCATTGACCTCTGTTCGCCTCTTCTCAATTCCGGCGTCTTGTTAGATCGGCACACCAGCGTATCTACTACCGGCCAATCGCAACAAGACCTCGCTGAAGTCCCGACTTTGGCTCGCACGTTCGTTCATGGTCTAGAGCCGCAAACTGCCCCAAAGATACTGGAATCCTCATAACGAATCGTTATTGAACAACTTTAGAAGCCAATATCCTGTCCTTAAGTGTTTCATTAAGTGCTCAATACCCTTTCAAATCTAGGAATTAAAGATGCTACTGTGATCTTAATCGAAGGTCGAACCACTCACGCAAACCGAAAACACAACAATCAAAAAGAATATGATCAAGAGACCCGACAATATAAAAAGAGCCAAAGCGCTTTTCTTCGCTGCAGCTGGAATCTCCTTCCTATTATCCGTATCCCTGTGGTTCACGGGAAACAAAGAACAAGGGCTATACGTTGGCATTTGGGTCCCTTCCATATGCTCAGCTGGCTCTCTAATATTGGCGGGAGGTCGTAATGGATGATCTAATACTTCTAATCGTAGGCTTTTGTATCACTCTAATTTTTGCCGGTGGAGCCATTATACACGGCGTAACCAATCAAGGCGGTGAAGACTCTGACACCACGAAGTGAAGCGTGCCTGGAAAAAGTCTTCCAATACCCCTTCTCATATGTTTATGAGGAGCTCTAGAATACCCTCACTGGCTGCAAAATAGAGGCAAAGAAACCGGGTTAAATCGCACCTGATCTGCGGGGTTGTCGCGATTCGGGTCGCCCTCACATTCAAATATTCTGGTCGTCCTCCCTTGCAAACCTGAGTTGCTGCTACCCGTTACCGATTCCTCTGCGAACCCAGACGCCGCACGGGAAACGATGAATACCGTAACCGCCGAATACGACAGCATGCTCACGGCTACCCAGTACCCAAACCGCTGCACCGGTTCGGTGAAACCCTCCGGAACGATCCAGAGAAAGAAAAAATCAAAGAGGACACAATTCCTCCAATCAAAATGCAAGGATGACGCCGTCCAAAGCGCGACCAAACACCCCTTGATAATATATCCTATTACCGGATCTGAGATGGCGTCCCAAACGATGGTGAATGACAACGCCAGCCCCGCGTATTTCGGCCCAATCCCAATACTTGCGTACAGTACAGCAACGCGAAATTAGCAATGCCATTCATGGAGAGCGAGAGCGCTACGTCTCCCGTAGCCTAGCTATATCCCGTTCATAGTGGGCTTCCGTCTCAGTCCCACTCCACGATCAAGAGAATCGCGATTCCAGAAAGGATTCGCATCAACCAGAAATAGCACTGAGCCATCTGCTTTATTCAAAGTTGAAGCAATCGAAACGGGAACTACTGCAGCGTCCAGCTGGCTCATTCTCAATGGAGACGCTTTGCTGACTGTCAGGCAATTCTCTCATTGCGGTTGACGAAATCGACCGCCCTAATACTTGACGTGCTACCAGCCAAAGGCAATCTTTTGCCTTCCTCACCCTCCTACCCTCACCATGAATTCCACTGACCCTACCGGCAATCCGGCATTGATCGAATCCCCCGTAACTTCCGAATACGAGCGGGAGCCTGTCCCTCAAAATGCCCAGAAAGGAGCCAACAAGTTCTGGGGCATGTATGCCGGCGAGCACGCGGCCGGGACTGAGTTCATGATCGGGCCGCTCTTTCTCCTAAACGGCGTCAGTCTACAAAACATCTTTTTCGGTCTTTTACTCGGAAACCTTATGGCGGTGCTCAGTTGGCGCTATCTTTGCGCCCCGATCGCGACAAAAGCGCGCCTGACCCTCTACTTTCATTTGGAAAAGATTGCGGGCGAGAAGCTGGTTAAAGTCTACAACTTGGCCAACGGCATTCTCTTCTGCTTCCTTGCCGGAGCGATGATTACCGTATCCGCGACGGCAGTGGGCATTCCCTTCAATATGCCGATGCCGGCCATAGAGGACCTCTATCCCAATAGTCTTTCGTTCGTCATCATCGTAATCGCGGTGGGAGCAGTCATCGCGATTGTCGCTTCATTTGGATACGACATGGTCGCCAAGTTCGCCAATATCGCTTCTCCTTGGATGGTACTGGTATTTTTGGCCTGTGGGATCATCTCTTTCAAACAGCTCAATGTCTCTGGATGGTCAGAGCTCAACGCGCTTTGGACCGAATCGATCGCCTTCGCTCAGCAGGGACAAGCAGAGTCCACCATGGGATTCTGGAGCGTCTTTTTGTTCGCCTGGTTCTGCAACGCTGCCATGCACATCGGCATGTCCGACCTGTCCGTTTTTCGCTTTGCCAAAAAGGCGAGCTACGGTTGGGCCTCCTCGGCTGGAATGTATGTTGGCCACTACATGGCCTGGATCGCTGCGGCCTTTATGCTCGCCGCTCAAATCAAACTAACCCAGGACGCCAATCCGGTTCCGGGACCCATGGCTAACAACGCGGCGGGACTCGCGGGAATCCTATGCGTCATTGCAGCGGGTTGGACGACCGCTAATCCAACAATTTACCGAGCCGGACTCGCGTTTCAGGCGATCATCCCGACTGCTTCTAGATTCAAAGTAACGCTCGTCGCCGGAACAGTCGCAACGATTGCCGGGATATTTCCCGCGTTCGCGTGGAAGCTCCTCGGATTCGTGGGGATCTACGGAACTATACTGGCCCCTATCGGAGCCATTATCTTCTTCGACTGGCACTTTCGCTGTAAAGGCAATGCCGATACGCTACACAATACCCAACCCTCGTCCCCTTTCAACCTGTCCGTTCTTTTCGCTTGGCTGCTGCCGGTAGGCATCGCGCTTTATTTCATCCAAGCGATCGGAGTCTCTCCTTGGATCTTTCCGCTCCCCTGCTGGATCGCTTGCGGACTGCTTTACCTCGCATTCAATCGCAAATCCGCTAGCGCCTAAATTTAAACCGTCATGAATCTAGTACTAAAGTTTATATCTCGGGCTGGTCTCGTCCTCACCATCGTCCCTGCCTTTTTGTTCCTTACCGACGCCATGACTTTGGATGCCGTAAAGAAAAGCATGATCCTTGGTGCCATTCTTTGGCTGGTAGCCGCGCCTATTATACAAAGCCAAAATCAAAACGTGCTCGATCATCCCGAAAACCGGGACAACTTGTAAGAGCGATCCTTGGAACGCCAAGCCCCAGCTTGGCAGCAATAAAAATGTGTCGCGGTATTCCATCCTAAGCCGAAGGCTACGGAGGACTAAAGAAAACGGCTCCTACAGGCTAAAACTTTCCTGCTTTGGCGCAGTCGAATCCCTGCTTAAACCAAATTGATTCGGCTAAGGTTCGCATTCTAACCACAGATCTCACGGATTTGCACAGATGTTGTTAACACCTACAGAAGATTAATCTGAGTACATCTGAGAAATCTGTGTTTTAAAAAACCCAAAGGAATTACTCGATTTAATCTCCCCGCGAATATCGATTGCCCTACCTTCAAATGTGCTTACGTTCTTTCTTAATTCCTCATTCCTAATTCTACCTTAACTCCCCTCCCCATGCTCCATCGTCGCAACTTCATAAAAACGACCGCTGTCGCTTCGCTCGGAGCAACACTTAATACCGCCTGTTCATCTAGTGAGGATAAAAAGCCGAATATCCTCTACGTCTTCTCAGACCAGTGGCGTCACAGTGATCACGGCTACGCAGGGAATCCCGATGTCATCACGCCGCACCTCGACAAGCTTGCCAGCCAAAGCGTCAATTTCACGCATGCCGTATCCGGAATCCCAGTATGCTGCCCTCATCGCGCCTCTCTCATCACCGGTAAGTACCCACTAACTCACGGCCTTTATTTGAATGACCTTTCCCTCGCTCCAGAGCATCGCAGTATCGCCCATTGCCTCAATGACGATGGCTACCAGACTGGCTGGATCGGGAAGTGGCATATCGATGGACAAGGACGTCAAAGCTATACCCCTCCAGAGCGGCGACAGGGCTTCCAATACTGGCGCACACTTGAGTGTACACACAACTACAACGATTCCATTTACTACGCGGATTCGCCCGAACCCAAACGCTGGCAAGGTTACGACGCCATTGAACAAACCAAAGATGCTCAAACGTATTTAAAAAACCACGCCCAATCTTCGTCAAATTCCCCCTTCGCCCTATTTCTTTCATGGGGTCCGCCGCACGCCCCCTACCTTACCGCTCCGGAGAAGTACCAGAAGCAATATGCCGGAAAGGATATTACGCTCCGAAAAAATGTACCCGAATCTTCGCGACAGAATGCCATTAGAGACTACAAAGGCTACTATGCCCACATGACAGCCTTGGACGACTGCATGGCCGAACTGCTCAAAACACTCGACGAGACCGGCCTGGCGGAGAACACCATCGTTGTCTATACCTCAGACCATGGAGACATGCTTCATTCTCGGGGAGCCATGAAGAAACAACAGCCCTGGGACGAATCCCTGCGGGTGCCGTTTCTACTGCGCTGGCCGGCCAAATTGAAAAATCGAGCCCGGGAAATTTCCATGCCTCTGGATACCCCTGACATCATGCCCACCTTACTTGGGCTTACGGGAACGCCCATACCCGCGGAGGTCGAAGGGAACAATCGTTCAGCGATTATTCTAGGCACCCAAGAAGCGGATACTGACTACACCGCCTTCATACAATGTCCCGCACCGTTCGGACAATGGAGTCGCCAGAGAGGCGGTCGGGAGTACCGAGGTGTTCGTACAACACGTTACACCTACTGCCGCGACCTAAATGGCCCTTGGCTCCTTTACGACAACGAAGCGGACCCCTTCCAGATGGACAACCTCGTCAATCAACCGCAGCACGCAGCACTGCAAAAGGACCTAGACGATCGCCTCAATCGAATACTGGATAAAAATCGCGACGCCTTCCTACCCGGACCCGAGCTCATCGCCCGCTCGGGCTACGTCATCAATCCCGCCAGCGGAACGGTCGATTACCACATTCCCTTTAATCCCGCCAATATCACCAATAGCCCGCTGCAAGCATGAGGCAGCAAACGACTGGCTTTAACAAGGTCCACTTCCTTCGAGAAGATCAGTTGTAGGGCGCGGTCACTGACCCGCCATTATCAGGAACAGCTTAGTCGCCTCAACGAGACGACCTACAACAACCGTTCCTATGGAATATTATCTAAAGCTACCGCCAACGGTCAAATGACTAGGCACCGTCCTGCATGAGAAACTCAAAAAACAAGTTTGATTGGACTCTTTTCAAATATTCCCATAAAGACTCAATCCTCCCCTCATTCATGTTCCGTATTTTACTCTTTCTACCCCTTGCTGCTCTACTCATCGCTTGCGGAGACCGTGCGAACGATTCCAACACTCTTCTCGACGCTCTCACCTTTCACGCTTCGTTCAACAATGGGCCAGATGCCGATTTCGCGAAAGGCGACCCAACGATGTACACTCTCGTCGCCCGCAACCCGGAGCGCATAGAGGACGGCTTACCGAGCGAAGCCCGTTTGATTCCGGGCGGACGCTTCGGAGATCATATCACATTCAATACGCCTGAAGGAGTCAGTGGCACTCGCGCCTTTTTCAAGCTGCCCCATAATTTTGAGCACCAAAAGAGCGACTGGGCTGGCACCATTTCCTTCTGGATCAAGGTAAGTCCTGATGAAGACCTTCGTCCGGGATACACCGATCCCATCCAGCTCACACCGCGCTCGGCTCTCGATGGATGCCTCTGGGTAGATTTCAGTCTCGACGCGCATCGCGTCTTCCGCATGGGAGCGTTTCCGGATAAAGAATACTGGAACCCCGAAAACAAGCCCAATAAGGAAATATCGGATACAGAACGTCCTCTCATCCCTCTTGTGGATCCACCTTTTAGCCGTGACCACTGGTCTCATGTCGTGATGACGATTCAAGGATTCAACAATCCTGGAAAGAATGGCGTCGCCAAACTCTACATAGACGGTAAACTCCACGACACACTAACCGGCTGGGAGCAAATCTACACTTGGAATCTCGATGAGGCTCAGATTCGGCTAGGCGTAAACTATATCGGAGCTCTTGACGAGATTTCCTGTTTCAATCGTGAATTGACCGCCGCCGAAATCAGGCGACTCTTCGAACTCGAGGAGGGCATCACCGCCCTGCTCAAGTAGCTTCTGTGACGCAACGATCGTAATCCTGCTCGCCAAAGGCGATCCCTGCTAGAAGGCGAATACTCAACCCAATTATTTCATTAAACAGGGGTCCCCGACAAGTCGGGGAGCCGTACGGCTGCTCCAGCAGGTTCCTAGGTTTTGCTTTTAACATTCTCCTAATTCAACGTTCTGGTTTCCTTAGATTCACGGGAAACCCACGTTCAAGAAGGGAGGAAAGTCTTCTTCCAGCGCAGCTTTCGGTTCATTGGAGAACTAAATGCCATTTGCAGAGCGAGAGCCGGAAGGTTCAGAATCAACGAAACCCCAATGAAACAAAGGGACAGATAGCGCTTCCCGGGAGGGAGATTGGATTCAGCTGTCGACCCTGACTGGCACGGAACTTTGACAACCTTAGTTTCGAACTGGGCGGCGAGAAATCAATCCGAGTCATTGCCGTCATGTTTCCGCTGTACCTAGGCACCGTTTCATGTAAGTTGAGACCACTTTCAATCAAATTATCGTGTCAAAGATGAAACTGATTCAATTCTTCTTAATCCTCTCACTTTCATTTCCCAGTTTGCTTTTCGCTGATGCTATTCGGCAGACCAAGATGAAGCATTACGATGCGTTTCGGCAACTTGATGTAGATCTCCCCACACCCAATGTCTACCGCACGGCTTCTGGAGCTCCTGGATCGCAGTATTGGCAGCAGCGGGCTGACTACAAAATCGAAGTCGAACTGGATGAAACGCTACGCCGCATTACGGCTTCGGAAACAATAGACTATACGAACCAATCTCCGGATACGCTTCGCTACATTTGGATTCAGCTAGATCAAAACCGTTTTAGAGAAGACTCTACGGCTCGCATGACTGAAACAGCTTCATCAAATAGCAATGGTGACTCACTCAGCTACAATAGTCTCGCGCGGGCTCAGAATTTTGACGACCTCGCCCATGGACATGAAATTCTCTCAGTCACAGACAAACAGGGCAAAGATCTCGATTATACAATCGTGGATACAATGATGCGTATCGATTTGCCGGCTCCTCTTAAGCCCAATCAAAGTAACACATTCTCAATAGCCTGGGCCTTCAACATCATCAACAATGAGCGCATCGGCGGGCGGAACGGTTTCGAACACTTTAGGGACAACGACACCTATATCTACTTTCTTGCTCAGTGGTTCCCCAGACTCGTCGCTTACACAGATTATGCTGGCTGGCAGCATAAGCAGTTTTTGGGGAGAGGCGAGTTCACACTCGAATTCGGCGACTACGACGTTTCCATTACTGTCCCCGAGGACCATATCGTATCTGCAACAGGAGAACTGCAAAACGCATCCGGCGTTCTTTCCAGCGAGCAGCGGCAACGAATGAGTGAGGCCCGCAATTCTGATAAACCGGTATATATTGTTACTCCAGAAGAGGCGTCCGAGAACGAGAACGAAAAATCGACCGGAACCAAAACTTGGAGATTCAAAGCCGAGAATGTACGTGACTTTGCCTGGGCCAGTTCTCGAAAATTCATTTGGGATGCCATGGTACACCACCAGGAGGGTGCAGAGCATTCTGAAGTCATGGCCATGTCTTTCTACCCCAACGAATCTATGCCAATCTGGTCGCAATACTCAACCGAAGCCGTAGTTCATACTATGGATGTGTACTCGCGATTTTCCTTCGACTACCCTTACCCGACTGCCCAGTCTGTGAATACCTGGTTACGAGGAGGGATGGAGTACCCAATGATTACCTTCAACGGATACCGACCTAAGCCCTACCAAAAAAAGGGGAAAGAGGGTGCAGAGAACGAAGGAGACGACAGCGAAGAAGACGAAGAAGCAAGTACACCGGAAAGCACTTACGCTCGAAGCACGAAATCAGCCCTGATTCTGGTGATCATTCACGAGATTGGCCACATCTACTTTCCCATGACCGTCAACTCCGACGAGCGTCAGTGGACCTGGATGGACGAAGGCATCAACACCTTTCTCCAGAAAGTGGCTGAATTTGAGTGGGAAGAAGATTTTCCCCAAAGAGGAAATCGTCCCCTTCTAGACTCGATATCGAGCTACATGACCAGTCAAAACCAGGTGCCGATAATGACACAGTCAGATTCGGTCGTACAATTCGGTCCGAACGCCTACACAAAACCGGCCGCTGCTCTAACGGTGCTCCGTGAAACCGTCATGGGACGCGAACTCTTCGATCACGCATTCCGCGAATACTCTCAGCGATGGAAGTTCAAGCGCCCTACCCCCGCTGATTTCTTTCGCACGATGGAGGACGCTTCCGGAATTGATCTAGACTGGTTTTGGAGGGGCTGGTTTTACAGCACGGACCATGTCGACGTCGCCGTCACAGATGCGCGCGAATACCAGGTTTCCACCCTTGATCCTGAAATAGAATTCGATCTGAACCGAGGGAAACACACGGAGAAACACCCGGAACCTCTCACTCAGATTCGAAATCGCGAAGAAGGTCTTAAGACTCGACTGGCGCGCAGACCTGAGCTGAGCGATTTCTACAATGAGAACGATCCCTTTACCGTCACTAACAAAGATCGTAACAAATACACCACTACAATTGAAGGACTTGAAGACTGGGAGCGTGAAACGCTTGAAAGAGCCGTTAAAGAAAAGAAATACATTTACTTTGTAGATTTCGAGAACCTGGGAGGACTCCCAACCCCATTACCTCTCAATGTCGTCAATGCTGACGATACTGAAGAATTCATCATGCTTCCAGCCGAGATCTGGCGCTACAACAGTAAGCAAATCACAAAGATGCTGATTCGTGACCAAGCCATGAAGTCGATTGAACTCGATCCTCGGCATGAGACTGCCGATTCAGACTACTCAAACAATCACTTTCCAAGCCGCATTCAACGTTCTCGCATCGAGCTCTATAAGAGTGAAAACAAGACACGCGACATGATGGCTGACATGCTGACCAAGCTCCGAGAAAACAAAGGTGGCGAAGGCGAGTCAGAAAAAAAAGTGCCCCTCAAGAAAGCGGGGGAGTAATTATTTGCAACCATGAACCTTGGCAGGAAAAGCTTTGTTTGTATCGGACTCCTACTGTTCGCTCCAATCCTTTTTGCGCATCGAACGCCGGAAGGACTCACGACGATTGAGAGGAATCCAAATACGGATACAATCGAGATCACGCACCGCTTTCATCTGCACGATGCAGAAGAGGCAATGCAGGTCATTCTGTCGGATGGAAACCTAACCCTTGAATCGATAGAGGGAAGAGCCAAACTCGCTCTACACGTGGAAACTGCTTTTCAAATCGTTGATGACGAATCCGATACCCCCGTTTCACTCCTCCTCGTCGGCGCTCAGATTGAAGGTGATCAGATTCTCGTTTTCCAGGAATACACCGGCAAATTTCCACCGGTAATTAAAGTACGTCATGATGCCTGCCGAGACGCCTTTCCCCAACAAGCGAATACACTCAATGTGAAACTCGATTCACGCATCCGCACCTTGGTTTTCCGGGATGCCAACAAGTGGAAGACCCTGAAAAGGTAGGGTGAGATCGCCGGACATACCGCAGAACCCATCCGATGTAGACACATGGGGCCATAGGAGCGGTTTTACACCGCGATCCAGGGAACGCCAAGCCCCAGCTTGGCAGCCGTAAGAATCAATCGCGGTGTAAAACCGCTCCTACGAGTTACGATAACTATGATGGTAGGGCGAGACTGTCCTCAGTCCGCCGCAGAGCCTAATCAAATATTTCAACTAACCCCGTTCTATCTTTTAAAGCAATGCGGCACGCCCAGAGGTCGCTACCCTACGCTGAGCGACCGATGCGGCTTGGCGTCAGCGCCAGCCCTACCTCCTCTTACCGATTCGGCCGGTAGGTTCGCTTTCCCTCAATTTCCGTGCGAATACTCAACAAGTGCGAATTACAGGTCACGTACAAGGTCTTCAAATCCGGACCACCAAAAGTGACATTTGTGATCGTATCTTCCGGTGTCCTCGCATAAGCTAGCAACGCCCCTTCCGGTGAAATTACATGGATTCCAGGTCGCGTATCCAAAGTTTCGGAGTCATTTCGGATACTGTGCAAGCCGGCCGCGACGTAAAGATTTCCCTCCCGATCAATACACATGCCATCGCCGCTTCGACCTGGATATAAGTTGATTAAGGTGCGTCGATTGGAGATCGACCCGCTCGAATCGAGGTCAAAGGCGAGAATACTCCGATTCCGATCATCGGATGGATGGGCTTCGATCACATAGAGCGTCTTTTCGTCCGGGGATACCACAATACCGTTCGGCATGTGAATCTCTGGTTCGGAGAGAAGTTGATGAATACGCCCATCAGGATCTATTCGATAAACCGCTTTTGTGTTGTTCTTCGTTAAGTCAGGGTTGTTTGCCCGAGACGAAAAATAGATTCTTCCTCCTGAGTCGTAGTCAAGATCGTTGGGTGACTGTATTCCTTTTCCCTTGTATTGATCGGCTAAAACGGAAGTCGCTCCCGAGGTCATGTCAGTTCGCGTTACTCGTCCAGAACCGACTTCGCAGGCCAGAAGATCCCCATTCATCGCAAACCTAAGTCCATTTGCATTCCCTGAATTCGTTCTAAATTCGGTCAGTGTTTTGCTATTCGGGTCCCACTTTAAGATCTTCGCCATTGGGATGTTGGTAAAATACACATTCCCCGCACGGTCTACCGCAGGACCTTCCGTAAAGACCTGGTTCTCCACGATTCGGGTCTCTACCGAAACGGAACCCAAGTACCGATCTGATTGTAAACCCTCATATAAGGCGGAGATGCCTTGGCCTTCCGCAAGAACGATTCCTAGCGGGAGAGCCAAAAGGGAAAAGATCGCTAGTAAACTTGGAGTATTGTATCTTCGGTTGATCATAAAACGCCTCCTACCATCCTATCTTCAGTCGTCGGCCACAATTCAATTCTCAGTCGCAGTTAATTGGAATGAGGAAGGAGACGTAGCTTATCTTTACCACGAAGTGTATTCGACGTATTGAATGCCAAAATTTTTCCCTACGATTTATCCCTATAACATCATCCTAATTAGTTGCTGGCTTTTGTAGCGGGCGATCTCCGAGCGCCCACCCGATAGATACGACGATGGGCGCTCGGAGATCGCACGCTACCAGAAAAAATCTCGAGACTTGCTAAGGGGAAGCCTTGTTCCAATCGCGGTGTAAAGCCGCTCCTACGATCACAATATGCGGCATGGCGCGACTGTCAGCCTTACTAACTACGTGCTCAACCGACCATCAAAATCGCTTCTATCATATTCCGGATACAGAGGATATTCAATTGATTTTCGATCACGACCGCTCCGATAGATGGCTGTGAACAATTCGACCGTTTCACGACCCGCCTGACCGCTCACGCAAGGTTCACGATCGTTGATGATCGCCTCCAGGAAGTCATCGATGTTCAGGGCATGGTAGTGTTCCATAGCATTGATCCGCTGGAATTGAGCCGTATCTTCTCGTCTCCACTCTTCAAGTTTACTCTCTTCACCAGGAATCGTCCAATAATCGTTGAGCGGTGGCTCTTCGATTTTCGACATTCCTGCGATGAACATCGCACCACCATCCGTCTGCACTCCGAGCATCGCTCCATTCGAACCGAGAACGCTTACCTTCCCATGGATCGCCGGATTGTAGGAATTGCTCACCAATACCTGTCCCAGGGCGCCCGACTTAAAACGAATTGACGCGACAGCTGTATCGTCCACTTCGATACTGGGATGATTCAGATTCCCCCAAAAGCCACTCACTTCTGCGACCGGCCCCATGTACCAAAGCAGCAGATCCAACTGATGTACCGCCTGATTGACCAAGACACCGCCTCCTTCATCTTTCCAAGTACCTCGCCAAGGGTCGCTATCGTAGTACGCTTGGTCCCGCCAGCCCAGCACCGTCACGGTTCCCAAAATAGGTTTACCGATCTTTCCCGCTTCTACACTTTCGTGTATCCGGGCACAAGGCTCATAGAAGCGACGCTGACAGAGCATGCCCAATTTAACTCCACTCTTCTCCACCGCCTCCAAAACCGCATCACAATCCTCAAGGGAGGAAGCCAAAGGCTTTTCTACCAGAAGATGGATTCCTGCTTCCGCAGCCGCAACGGATGGATCGCAATGGGCCGGATGCGGCGTGCAGATGCAAACCGCTTCGACACCGGATTCCCTTAGAAAAACATCCAGATCCGTGTACGCCTTCACTCCGTATTGGTCGGCAAACTTCTGCGCTTTCTCAGGATTCCGCCCCAAGACCGCTGTGAAATCGCTTTTCTCGTTGGAAGCCAAAGCCGCGGCATGCAAATGCCCCACTTTTCCAGTTCCAATGATCCCTGTCTTAATTTTTCGCATACAAAATGATTCTATAGCTGTAGACGCGATCGCTGATCGCGTTACGCGGTCACCGACCACGTCTACAATCACTAAGGTTTCAAAATCACCTTCGTCAGCCCCTCTTTACCTGTGTGCAGGCGGGCAAACCATTCGGCACCCTCTCCAAGAGGCTTCACTTCGCTAATTAGGCAATCCACATCGATCACGCCACGGGCAATCAGATCCAGACACGCAGGATACTCACCCGCCGACGCGCAGGTTCCAATCAAGGAAATCTGCCGCGTAACCACTTCCTGCAAAGGCATCTCGACGGTTTTGGCCAAATTGCCTACCAACGTGCAGCTACCCCCTTTCCTCAACGAAGCGATGGCTCCCTGGAGAGTGGGAGCGATTCCCACCGCCTCCATGGCGATATCGGCTCCGCGACCGGCCGTCGCCTCTCGAATTGCCTCAGGAGCATCTCGTTCGGAGGGATTGATACAAAGATCGGCTCCGAGCTTTCTTGCCGTCTCTAGTTTGCCTGCATCGAGATCGACCACCGCCGTAAAACCGCAACCGGCCGCCTTGAGCGTCTGCAAACAGAGGAGCCCTATCATGCCTCCACCAAAAACCACTGCGGAGTCGCCCAGATGAACCGGCGTTCGCTCGACCGCATGCACCGCGACCGAAACCGCTTCTACCATCGCCGCCTGTTCGAAGGTAATATTGTCTGGCAGCCGATACAGAATGTGGGCCGGTACCGCAACGAATTCGGCAAAGGCTCCGTATCTACGATAGTCGTCACACGACACACCGAGCACCATGCGGTTATCACAGAGATTCACCTCGCCACGTCGGCAATGCCAGCACTCACCGCAATACACGGTCGAGTCAAAGGTCACACGGTCGCCAGCCTTCCATTGATCCCCAACAGCGGAACCCACCTCAGAGATCGTCCCGGCAGCCTCATGTCCCATGACGATAGGAGGAATCCGACGTCCACTCGAACCATCCATACCATGCACATCGCTCCCGCAAATCCCGCAGGCCGCAACACGAATCAGAACCTCCTTGGGTCCAATCTGAGGAACCTCAATGTCCTTGTATTCAAATTTTTCGTATTCGATTAATTCTAGAGCTTTCATAGGTAAAAAATCTTCGCGTCAAATCAAAGGCTGGGCTGGCACTCGTGCCCTGCCGCACAGGTAGGATGATTTTACGAACGCGGTACAGAGCAAGCGCTGGTCCTACAACTAGGTCGATCAATAAAGGCGACCGATTCGAGGAAAACAAGCGGAATAAAGCCACGCGGTAGAATTGCTGTTTTCCGGAGAAAGATTCTACTGAACCTCTCTATGCATCGGCGTGCCCGCCATTTCTGGCTCAAGCTCTGGAGGCGACTCCTGTTTAATCCCTGCGATCTCATGCATCTCGTCCAACACCACGAAAACTACGGGTACCAGAATCAGCACTACGATCGATGATGCGAGCGTCCCGACTCCCAAGGATATAGCCATAGGCACGAGGAAGAGCGCTTGCTCGTTCGTTTCGAAAATCATGGGACCTAATCCTAAGAAGGTCGTGATAGCGGTGAGAAAGATAGGTCGGAATCGCCGCTGTGCCGCTTGAATGATCGCTTCGCGTGAGCTCATTCCGCGGTCCATGTATCGATTGCGAGTCATAGCGAGCACAAAGCCCCCGTTCACCACCATTCCACACAGAGCGATCATGCCAAGAACGCTGTAAATACTGAGATCAAAGCCTAGAAGAATATGCCCCAAAACAGCCCCCGCCAATCCCCAAGGGATCGTCAGAAGAACCACACTCGATTGAGAGTAGCTTCTCAAGATGGAAGCCATAATGGCAAAAATAGCGAACAGGGAAGCGGTTAGTCCAATGCTTAAGCTTCTTGTCGCCTCTCGCTGATCCCGCTGCTCCCCTTCGAAACTATACCGCAATCCTGGAAACCGATTCAGCAATTCCGGTAGCTCCTTCTTTTCCAGAGCCTTGAGAACCTTATTCCCATTGGTAACCCCTGGAATGACATTGGCGGTCACGTTTACGACGCGGCCTCCATCCACGCGGTCAATACGGACCGGTGCCGTTGTCTCAATAATTCTGGCGGCCTGATTGATTGGAATTTCGGCACCATTGGCTCCTTTAATAAGAAGCCCCTCCAAGCCACTCAGGCTCCTGCGGTCCTTCTCTGGCAAGCGAACCATAACACGGAGCTCTTCCCGCTCCCGGGGCTGGCGCAACGCTTCTGCCCCATAAAAGGCATTGCGTATCTGCTGACCCAGGTCGCGAGCCGTAATCCCAAGCGCTTGGCCTTCCGGTTTTATCTCGAAACTAAGTTGAGGCATTTCCCTTCCAAATCCTTTACGGATGTCGGCCACGCCCGGATACAGGGTCAGCATGTCTCCCAACTCTTCCGCTGCTCTCCGCAGAGTTTCTACATCCGGATGAGCCAGTTGAATGTAAATCGCGGCCTCACCCCCGGGACCGACCAAATAGTCGAAAAACAAGGACTCCATATCCGGAATTTCCGGCACTTCCTTTCGCCATTCATTAACGAACTCCGCACCGGTAATTTTTCGCTGCCCCTGTGGCACCAGCTTTATGGCCACTCTCGCTCCGTTGGTATTGCGGCTGGCCACAGAAACATTGTAGTTACGTATAATACCCTTTTCGGGTATGTTCTCGATCGCCCGCTTAGCCGCCGCCTCGATTTGGAATATCACCTCGCGGGTCCTTTCAACAGGTGTACCCGACGGCATTTCCAGTTCGCCTTGGATATAGTCGTTTTCAATCGTGGGGTTGAAGGTGAAATTCACTCGACCGCTCATCGTATAGGCGATCAGAACCAGCAATGAAGATCCGAATACAGCCATCGTTACATACCTCCAGCGAATGGCCGTATTCAAAATGGGCCGATAAAACCGCTCCATGGCCGCATCCAATCGAATGCGAAGCCGCGTTTGGGCTTGGTCAAATCGCGTGAAGATAGAACCCTCATGAGGATTCTTGCGGCCGAACGCCAAATGAGAGGGAAGGATGAGAAGCACTTCGACCAACGACACCGTGAAAACCGCGATGATGACGGCTGGCAGCACCTTGAGAAAACGGCCGCTTTCTCCGGGAACAAAGAACAGTGGCAGGAAGGCGATGATGTTTGTACTGACGGCAAAGACCACGGGAATGGTCATCTCTTTCACCCCGGCAACCGCGGCCTCTAGACGGGACATTCCTTGGGTTATTTTATGAAAGATGTCTTCACCCACCACTACGGCATCATCCACCACGATCCCCAGCGTCACGATAAAGCCAAAGACGGATATCATGTTCACACTGGCATCCATCAAAGGCAAAAGTATCAATGATCCTAGAATGGATACAGGTATTCCGACAGCCGTCCAAAAAGCGACCCTAAGCTCGAGAAGAAATCCTAGGGCGAGCAAAACAAGGATCAATCCGAGCGTCCCGTTGTATTTCAACAAGTTGATACGCTCCTGATAGTCTTCCGTCCGATCGTATCGAATTTCCACTTGCACCGAAGGAGGCAAGGTAGGTGTAATCTGATCGATGTAGCGCTTTACCGCATTCGCAACCGTGATCGGTGGCTGATTTTCGGAAGCCATTACCGAAATCGAAACAGTCGGCTTTCCGTTGAAATAAGACTCTCGCTTTGTCTCCTCGAACCCGTCCTCAATGGTTGCGATGTCCCCTAGCTTGATCTCAGCTCCGGAGTTGCTGCTTTTAATGGGAATGCCGGCAAATTGGCTTCCAAAGTAACGACGCTCGGTCGTCTTGAGCAGGATGTCCCCACCCGTAGTCTTCATGGTGCCCGCTGGCACGTCTTGAGCGGACTGGTCAATTGCTCGAGCAATTTCGCCCAGAGTTAAATCAAGGGAGCGCAATTTCGCCTGTGGCACTTCGATCAGAATTTCCGGTCGACGGGCTCCGGAAATTTCAACCAGCGAAATCTCAGGTTGAGCCAGTAGTCCATCTTCTACTTCCTGGGCGAATTGAGCGAGCGTCCGTTCATCCACATCTCCACAAACTGCCACGTAGTTGACTCCCCGACGCCGGTCGCTACCCAGCGAAACAACGGGCGGTTCGATTTCATCGGGGAAGAGGCTGATTCGGGCAACCGCAGCCGTCACCTCCTGCAAAGCTCGATTCCGGTCGAAGCTCGGCATGATTTCCACCTCGACCGTAGCTCTGCCTTCGGATGCCGTCGATTCGATCCGGCGGGTCAATTCCATACCCCGGAGCTCCGACTCTATGGGCAGGACAATAGACTGCTCCACTTCTTCCGGACTGGCTCCACGATATTGCATACTGACTACAACTGTATCGACTTCGTAAATCGGGTAAATCTCTTGGCGGATGTTGCGGGCCACGGCGAAGCCAACGACCACTACGGCCAGCATAAGCAGATTTGCCGCGACTGGATTGCGGGCGAACCAGGCGATTAACCCGGTAGCGGAAGACGTATCATTGTACGGGTTGCGATTCATAATGGGGGATCCTTCCTATAAGTTTGCTTTAACTAAATCGGGGTAGGCGGTCGACATCTGAGGCACGACTACCATTTCAGGCAAGGCGACTCGCAAATCACTTACAATCAATTGATCGCCTTTTTCAAGATTATTGGAAATCAGAATGGTGTCTTTCTCAGGCCAAAGAACCTCAACTTGAACAATTCTTAGAAGGTTGTCGGATCCGACCACCCAAATCTGACTTCCCTCCCGCAAGGCTTCCCGCGGTATTCGGATCGTATTTTCCAACTCTCCTGCATCCATAAGCACCTCGACATAGCTGCCTAAGAGCAAGGGGAGCATTCCATTCGAACGCTTCTCGATTCCCAAGGGATCCTCAACTGAAACCACCAGTCGAGCCATCCGTCCCAGTGGATCCAAATCGCTCAGCAACCGTACTGCGCGTCCCTTCCAAGTGGCGCTTTGACCATCTCCCGTATCGAGGACCACTTTCGCTTCTGCCCCGGGCTTGTCGCCCTCCGGAAATTGAATCCACTTCAGTTGGGAAAAGGGCAAAGTCACCTGGATCCAAAATTCGTCTGTGCCCACCAGTTCGCAAATTTCCGAACTCGGGCTCACCAGTTGACCCACTTCGACCGACTCCTCAACCACCATGGCATTGAAGGGAGCCTTGATGACCGTCCGAGACAATTGAAGCTCTGCTACCTCAATGTCGTTGGTCGCCTTTTCCATTAAAGCCTCAGCCCGTCTCAAGTGAGGTTCGCGCAAGACCAATGAGCGATTCACATCCTCCATATCTAGGTCAGACTGGAGTTCGTCCCACTCTCGTTTGGCGATAACTTGCCTCCCACTCTCAACTTCCCGTTCGAATCGGGCTTGTTCGAGGTTCGATTTCACTTCCGCTAGTGACAGTTCGTAGTCTTTCGAATCAATCCGAATCAGCTCATCGCCTTGCTGCACTCTCCCGCCAATTGATACCGAATCGCTTTGGCGTATTACTTGTCCTGATACCTGAGGCTTAATAACCACTTTCTTTGCCGGAATCACGCTTCCGTACGCGCTGATCGACACATGTCTTGTTTCAGATTTAAGCGGTATGACTTGCACGATTTTCGCTGAACTCGTCTTTTCCTCCGGTTTCGTTTCAGGACCGGTCGAGAGAAGCAGTACACTGAGTCCGCCTCCCACAACGAGGATAATGACAATGAGCAGAAAGGTTCCGAATTTTGATTTCTTATTCATTCACTAGAGAAACTAGGCCAGGGACTTCGGGATCGAGGATAGGACCTCCGAGGGCTCGATGCAAAGCGACGCGAGAACTCAGAACCTCCTTGCGGCTACTCACCACATCGCGTTCCAAGACCTGCACAATGTTGAGCGAGGTAAACACCGGAAGATAGTCCGTTAAACCCTGGCTGAATCGGTTGCGCGATTCATCTAACAATCGCTGCGCTGTATCCAATTGGGCCTCCACAAGTTCCAGCCTCTCAACAAGCTTGCGCTCCAACAAGAGGGCGGACTCTACCTCGACCAAAGCCGACAGGAACTGGTCAGTATAGCTCGCCAAAGCTTCGTCTAGAGCCGCTTTTCGCCGCCTCACTTCTGAGCGACGTTCACCAGCCGCAAACAAGGGAGCCGCTAGACTCGCAAAGGCTGAGGTAATCTCATCGCCGAACGTGGGATCGCCTCTCCAATCCAGCCCTCCGCCGATCCGGATGGCAGGAAGTTGCTCCGCAAGCGCTTCGCCCACATTCGCATCAAGCGCAAGAACGCGCTGTTGAATCGCTCTTAGGTCGTGCCGACGCTGTAGCAATGAGGCAGGTATGCCTATTTCAGGTAAAGACGGTAAATCTGAAAAATTTGAATCCAGAATCACACTACCTGTACCCGGCACCAGGCCCAACAAGGCATCCAAGGTATACTGTAGCTGCCCTATCCTTGCTTCAATTTCGGGTACCCGAGCCTTGGTTTCGTCAAGCTGCTCTCGCTGTTGCAATACGGCCACCACCGAAGATTGCCCTTGCCCAAAGCGTAAAGTCGTCAATTTGAGCAAGGACTCGTTGATAACAATCTGCTCGCCAAGCACCTCCAATTGCCGCCGGGTTTCCTTGATGTCGAAATACCGTTCGGCAATGGCGGTCGACAACAGCAGCCGAGCGTCCAGCCAATCCTGAATACTGGCTTCCCGCTGAAAAAGCCGAGCTTTGCGGGCCGATGAAAGACGCCCGAAAAAATCCAGTTCCCAGCGAAACAAAAACCCTAGCCGCGTCGTTTCCTGGCGATCCCGTGTATCCGAAGCCACTGTTTCCCCATCCCACTGGTATTCGTCGCTAGCAGTCAGATCGACCGTGGGATAGAGTCGGGCACCCGCTTGGCTAGCTAAAGCGCTTGCCTGTTCAATCCGGGCGGCGAATCGCTGCAGATCGAAACTCGAATCCAATCCTTTCTCAATGAGCTCATCGAGGGCCGTATCACCGAAAGACCGCCACCAAGCCACACTCCAATCTTCGGCGCTGGAGGCATCTTCCACATACTGTTCAAATTCCGGCATGACTGCTACCGCTGGTACAGCCGATTTCTCCTTTACCCGATGAATCGCGCATCCGCTCGCAAAGAGACACCCGGCGACAACTAGAACCCATGTAACAACGCGAAGACTCATTTTTAACCAAAACAGATCGAAAAGGGTTACCGTCAAGGCAATAGATATGGACGAAGCTCATTAACTCTCTTCACAACAAATACTTTGCGACCCCGCCTCAACCCTCAAAACAAGCCAAAAAGGGTTGGAGAATTCTTGCCTAGGAATAGCGTCGCGCTCTAGGCTATTTTTTCCCAAACCGCTCAATCAGCCATATGGAACGCCCGACCCTTCCGACTATTCTCTTCCTGGCCGGCCTCATAAGCCTGGTTTCGTGCAGGCCTGCCTCTTTCAACGGCGAAGCAAACACTCTCTCTATTGGGATCGGGAGGGTCAATATCACCCCCAATGAACCGATCCGTATGAGCGGATACGGCGGGAGAACGGGTCTCTCGACGGGGGTTGCTGGACAGCTCTGGGCAAAGGCGCTCGCCATTGGAGAAGCCGAGGACACAGCGATTCTCGTCACGCTCGATCTGGTGGGAATCCCTTCATGGCTGACCCAAAACGTCGTGAAGGAGCTGGGCATTCCCGAATCGAATCTAGCGCTTTGCGCCACCCATACCCACTCCGGACCCCACCTTCGCGACGTACTGAATCCCATCTTCATGGAAGATATCCCACCCGACCATTGGGCAGTCATTGATCGCTATTCGGATGATCTAATTTCAAAAGTCGTCGACGCCTGTCGCCTGGCCCTGAACGACCGGAAGCCAGGCCGCCTTTCATGGAGTCAAGGCGAGGTCGGCTTCGCCGGTAATCGGCGCGTACTCGAAAACGGAATATGGACTGGCTTCGGAACTCAAGCGGATGGACCGGTCGACCGCTCGCTTCCGGTGATGAAGATTACTGACTCCGCGGGCAATCTACGGGGGGTTCTAGCCAACTATGCCTGCCATTGCACGACCTTGGGCGGAAATTTTACGGACATACATGGCGATTGGGCGGGCGAAGCCCAAAGACTCCTTGAGGAACGCTATCCTGGAATTTCCGCGATGATCGCCATTGGCTGCGGGGCGGACTCCAATCCCAATCCCCGCGGTTCCTTTGAGGATGTAGAGAAAAACGCCCTAAGCCTAGTGGATGAAGTCGAGCGGGTTTTAGGCACGGATTTGAAAACCCTGACCCAAATACCCCATACCGAAATCGATCACATCACCCTTCCCCTGGATCCGCTTCCGGAAAGAGCTTTCTGGGAAGCGCACGCCGCTTCGGGAGAAAGAACCGCCTACTACGCCCAGCAAATCCTGAAACGACTCGACGCGGGAGAAGAACTTCCCACCTCAATCGACTATCCTATTCAGACATGGACCTTCGGCAACGAACTAGCCATGGTCTTCCTCGCCGGTGAAGTGGTCGTGGACTACTCCCATAAGCTTAAGGAGCGATTCGACGATCAACGTATTTGGATAAACGCCTACGCAAATGCTGCCCCTTCTTACATCCCCTCAAAACGCTTGTATGATGAAGGAGGATACGAGGTCGATCGCTCCATGTATTACTACGACAAGCCCGTTCGTCTCTCACCGGATACGGAAGATCTTGTTTTAGACGAGGTACTACAGCAACTTCCGCATGTCTTTTATTCCGATCGGACCTTGAGCCTGATACCCGCGCCAATCTCAAAAGAGGCCGCGCTGTCGACTATGGAAATCCATCCGGACCTCCAGATCGAGCTGGTTGCGGCAGAGCCGCTAGTAACAGATCCGATTGATATCGCTTGGGGAGCCGACGGGCGCATGTGGGTGGTCGAAATGGTCGACTACCCGCTTGGAGTGGACGGTAATGGACAAGGAGGAGGTCATATCCGTTTCCTGGAAGACTCTGACAACGACGGAGTTTACGACCAGTCAACTCTCTTTATGGATGGAGTTCCTTTCCCTACTTCCGTTTTCCCATGGAAAGACGGGGTACTGATAACCTCACCCCCGGATCTACTATTTGCCCGGGACAGCAACGGGGATGGAACTGCGGACGATATATCGATGCAATACACGGGATTCAACTTAGGCAATCAGCAGCATCTCGTCAACGGAATGCAATGGGGACTGGATGGCTGGATCTATTTGGCCAACGGAGACAGTGGCGGAGACATTCGAGCGGCCAACTCAGACCAGTCAGTCAGCATAGACGGTCGCGATATTCGGATACGGCCTGAGACTGGCGAAATCGAGTCCGTTATGGGGCGATCCCAGTTCGGGCGCAACCGTGACTCCTGGGGAAACTGGTTCGGCAACAGTAATTCCTGGCCTGGATGGCACTATGCCCTGGACGATGATTACTTGAGCCGAAATCCCCATGTCAATTACGCCAGTCCTAGAGCATTTCTCCCCGAGGAACCCCAGGCGGGAAAAGTGTATCCAATCAGCAAAACGCTTAGCCGCTTCAATGACTACGAACGGGCCAACCGCTTTACCTCCGCCTGCGGTTTCATGATCTACGACGATGATGCATTGGGTGACCGTTTCCTCGGAAACTCCTTTGTCTCCGAGCCAGTTCACAACCTCGTTTCACGGGCAATCATGCATCCAAAGGGGACATCCTTTAGAAGTGAAAGAGCGTCTGAAGAAAAGGAGTCCGAGTTTCTTCGCTCCACCGACAACTGGTTTCGTCCCACCGCAATCCGGAGTGGTCCTGACGGGGCTCTCTATGTGGCCGACATGTATCGGATTGCCATCGAACACCCCGAATGGATTCCAGAAGACTGGCAGCGAAAGTTGAACTTGCGCGAGGGGCACGACAAAGGACGTATTTACCGAATCTCTCGTAAGGGGAGCAAACCGGACAAGCCTCAGGATATGAGTGCAATGAGCCCAGAACAATGGGTTGAAAAGCTCCACTCAAATATTCGGTGGCAAAGGGACCAGGCACAACAGTTGCTTGTTTCGAGCTCAAACCAGAAGGTCGATATCGCCTTGCGGCAAGTGGCTTCGAGTGGTCAGTCTCCTAAAAATCGTATCCAGGCCCTTTGGACACTTTTCCTCCGCGACAGCCTGGATGAGTCAACACTCCTAAAAGCTTTAGATGATTCGATCGCTGAAGTGAGAGCCCAGGCCGTAAAACTCAGCGCAAAGCAATTAGCCAGCGAGCCTTTACTGGATAAAGTAATCACCTTGGCTAACGACGAGAACGCCCAGGTTCGTATCCAGGTAGCTTACACACTCGGCGAGACTTCAGATCCACGGGCTTCTTCAACGCTTTATAGCATGACTCAGGAAAACCTGGATGACCCATTTATAAGCTCCGCGATCCTGAGCTCAGCGATACCCCATCAAAACGAGCTGGGGAATCGCCTCGGATCCCAACTCCTCGATCCACTATACAGCGATTTTCTCAAGGGTCTCACCCAAACTGCGCTTGGCACCCAAAACCGAGATGCCGCCACCCGGATTCTGAATACAATTCTAACTCAGACAGGAGAAAAAACGCTGGAAGAGCACATCGTAGCCTACCGGGACTACCGAAATGCAATGAAGCGGTTTTCAAACGAGAATACCGAATCTTTAAATCTGAACCCAGATCTCTGGAAAAAGGAGGCAGAATTATTCGCCTCGATCCGCGACACTCTGAATGATGTCAATGCCCCTATCAAACTGCGGCAACTCGCCTTGCAGACGATCGTTTTTCTTCCTGGCGACAAGGGTTCAGATGTCTCCATTATTTCGCAATGCCTAGACCCTCGAAATCCTACTGAACTTCAACTCGCCGCTATTGACAGTCTGGCCAGTATTCTAGAATCGGAGACCCCGGTAGAACTCCTGAAAAACTGGAATCAAAGTTCCCCCCGTATTCGCGACAAGATTGTCAAGACCCTCCTGGCAAGAAAAGCGTGGACTCTCGACCTCCTCGCAACCGCGTCGCAACGCCCTGAAATCGTAAAGTCATTTTCTGTTGTCCAGAAAAACTTGCTCATACGAAATCGCGACGAAGCCATACGGGAAAGCGCATTAGCCACCTTTAACCAGGCCATCGACTCCGACCGACAGAAAGTCGTGGAAGCATACATTCCAGCACTTACACTATCAGGAGATCCTTTTGCGGGAAGGGGACATTTTTCGCAACGATGCGCTACTTGTCACCAGATGGGCGGGATCGGCGTTGACGTAGGCCCCAATATCGCCGCGCTCTCCGACAAATCGCCGGAGTCGCTCCTCATCGCGATTCTGGATCCGAATCGAGCCGTGGAGAACAAGTACATTCAGCTGATCGCGACAACCCATAGCAATGAGACCGCGGTAGGCATACTATCGGAGGAAACAGCGACCACCGTAACCCTCACTACCATTGGCGGACACCCGCAAACGCTGAACCGGCAAAGCCTCGCTTCACTGGAAAGCAACACCTTTTCACTCATGCCCGAAGGACTAGAGGCAGGACTGAATCCACAACAAATGGCGGATCTCCTGGCCTTTCTTAACGCATCCAACGAGACATTGAATATCCGGCCGGAAGCGAACGGTGAAATTTCCTTGGCAGCCAAGCGGGGTATCATCTCCGGTTCCTCCGCCTACTACAATCCAGAAAACGACGCCATCGAATGGATACGGCCTGGCGATACGATCGAGTGGACCGCCTATGACATCAAACCCGGCCTCTACGACATCTTTGGCAACGCCGGCTTGAAAGACGAGCATGCGGGAAGACCCTTTATTCTCTACATGAATGACACATTTATAACGGGAGCCGTTCCTTATTCGAACGGAATGGACCGCTTTCGCAAACGAAAGTTCGGCAACATTGAAATCGAATCTGAAATTCCCAAAGCCGTGTTCCGGCTGGAACACTCCCTACCCGACGCGGAGTTCGCCTTGAAGGAAATCCGCCTCATTCCCGTCCGGTAAGGATCGACGGCCTGGCAATCCACACCAGCAAAGCAAATATCCCCGGAATCACCGACAAATCGGGGGTCTACGACAAACTTCAGGTTATTAAAGCCATTGAAAATACATCTGAAAGTTGCCTAGAAGAACAAACAGGAAGATTCTCATATTTCCCCGATCAATAGGAACTTATAGCTATTCAGCGTTACGAAGAGGCCTGTGAAATTTCTCGACGCCCGTTCCCTTGGACTCCTTCTCGCAACCTTCCTCTTTGCGACCGGCTGCGTCACCGTGGCGAAAACTGCGGGGAGAGGGGGAGTGAAGGTAGGGACCAAAGCCGCCGCTTCTACGACCAAAGCAGTTGTCAAGGTCCCCGCCTCCATAATCAGCGACGATCGCGACAAAGCGAGCGAACCAGACGCGAAATAAAGATCCCCAGGGCAAGCCCAGAGGCACTTCTACAGGTAGGGAGGATCGGCTCGATCCTCCAATATTCGAATACGGAGGACCGAGCCGGTCCTCCCTACCAAAGTCAGCGACGAAGCCACCGACAGATCGGGGTCTGCGACAACAGTCTTCGCCTTTCAGGCTACGCCCGTCATGAGCTTCGAGGTATTTAACCGGAGAGAATAAAAATGCCTCTCAACAATCTGGATTGAGAGGAAGTCATTGTAGCTGAGTCCTAAAACCTGCTGGCGTAGCCACCTTGCTCCCCGACTTGCTTGCCATGAGCTTGTCGTACCGAGGCGCAAGCCGACACCTCAACGAAGATACTGAGAATAACATGTGTCGGGGATCCCTTTTCATAAAAGGATTAGGTTGATTTTGTTAAGAACAGGGATCGCCGCTGGCGAGCAGGATTCCGCTGTGCGGAAGCGGGTTTGATTGTTTTCGTGGATACTGAGTAGGCCGGTAACTTGTCTAGGTGGAGCTTGAGCGAAGACTGATTCTCAAGCAACTGCGTAAGAAGCTTGTAGGAGCGGTTTTATACCGCGATGTTTTTTGGGAAAATGGTCTGTTGGCAAATCGCGGTATAAAACCGCTCCTACGTTTGGATACGGCTCAGGCTGAAGCACTGAGCTACTTTTTGGAATGTGAGGATCTAAAAACGGAAGATCGAGCTCAGTTTCAACGTTGTATCCATTTGTTTGAGGACCAGTCCAGTTCGTTCATCGAGGTAGCTCTGATTGAGGACGAGAAAGATTCGCTTCCCTGGACGGTACTCCCAAATCAATCGACTGTTTACGCCTAAGGTATCCGAAATATTATCGTATTGAAAAACGTTAGACCAGGTGAAATCCGGTGTGATATTTACAAGTGCGGTAAGTGACGCCAGTTTAACACTAAAGTCGCCTCCGGGAAGCGTTACGTTTTGCCGGGTATAACCAATCGTCGTTCCAAAGTGTTTGGACGGGAGGTAATTCACTTCAGTTTTGCTCTCGGTTCGGTCCCCATCGTAAAAACTTCCAAAGCTAAATTCCTGCTCCATGTTTACCGTACGCCTCGTTGCAGTTTGGATTCCCAAAATGCCCCGGTTCCAATCGTAGTCACCGGCCGGAATCACGACTCCATCTGATATCTCAAAGTCACGGGTTGGGGCATCGAAGGAATTCTCGTATCGAGCGTAAACGCTATCCGAAGACTCAAACATGAAACTCAACGGTGTGAGCTCGTGTCGTGAGGACTCGAGCTCATTGGACAGGTTAGTTACATACTCCCCTTCATAGATGAGAAAATACTGCCGTAGCCATTCGATGTCGTCCGGTCTAGGCTGATAGGTTAGGACCGAGGCAAAGCGGCGAATTCCGCGGCGTGGAGAGAAACCCATGGCGGGATTGAAATTCTCGTCGATTTGCAGAAAAGAGCCGTCTATCTCAAAATCGTCCGCCGGAATGATCACGTTCCCTCCAAAACTTGGGGCCAAACTGTCGTCAAAGTCCGGATCGTCCGATTGCGTTCCGAGCACAAAGGCGTTCGCCTCGAGTCGGTACTTATCGAGAAAATTGTTGTTGAGATAACGAAAATCCGAACCGACCAGTAGATTGTCATAGTCTGAATTGGGATCTCCGTGAGTCATGATTACCCCCACCGTTGACTGGTCCAGCACCTGTTTCGTCGCTCGGCCGACAAAGATATTCTGACTGTCCAACTCGGAACTGGAATCTATAACCGCATTGATAACGCCGATATCGATATCTCCAATGCGCCCCGAGAGTTTCCCCGCCCCTACAAGGGGAACCACTGTGCCACTACTGTTTAGGCCGACACGCCGACTAAAGTAAGGCAGAAATACCGGACTAGTCCTCGCCCCACGACGAACCCTTCCTTCCAGTCCCCCAAACGTGAATACGCCGGCGTCTTCTAGAAAGAAACGGCGCTTTTCCGGAAAGAAAAGAGAAAATCGAGTCAGGTTGACTTGGCGGGCATCCGTTTCTGCAGCAGCAAAATCGGTATTGTAGCTAAGAGTAGCGCTCATCTTGGGCGAAATCCGATACCTAAAGTCCCCTCCCCAATCGAATTCGAATTCACTTTCTCCGGTTTCCCGGTTTTCCGTTTCCTTGCCAAGAATGTAGGGATTCAACTCAAGGCCTAGCCCTTGCTTCAATCCGGACAGTCCTTTGATGGTTCCCGCTTCCGCCATGTAATAAGATCGGATGGAAGAACGCGGGGATGACCAAATACCTCGCTGATCCAATCGTTTCAAATTACGCGTAAGGTTCATGCCCCATTCCGTGGAATCCGGATCAAAACTGAACGTATTCAGGGGAAACGCCACTTCAGCAAACCATCCTTCCTCGGTTCTTTTCGTCTTAACATCCCAGATCCCGTCCCATCGAACATTGATGTTCGAGTTGTTGCTGACTATCCCGTCCTGACGCGTGCCATTCGGATTGAAGCGAAACCAGTAGCCATTTCGCTGATCGTTAAATGTATCCAACGAAATGATAACATAGTCGTCGGGACGCATGCTGTCGTCACGACGCATGTAGCGTGAGACGATTTTGTCCGGCTCCGAATCCCAACACCAAACCGCAACGTAGATTTTGCTACTGTCATAGGCCACTCTAAACTCCGTCTGTTGATCCATCGGCGTCCCCGCTTTCGGCCGGTACTGGATCAATGGTCCTGCCACTTCAGCATTACGCCACGCATCGTCATTCAAAACGCCGTCAATTCGAGGAGGATTCTCAACACGATAGGCCCTTATCTCTGGCTTGTATCCCCTTTCCAAACGAATCGCCGGGATATCGGGATCGTCCGGAATCGTCCGCGCAATCATCGCTTCCGCAATAGCGCGTTCAGAACTCAATGATCCCAGCCACAAAGCAAAAATAATTAGCAATGTACCTATTACGTTTTTCGGGAGCATGGGGAGACTATGTGCACGGAGCAGGGTACTTATCTGTTGTCGCGGAGACTGACTCGCAAGTACAAAGTAGTTGCCCATAAGTACCGCTTTCGTAAGTGAGCCCCCTAAAATAGCCGGTTTGCAATTATCCAAGCTCGACTCGACCGTATATAGGCAAATAATTGCCGCTTAACCTAGAAAACGGATTCTTTCCCCATCCGCCAGAAATCAACCCATTTGATCCAATATGTCGCCATCCAGAAGAAGCTTTGTGAAGACTGCTACGGCAACCGCAGCAGCGATCTCCTTTCCAACCATCATCCCTCGCCATGTACTGGGAGGCGCTAACTTCGTCGCCCCGAGTGACAAAGTAAACGTTGGCATCGTAGGGGTCGGCGGCCAGGGCAGACACAATACGCTCCAGCTTCTCCAACTCGACGATGTCCAAGTGACCGCTATCGCTGATCCGGCGGAATACTGGAATCTGAACGACTTCTACTACAAGGCCATCGCCGGCCGTGGCCCCGTCAAAGACATCATCGAAGAACATTTCGAAAAAAAGACCCCCAACTATAAAGTAGCCGAGTACGTCGACTTTCGTGAGATGCTGGAGAAGGAGTCGTCGCTGGACGCGATTCTCTGCGCGACCCCCGACCACACTCACGCCTTTGTGGCCTCCAATTCCATGAGGGCTGGCAAGCACGTCTATGTGGAAAAACCGATGGCCCACAATCTTTGGGAAAACCGCAAACTAGCCGAAATCGCGAAAGAAACGGGTGTCGCGACGCAAATGGGAAACATGGGCCACAGCTCCGAAGGGATCCGGCAAGTGGTAGAACTGCTCAGAGCCGGGGCCTTAGGAGAGGTGAAAGAGTCCCATTCCTGGTGCCATGCCACTCGGTGGACAAATGGACTCCAAGGTCTGCCTTTGGGTAGCACCATACCCCAACCTGACTTCGATTGGGACCTCTGGCTGGGACCCCGCGAAAAAATCCCCTACCACGATGACTATACTCCTGTGAAATGGAGAGACTTCTGGAGATTTGGCTGTGGCGCCATTGGTGACTTTGCTTGTCACGATATGGATGCTACCGTTTGGGCCTATGACTTGGCGGAGCCAGAATCCGTCCAAATCTACCCTATCGGACAAAGCAACGAGGAAATCGTGCCGCATGGGGAACTTGGATACTTTGACTTCAAAGCCAAAGGAAAACAAAAGGACATGAAGATTACCTGGTATGCGGGATCCGGAAGGCCCGACCATCACGAGTCGTTTCCCGAAAACTTCAATCTATCGAAAAGAGGACTTCTATTTGAGGGAACCAAAGGAACGATCCAGTGCGATGGCGCTGGTGGCGGACCTCGTATATTCCCGCAAGAACTGCGCACATCCATTAAGCGACCAGAGAAGACCCTTCGTCGAACCGGCGGACATCATCGCGACTGGATCGACGCCATAAAGGGAGGTCCCTCAGCGAGCTCAAACTTTGAATACGCATCGCGTTTGACCGAAATCGCCCTCCTCGGAGTTCTTTCTGTGAGAATGGGTGGAGCTAAGATCGAATGGGATGCGAAGAACATGAAAGCCAAGGGACTGCCAGAAGCCGACCAGTACATAAACGAACCCGTCCGCAAAGGCTGGGAAGTGGTGTAGAAAGCCGCCAACAAGGACACGTTTCAAGAAATTTCAAAGTAGCTCAGTGCTTCAGCCTGAGCCGTATCCAAACGTAGGAGCGGTTTTATACCGCGATTTGCCAACAGATCATTCTCCCAAAAAACATCGCGGTATAAAACCGCTCCTACGAGCTTCTTACGCAGTTGCTTGAGAATCAGTCTTCGCTCAAACTCCACCTGGACAAGTTACAGGCCTACTCAGTATCCACGGAATCTATCAAACCTGCTTCCGCAAAGCGGAATCCTGCTCGCCAACGGCGATCCCTGTTAGGCCACAAACCCCTACCCAATTATTCTGTTAACTGGGATTCTAAGCGCGACCGAGAATCTTGAGATAAATCATTTGCTAGGCCCGCATATAAAGATACAGAGGATATAACGTTTCCCTGACCTACGCTTCCAATACTCAAAACCTCTCGCCCCTTAGGCATGACGCTAACTCGAAGATCCTTTATTACAAAAGCTGCGGTCGCATCCGGTGCGGCTTCCGTTTTTCGCTTCGATATCCTGAAAGCCAAAACGGTCGGAGCCAACGAAAGTGTCGGAGTAGCCTTTATCGGAGTCGGAGGCAGAGGGGCTCGCCATCTCACCTCGGTTAAAGACGATCCTTTGGTTAAGATGGTCGCCTTCGCAGATGTAGATGACGCCAAGGCAGAGTCATCCTACAAGATGTGTCCGTCGGTTCCGAGATTTCGCGATTTCCGGAAGATGCTCGATAAACACGACAAAGAGATAGACGCCGTCGTCATTTCCACCCCCGATCATACCCATCATTTCCCAGCTCGCTGGTGCCTGCTTGCCGGTAAGCACGTTTATGTGGAAAAACCACTTGCTCACAGCGTCGATGAGTGCCGCGATCTTGCCTCTCTGGAGAAGCAAACGGGACTGGCCTGTCAAATGGGCAACCAAGGGCATTCCGGCCAAGGTATCGAACTTCTGGAAAAGTGGATCGAAGCAGGCATTCTCGGCGATATTGAATCGCTCGTCGCTTGGAACGCAACCGGCAAGCGACCAAATGCCAAAGTACGGCCAGCAGCTCAACCCATACCCGATACCTTAGACTGGGACCTCTGGCTAGGACCGTCGCCAGAAATTCCTTACAACAGCGCCTATTGCCCCGCCTCTTGGCGCTGGTGGTTCCAATTCGGACATGGCTCGCTGGGCGACTGGGCCTGCCACAACATGGACGCCCCTTACACCGCCCTCAACCTGGCTCTTCCCTCATCCATCAAGATTCGAAGCACCGGTCCAAGCAGATACAATTTTCCCGAGCATGCGGAAATCGACTATCGATTTCCACGGAAAGGAAATAGCGATATTTCTTTCAAATGGTACAGCGGCTCGGAATTTGGACCCGAACGCCCCAAGGATCTAGAATCCAGCCGGCAACTGGGAAGCAATGGCGGCGGCACCCTTATTTACGGACCTAAGGCAAATGTCATGATGAATTCCCACGCGAGCTCACCTCGAATTTTTCCAGAATCCCATTTCCGTGAACTTGCCCCAACCCTGCCCAAAGCAAGCAAACGGAGTAACCACATGAAAAACTGGATTTTGGCATGCAAGGGCGAGGAGAAGACGCGCTCAAATTTCGAATACGCCGCCAAGATCACTGAAGTGATTCACTACGGAAATATCGCCCTACATGTGAACCGTGACCTTAAGGTGGACCCGGCCAAAGGAAAAATCCTTAGCGACCGTGAAGCGACCAAACTGATGTCCTCTCCCAAACCTCGCAAAGGTTGGAAGATCTAAATACCAGCTGCGGAGTATCAATCCCTTGGCCACCATAAAGCGCCTTCCTCCAGCGGACGCACGATCTGTGAAGCAATTCGCATCGGTCCTCGGGGCAAGGTTAGCTCAGGGCGTTTCCAAGCATTCTTACGTTGCGCCATCTCATCAGCGCTCACCCTTACAAAGAGTTCTTCTGTGTCTCCGTCGAGACGGACGATATCGCCTTCTTTTATTAAAGCGATCGGACCACCCTTCCACGCTTCAGGCTCGACATGAACGACCAACGTGCCTCTGGACACTCCAGATAGACGCCCGTCTGTAACGACTGCGATGCGCGAGTCACTGCCCATGCCCGTTAGCGCTGCCGTAAGTCTTAATAACTCGGGGCAACCCACTGACACTCCCTGGTAACGTAACACAATGATGTCGCCATCGTTGATCCCTCCGCTCAACGCTTCTTTCACAGCATCGTTCTCGATATCGAATACGCGGGCGGGGCCTTCCAGTACCCTTTGTTGAGCGTTCACTTTGAATACACAGCCGCGGGTCGCAATACTCGCGGTCGTGTCGGTCGAGTGGTCCCCCTTAACAATCACCAACGAGGACCTCGCCTTAAGAGGAGATTCCACAGAGCGAATCACATCCGTATCCGGGTCTTGGAATTGAGGATTGGGGGCATCCGCAACGTCCGCGCCAATTGTTCTTCCTGAAATCGTCTTCGCTTCTGGATCGAGCAGTCCTTGCTCAATCATGTAGCGGGTCAGCGGAGGCAGTCCCCCCGCCTTCTCGTAGAGATCTACCATCACAAATTTTCCAGCGGGCAACAAATTCAGCAACACCGGCGTATTCGACTTCGCTCGAATCTCTTCCAGTCCAAAAGGGACCCCAAAGCCTTCTGCGATCGCAGGAAGATGAATGACAGCATTGGTGCTGCCTCCAATCGCATGCAGCATAGTGGCCACGTTGCTAAAAGATCGCTCATCCACAATATCGCCAACGGTTTGGCCCTCATTCCACATCCGGACGAGCGCCTCGGCCGCCTGTATCGCCTCATCGATTTTGGGAGCAAAGACATCGACATGATTCGAGTCCATCGCAGGTGTGCTCGCGCTCGAAAAAACTGAGATGCCCAAAGTAGAGGCTAACACCGCCAAGGTGTTAGAGGTCGCCATGACCCCGCACCCTCCCGGCGAGGGAAGCGCATTCAAAATGATGTCCTCGTACTCGTCCTTGGTAATCTCTCCTGTGGCCAGCCTGCCTGCCGCTTCGGTCGCGGTTTCTATCTGAATCGACTTTCCGGCCAGACTGCATCCCGTTCGAATGGTGCCTCCATGCACGAGAACCACGGGCAAGTCCTTGAGCCAGGAGGCGGCTAACATTCCCCCAGCCACCGTCTTGTCACAACCGGTAATGATGATCACGGCGTCCACCCGGTTGATCTCAACTTGCTGCACAATCGAACTCGCAAATATTTCTCTTGAAAACAAAGAAAGCCCCATCGCTCCGATGCGAGGGTCGTCGTCGTAGGAATGCCCCATCGAGATCGCGTCAGTAACCGCCGCTACCGGCTCGATCGCAGTCACCCAGCCCTGCGTCTTGAAAAGGTGGGACGCCATTTCTTCGGCCAATTTTCGGTGATGAAGATTGCACAGATTCGTTTCCCCACCTCCGTGCAGGATCATGACAATCGGACTTTTTTCGTTCGGCAAATAAGGAGCGTCCTTGCCTCCCCGGAATTCCGTTTTTACGGCCTGACGCATCCAGCCGTTTTTCATCGTCAGCGTGCAGCCACGCATCTCGCTGAAAAAATCGCTTCTCTTCTGTTTTTCCGAACTCATTGCCTACCGATTAGGCTGTTAGAACACGATTTCGCAAGGCTAACCTTGGTGCCCCAGCCATAATACACTCCACCTCACCCTGGAAGAGAGGATCGGCCCGGTCCTCCTAGTACAATCACCGCCCGAGCATTGAGTCCCGACAAGCGCAAAGCCATTTGACCGATCCTCCCGCAATAGAACAAAAACACGACGATCACTATTCTCACCCAAGCCATCTCGGAGATCGCCTGCTACCAAGATCAACTCTCTGTCCCAAACGGCACTTCGACCATCCTTTTCGTTGCCAGCGACTATAGAGCTAGCAAGCTTGAGTCCCATGATTCGCAAAGCTTTTGTCATGCAACTACACTCTGGCCAAACGGAAGAGTACATCAAACGCCACTCTCCTATTTGGCCCGAACTGGAAGCCGTCCTAAAATCGCATGGTGTCTCCAACTACTCCATTTTTCTACACGAAGGGACCCTGCAGCTTTTCGCCTACGCCGAAATCGAGGACGAGGCACGCTGGACCGCAATCGCTAACACCGAAGTCTGCCAGCGATGGTGGACCCATATGGGCGACATCATGGACAGCAACCCCGACCATAGTCCGACCGCCGTCGATCTAAAAGAGACCTTTCATCTCGATTGAGAAAGACTCCCTGATAGAACACCCAATGTAGGGCCTTCGCTCTTGACGGTCGTAGCCTTGGCGAAGTCTGTTGCGAAGCGCCGCGTATCTCGATTTTTGAAAACTCAACGCCCGGACGAGACCACGTAGGGGAAAAATTTTGGTTGATCTTGTTTAGAAAAGGGATCGCTAGCGCGAGCTGGATTCCGCTTTGCGGAAGCAGGATTGATAGATTCCGTGGATACTGATTAGGCCGGTAACTTGTCTAGGTGGAGCTTGAGCGAAGACTGATTCTCAAGCAACTGCGTAAGAAGCTCGTAGGAGCGGTTTTATACCGCGATGTTTTTTGGGAAAAGGTCTGTTGGCAAATCGCGGTATAAAACCGCTCCTAAGTTTGGATACAGCTCAGGCTGAAGCACTGAGCTACTTTCGAACTGTTGCAATCGCATAGCCATCAAGCCAATCTCGATCACACCAGCACAACTTTCCCCGGCGTGTAGTCCTTTTCCATGACAGACGGTGTGCCGATGTGGTCCTCGTACCAGCGGTCCCAAATGTCACGACTTTTCGTGGACATCAAATTTTGCATGCGAATCTGGCATTCCTCGCAAATCAGATAAGGCATATAGTAAAACAGCAAATGAGGGCCTTCGCATTGCCAAACCAATGTATAGGTAGTCACTTCGTCCTTTCCTTTTCCGCAGGTGAGACAGTTTTCGATCCATGGCTCGAAATCTTGCGGCGCCTCTTTGAGTAGCCTTTGCTTCCTCCCCTCAAAGTCACACGAATCGAGAAAGAAATTCCAAATGTCTCTCATCGTTTGCTTTGAAGAGGAAGCGGTCAGCTCCTCGTAACAATTAAAACACTGAGCATACTCAACGAGGACTTCGGGTTTGCGATACGCCTTCTGAATCAAATACGACGGACCCTCTTCGAGCAGCCGCGTACCACAGTCGACGCAGTGTGAAATCGGCTTCCCCGTTTCGAACGACTTAAGTTGATCAGGAATCTCTATGTAGTCGTTAATATAGAACGACTCGTCGTCACTCATCGCCCTTGAGTCTCTTCTTCGAAAAGCATTTCCCTCATTTCGCCGGGGATGTTCGTCGTAATCGACTGCGCACCCCATTCGACGAGTTGCTTTGCCGTTTCTCCGTCGTCAATGGTCCACACGTGGTACTCGTAGCCGCGCGCCTTCACTTCTTTGATAACCGACGGGTCGATTCCGCTTTTGCTGGAGCTAAACCCATCTGCGCGAATTTTCTTCAAGGTTTTTAATATGCGATTAAGGGACGGGGTCTTTTTTCCCGAGGCCGTTTCCTTAAACCCGGATAACCACATTGCCCTGTATTGAGGCGCCTTGGACTTGAGAGCGCGAATCACGTTCTCTTTGAAGGAAATCACCACAATCTGATCTTCGTCCAGACCGGACTTCGCTATTTCCTCGACTAGTTTCGGGACAATTGCCGGCCCGCTCTTGATTTCAATGTAGAATTTTTTGCCTTGGGGAACGGTTCGGAAGACTTCCGCTAACGTGGGCACCCTAGTGCCTGCGTAGCCAGCGCTGTGATACTGGCCGAAATCCAATTGGCGCAATTCATCCAAAGTAGACTTTCGCACTTTTAGATTTTGGCCCGATGTTTTACGGGTATCCTTGTCATGTATACAGATAATTTCTCCGTCCCTTGAGAAATGAAAATCGCCTTCGATGGCATCCGCTCCTTGCTGCCACGCCAGCTCAAAGGCCGGTATCGTGTTCTCCGGGGCATCTTTCGAAGCGCCCCGATGGGCCACAATTAAAGGATCCGCAAAGCAAACCCTATAGCTCGCAATCAGTCCAAGAATAGAAATCTTAACCACATTTTTCATATTCTATTACATTCTATCATCGATACGACCCAACCGCCGACACCTGTAAACTCGAAAGATTCCCAAACCGGTTTAGCGCTTCGAATTCGGATTTTCATTGGTAATCCTAATCAAATCGCCTGCGTTAACGGCATGAACAACACCCTTCTGCATTCGAAGAAACACTACACCACCCGCCGCTTCCAGTGCACGAATACTGTCTTTCAAGTAGACCGGTCCCTCGGGAGTTTTGACAACCGCAAATTTTGGACCCGCAGGAAGCTTTTTGAATGCCTCTTCAAAACCCTTCGCCAAGGTCACCAATTCGTTGTCAAACTCGACCGTGATACTGGGTCTTCCCGTATCGGGACCACTTTGCCCCCATGCCGGAATCGCTAGAATAACCAGCACCCACACCACACTGAAAGCGATTGTTGATTTCTTCTGTCTTCTCATAGCAAATTTCCCTTCTTAACACGTGTCGTTCTCACCGATCTCACCATAAGACCGCATAGCCCCATCCAACGAACGAGGACCGTCACATTGAATACTACCAAGCAATCTCCTCCAGCCTATATTTTCAAGAGGAATTCCAGTGACCTTCTCGAATTAACTTCTCATTGAATCTATCTACCTTAATTCTACTTTGTGAAATGGTAAGGCAACGACCTACCTTCTCGGCTAATAATTGACACTTATTCACCGTTTTCTTGGACATGATCTCTCTCGGACGCTTAAAACACTCCACTTATCTGTTGCTTTTCCTTGCCATGGCTTCGGTTCCTTCGATTGCAAAACCCGAAACGGAAAGAATTCCGCTTTGGCAAAAACCGGTCTACGCCAGCGATGGGGTCACGAAAACGGACAACGCATACATCACCTGCTTCCTTCCGGACCAGCCAAACGGAACCGCTGTCATCATTTGCCCCGGAGGGGGATACCGGAACCTCGTAACCGGCCCCGAAGGCTCTGGCATCGCCCGGTGGCTCAATTCGCACAGCATTACCGGTATTGTACTGGAATACCGACTACCCGAATCGGATGCTTTCAGACCCTTGTTCGATGCGCAACGAGCGATTCGCACAGTCCGAGTGAACGCACAGAAGTGGAATGTCGACCCCACAAAGATAGGCATCATGGGATTTTCCGCCGGCGGGCACCTGGCATCCACCGCGGCTACCCACTTCGATCTGGGCAATCCCAGCGCCGCGGATCCAGTAGAGAGAGTGAGCTCCCGCCCGGACTTCGCCCTACTCATCTATCCAGTCACCACAATGGGCGATGAGGCACATGCCGGCTCCAAAGCGAATCTTCTGGGTCAGAACCCCGATCAGTCCCTCGTCGAACACTTCTCCAACGAATTGCAAATCACGTCCAAGACCCCACCCACCTTTCTCGCCCACGCGGTCGATGATAAAGTGGTGTCATCGTTGAACTCCCAAATGTTCTACGACGCTCTCGTTGCGAAACGCATACCAGCAAAATACCTAGAGCTTCCTAGCGGAGGTCACGGCTTAAACGGATACAAAGGCGCCATGTGGGAGCGATGGCAGGAACAATCGATTCTTTGGTTGGCGGACCAGGGATGGATGCCCCATCGCGAGCCAACCGCCCAATGAGACTATCCTATTATGGAATGCTGATCTAGCGTCCCCATCATAATACCTTACAATGCCCTCTTAATAGTTTGGACACCTAGCGACAATTTTCCATCAGTCGCAGTTTGATGCACACTGAAGTACTCTGTTTCCCTCATTCAGGTTGACATTTCTTAATTTTCATTAATTACTGAAAGATAAAGAAAATGAAAGAGCTCGATCAAATCAAACAAGACTTCGTCGGTCAATGGGGAGCGCTCGGGAGCCAGTGGGGAGTGAACCGCACCATGGCCATGATTCACTCGCTCCTACTCGTTTCGCCAGACCCTTTGACCACCGACGAGGTGATGGAAAAACTGGAGATTAGCCGAGGCAATGCTAACACCAACCTTCGCGAGCTAGCCAGTTGGGGACTTGTCCGCAATGTCGTTCTGAAAGGAAAACGCAAAGACTACTACGAAGCGGAAAAGGATGTGTGGCGTATATTCTGTATCGTTGCTCGAGAGCGGAAACGCCGTGAAACCGAACCGGCGAGCAAAGTGCTGCAGAACTGTGTCGAACGAGCCCAGCGGATAAGAACCAAGGAAGCCAAAGCCCTCAGTAATCAGCTCAAAGAACTGAACGAGTTCGTCGAGCTGGCAAACTCGATCATGGACAAGGTCGCTTCCAAAGAACGCAGCGCCCTCGTTCCCAAATTGCTCAAGCTGCTATCGTAGTTTTTTTGTCTTAATTTTCATAATATTCTGAATTTTTAAATACTTTAGTCATGATTACCAAGACAATCGCCATAATTGGAGCAAACGGCTTTCTCGGCAAAACAACGGATCACTATTTCCGCAAGGTCGGCTGGAGGACCGTTGGATTCACTCGGGATCCGAAAGCACACACTGCCTGCACTAAACAAGTCCCATGGACTTCCGGAAGCCCCGAGAAGATCGCGCGTCACCTCGAAGGGGTTGACGCTGTGATAAACCTTGCAGGACGCTCCGTGGACTGTCGCTACAACCGGAAGAACAAGGCTGAAATACTAAACTCTCGTCTCGAATCTACACGGACCATTGAAAAGGCGATCGAATGCTGCCAAATGCCTCCAAGGATTTGGCTCAATGCATCCTCCGCGACAATCTACGAGGAAGCATTTGAGAATCCACAGACGGAGAAGAGCGGTACCTTGGGTCATGGCTTTTCCGTAAGTATCTGCCGCGCTTGGGAGAATGCGTTTTTCGAATCTAAACTACCGAATACGCGGAAAGTCGCCCTGCGCACTTCCCTCGTCCTAGGCCATGGCCGCAATAGCGTCTACCCACGACTTGCTCAGCTGACCCGCATGGGGCTTGGAGGAACGATCGGCGATGGAGAGCAAATGGTTTCTTGGATACACGAACTCGATTTCGCAAGGGCCCTTAAATTTCTCATCGAAGACGAATCCCTAGAGGGAGTCTTCAATCTGGCCGCACCCGCGCCATTGACCAATCGGGCGTTCATGAGGATTCTTCGTGAAAAAACCGGTCGCGCCATCGGGATCCCTACCCACGTTCCGGGGAATATTTGGAAAATCAATGTCGCAGTTGGGGACCATGTAGAGATCGGAGAGACCATGATCATCGTGGAGTCGATGAAAATGGAGATCAGTATTGAATCAAGTTGCTCAGGAATTGTTGATAAATTGCTTTGCCAAGAAGGAGCGTCCGTAAGCAATGGCCAGAACCTTTGCCTCGTTAGAACCGACTAATCCAAGTCGCTTTTCATTCCGCGCCATGAATACAGTTTCGCTCGATATTGCCACCTTGTCAGAACGCTATAGATCGAAGTCGCTAACTCCGACTCAATTGGTTTTAGAAGTTCTCCAACGAATTTCCGACGGCGACCCCAAAATTTGGATATCAGTCGATAGCGAAAAGAATTTGCTCCGACAGGCGGGTGAGCTAGAAGACAAACAAGCCGATTCCCTACCCCTTTACGGAATACCCTTCGCGATCAAAGACAACATTGACGTCGCCAACCTCCCAACGACCGCAGCCTGCCCTGACTTCAGGTCCTTTCCCGGGAGCGACGCAACCGTCGTTTCCCTTCTTCGCAATGCCGGAGCCATACCCATTGGGAAAACAAATCTAGATCAGTTTGCGACCGGCCTCGTAGGCATGAGATCACCCTATGGCATCCCAGACAACCCATTCAATCCTAAATACATTCCAGGTGGCTCTAGTTCAGGCTCAGCGGTTTCGGTAGCCTTGGGCCAGGTTTCCTTTTCACTCGGCACCGACACCGCTGGATCAGGCAGAGTACCTGCCTGCTTCAATAACTTGATCGGACTCAAACCCACCAAGGGAAGCATCAGTACCTTAGGAGTCTTTCCAGCGTGCCGCTCACTCGACTGCGTTTCCATTTTTGCCCTCAATGCGCATGACGCGCAGAAAGTATTCAATGTCGCTGCGATTCAAGACTTCGACGATCCCTATTCGAGGGAGGTACCCAAAGAACTGGATTCACTTAGCAGGATTCCCAAAGACGAGGCTGTTTTCGGTGTGCCTGATCCTCTGCAACTCAAATTTTTCGGTAACGAATCGTATCAAGAACTTTACCTGGAGAGCATTCGGCGACTCGAATCACTAGGCCACACAAGGAAGACGATCGACTTTAGCCCATTCCTAGAAGCGGCAAAATTGCTCTACGAAGGGCCTTGGGTAGCGGAACGATACTGGGCAACGAAGGACTTAATCGAGAATTCACCCGATTCGCTGCTTCCCACCACACGCAAGGTCATTGAGAAAGGGAATCTCGGCACCGCAGTGGAAACCTTTGACGCCATGTATAAACTACAGGCATCGAGAAAAAGAGCAGCCTCTATTCTATCTCAGGTCGACTTTGTCGCTACGCCTACTGCTGGAACACACTATAGAAAAACGGAAATTGAGTCTAACCCTATTCAATTAAATTCAAATCTTGGATACTATACGAACTTCATGAACCTCTTGGACCTGTCAGCGATCGCGGTGCCCACAGGTTTTACTGAGCACGGGCTTCCCTTTGGGGTTACCCTGTTCGCCAACGCATTTCACGACGAGTACCTTCTCGAAATTGCAAATCGACTTCACAGCGAAAGCGGATTGAATCTGGGAAAGTCCGAGGTCAAAAGACATCCAGAACTCGCCCCTGCTGAATACGACTCCGTGCCTATTGCGGTCTGTGGCGCTCACATGTCCGGACTTCCCCTTAACTCTCAGTTGAGAGAGCTGGGTTCGGTCTATCTAAAAACAATCCACACATCTCCCCGCTACCGACTATTCGCCCTCCCTAATACGACCCCTCCTAAACCAGGGCTCGTCAAAGATGCTGAGAACGGTGGCCCCATTGAGATTGAACTCTGGAACCTGCCTAAAACTCAATGGAGCACTTTCATTGGGAAAATACCGCCACCGCTAGGATTAGGCAACATCGAACTCGAAGACGGATCCTACGTAAAAGGGTTCCTCTGCGAAGCGTGGGCGGCAGAAGGAGCTCGAGATATCACCGACCTCGGGAGCTGGAGGAAATTCGTAAACTCTAGCGAACCGACTAGTCCGTGACCACAACCACATCGATCGATTCAGTGCGTTCTTCCCCGTCCCGCAAGAAGACGACCTCCACGGACTCACCGGGATTCAGCTCGTCGAACGCATTGTACATGTCATCGTAATTCGCTATTGGCTCACCATCAATCGATACGATGATGTCTCCCACAATTATCCTTCCATACTGGTCTCGAGACGTCCCACGCATGCCCGCTTTTTGGGCGGGAGAGTCGTCATAGACCTCTCGAACAATCACACCGTTAACTCCTATGGATCGAGCGATTCGATCTTCAAAAATAGATACTCCGATCCCCGATTGAACGGATCTTCCAAAACGGATGATTTGATCGACGATACGTTTAATCGTATTGGAGGGAACCGCGAAGCCAATTCCGGTTGAATCTCTCAAGATTAACGTGTTCATCCCAATCAGCCGACCCTGGCTATCCAGCAACGGTCCCCCGGAGTTTCCTGGATTGATCGCAGCATCCGTTTGGATCATGTCACGTATTGTGATACCTTCTACGATTGACGACATACTCCGACCCAAGGCTGACACATTGCCTATTGTCAGAGTGTGATCCAGGCCGTAAGGATTCCCAATAGCCAGCGCCTTTTGCCCAACCTGGACTTCCGCGGAATTGGCAACCTTGTCCCCAAAAGGAACGACATTGGTCTTTTTTAAATCAATCTTTAGGACCGCCAGATCCTTTCTGGGCTCTACCCCTACGATTGCCGCATTGTAAGTGTTGCCGTCAATCAGAGTAACGGCGACTCGAGACGCTCCCTGAACCACATGGAAGTTCGTAACGATGTGACCATCGCGATCCCACAAGAAACCCGAACCTGTACCGGCTTGGACTTCTGTCACGTTGAACGAGAAAAAATTGCGCCGCTGCTGTACGTTATGAACAAATACGACTGAAGGCGATGCATTTTGGAACACGCTAATCGTATTTCGCTCATATTCGAGCAACCCCTTTGGGAGATCAACGGTATCGGAAACAACGATGTTGGGTCCCTTTTCACTAGAGACGAAGTGCTTGTAGATTACGCTAAATGCAAACAGCGCGAATGCCGCTACCACAAATTTGTAGATAAACCTTAAAATACTGTTTCCTTGCATTTTTAAATCGAGTGATCTCCTTCGCTACTTCAAAGCAGAATTCACAGCCAAATCAAGACAACCCACCCACTTACGACGTGTATTTCCCCAAAAACCTTTATCAAACCGATCGAAGAAAGCGCTTTATTTCAGCTAAGTGATTGCCATCGAGTTGCTTGCCAATTACAATGCCCGCTCAACGATACTAGGCCAAAGTACTTTAAAGGATTGAGATTAGCCGTTGATCCCTCACATTTAAAAATGACATGTCTTCTTCAACTCACAGATTTGATGCTGCGATCGATAGCTTAAAAAAGGAGCGCTTGCGAATCACCGAACCGAGAAAGGCCTTGCTGCAACTTCTAGTCGGTGTCTCAAAACCGCTTTCCGCCGACGAGCTTCACGAAGCACTTGGTGCCGAGGAGTTCGATCTCGTAACGATCTATCGAAACCTGGAAGCCTTTGAGAATGCGGGCATCGTAAACCGTATGCCAACCGAATCGGGCAAATCGCTCTACGAGCTAAATGCGGAGCAGCATCATTATCACCATATCATTTGCAGAAAGTGTCACCGCACTGAAAAACTGGATACTTGCGAAGTGGTTAAATTGGAAAAGCTCGCCTCGGATCTTGGCTACTCAGAAGTCACCCATGTCCTCGAGCTCTATGGAGTTTGCGAAACTTGTCGCTAAAGCAAGTACTACTCCAGAATATCAAACACTCCATCGAAGTAGCCCTTGTAGAAGCTAATCACTTTGATCGCCACGAACACCGCTATTACCAGAAACAAGGCCTGAGGATAGACGAGGGTGGCTAGGAAAAGTCGTTTCTTGGCAGCACTGGAATACATCTCGGCTGACCGTTCGATATTGACGTCCAGCGATCCCGTCCGCTCACCGATGCGGTACTGCTGCTTCAACTCAAGTGGAAACCCGCCCTTATCCACAAATCCGTCGCTCGCCGGACGTCCGGCCTTTATGGCTCGAATAGCAAGTTGCCCTTCTTTTTCCAAACGTGAACTATCAGCCGCATCCAAGGCCCATTGCCAGCACGTTTCAACGGATACACCCGAACGCACGCAGGCCGCAAAGGTACGGCAGAATCGAGCAAGGTCCCGGTTGATCGAATATGATCTCACTATCGGCAAAAGCGACTGGAGTCCCTTTTTGAACCGTGGTGACAACTTGAAGGCAATGCTCAGAAGCGCAAGCAATGCCCATAGAGGGACCAAGATCATGCCCACACTCACGAGGTAAGCTTCGATCTTTCCATCCACCACATTCTCCAGTGGAAAGAGAAGCGCGGCAAAATGCAGGATCACAATCGGGTACAAAGAGGCTAGTTTGATCCGACTTTGAAAGGTGGCTGCTTCCTTTCTCGCTTCTCCCAGTTCTTTGAATACTGCGGGCAAGTTTCCTGACAATTCTGCCGCAGCGATGATCGAGCGTTCTCCACTTTCAAGAAATGGACAGTGCTGGTCGAAGGCCGCAGTCCAGCTTAAGCCCCCCTCAAGTCGCTGTGATAAAGAGTTTCCGATCTTCTTGGGAATCCCATCCGCCATGCTCACGGATTCTGCAGGACTGAATCCAGCAGTTAAAGACTCTGAAAGCTCAAAAAACCAAGAGGATACGCTTTTATCAGAAAAACCTGGCATTCCGCGTGAGGCTGCTAGAGCGCATCTAAAAACTCAATGCCTAACATCTTACACCGAGTCGCTCGGCAGTGAACCACAAGAGCGCCGCCCTTT
>Ga0255771_1000275_pt1 | contig 59402 bp, 72 predicted proteins | sample 011ome_19_FD_179969 | JGI IMG/M metagenome (GOLD analysis project Ga0255771, IMG submission 179969) | Coastal salt marsh microbial communities from the Groves Creek Marsh, Skidaway Island, Georgia - 011510BT metaG (version 2) | ecosystem: Environmental > Aquatic > Marine > Intertidal zone > Salt...
GGACTGGTATTTTTACAGCCTTGGAATTGCAATTTCAGCGAGTTTCGGTGTTCGCGGGGCGCAAGCCTTCTTTAAGAGGAAATGATATGAGTAATTTTAAATTAAGCCAGCGTAGTCTGGATCGCATCGAAGGTATTGATGAAGAGTTATACACTTTGGTTCGCACTGCCATTCATAATACGCCGTATGACTTTGGCATTCCCCACCTTGGCGGTTTGAGAACGATAGAGGAGCAGCGTTCCCTTGTGGATTCCGGGGCTTCAAAAACTATGAAAAGCAAGCATTTGGATGGAATGGCTTTTGATTTCATGGTGTTTTTGGGTCCGAAAGTTTGTTGGGAGTTAAAGTTTTATGATGATGTTGGCGATGCTATTGTAAAAACAGCTAAGGATATGGGCATTAAGCAGCTTAAATGGGGAGGTGCTTGGCACATTGACAACATCCTAGAGTGGGATGGTACAATGCTGGACGCATACAACGCGTATGTAGACGTTCGGCGCAAACAGGGCCGCACGCCCTTTGTGGACATGCCTCACTTCCAAAAAGGCTAAAAAGTTCTGGTACAAATGTATAAGACATGTTAGATAAACATCGTATGATGTAGGATAACGTGTGGTACTCAACTATGGACGACATTGCAGTCGTACAATTCGTGCAACGTTCTGTAAAAGAACGCAAAACAATGGTTCTTGATTTGTTGGAAAACAATGGAATTAAGAACATGGAGCATTATCAGCTGTGCATGGGCGAACTTAATGCTTTAAACTTTATCTCTCAGGAACTCTCGGGCCTGCTAGAAAAACAGGAGCAATTTGATGACTAAATCATCTGCCGCGGTAGATTTAGATGCCGCGAAAGCTGGTGTTGAGGCAATGTATGTCGCACCAGAAGAACGCGTTTTAGATCCGACAAAAGCGGATCAAAGCCTTTTAGAACGAATGCCTTCTCCAAGCGGATGGCGAATGCTTGTACTTCCATACCGGGGAAAAGGTCAGACTTCCGGGGGGTTGTATCTTCCAGACAAGGTTGTTGAAGATGGTCAGGTTTCTACCGTAGTGGGATACGTGATGAAACAAGGATCTCTTTGTTATAAAGATGCGGATAAGTTTCCGGATGGTCCATGGTGTAAGGCCGGGGACTGGGTAATTTTCGCACGATATGCGGGATCTAGGTTTCGTATTGAAGGCGGCGAAGTCCGTATTATTAACGACGATGAAATTCTTGGGGTTATTTCAGATCCCGAAGATATCATAAGCTTGTAAGGAGGGCGGAATGGCCGAAGCAGAACAACTTGAACAGGAAGCTACTGAGGCGGAAGTTACCGAGGTAGAGGTTACAGAAGAGCCACGAATTCAATCGGAGTCTTTTTCTTCTTCGGAAGAATCTGAAAGTTCTGGTGAAACGGAGCAAGAGCAGGAGGTTAAAGGCGCGCAGAAGCGCATTAACCAGCTTACTAAAAAAATGCGCGATGCGGAAAAGCGGGAAAAAGAAGCTATTCGCGTAGCTCAACAAATTCAAAACGAGGCGACGCAGTTAAAGGCGCGAATGCAGCAATTAGATAATGGCTACATTGAGCAATTTGGTAAAAGCCTTGAAATTGAGACAAATCAAGCGGAAGCGACGTTAAAAAGGGCTATCGAAGTTGGCGATTCGGACGCCATTATTTCCGCCCAGCGTCAATTGTATGAGCTAAACGGCCGTTCGCAGCAACTACAGGTTGCGCAACAGCGAAAAAGACAGGAGGCGGAAGCGGCGCAATGGCGCGCTCAAAACCCTCAAGCGGCGCAGCAACAGCAAATAGCCCAACAACAGGCGATTCAACAGCCGCAGCAAGTGCGTCGTCCGGATGCAAAAGCCGAGGATTGGGCCACGCGCAATTCGTGGTTTGGAGAAGATCAAGCAATGACTTTTGCAGCGTTTGGTATTCACAAAAAGCTTGTGGAGGACGAAGGGTTTGACCCGCAGGATGATTCCTACTATACTGAACTAGACCGGAGACTTCAGACGGAGTTTCCGCAGAAACTCGGTTCCAGCAAACGGCCCGCTCAGACGGTCGCTGGTGTAAGCCGCGCAAGTAATGCTTCTGGGCGCAGTAGAAGGGTCAAACTCACCCAGACCCAAGTTGCAATAGCTAAAAAATTGGGTGTGCCGCTAGAAGAATATGCGAAATACGTGAAGGATTAACGAATATGTCAGATACAACGAAAAAAGATCGTTTTGAGGGCATAGATCGTGCGCCTCGCGCTAACAAAACTAGGGAAAAAACGGCTGCTAGAAAGCCGTGGGCTCCCCCGTCAATGCTTGATGCTCCCCCTGCGCCGGAAGGCTATAAACATCGTTGGATCCGTGCGGAAACACGCGGTTTTGATGATCGGAAGAATATCAGTGCGAAACTCAGAGAAGGCTGGGAATTGGTTCGTCAGGACGAATACCCCGATTTTGAGGCGCCTGTTGTTGATACAGGGAAATATGAAGGAGTGTTTGGGGTAGGCGGACTGCTTCTTGCAAGGATACCTTTGGAAACGGTTGCAGAACGGAGCGATTATTTTGCTCAGCGAAATAACGATCAAATGCAAGCTGTGGACCATGATATGCTGCGTGAGAATGCACATTCAACCATGACGATTACTAACCCTGATCGTCAATCTCGTGTAACCTTCGGTGGCCCTCGTAAATAGGGGCTGCCCTCTTAGGAGAAAAATCAAATGGCAAATGCTAATACTGCCTATGGTCTTCGTCCTATCGGGCTAGTTGGTGCTGCGGCTAATACTACGGGTGTAACCCAGTATGAAATCGCGTCCAACAACACTAATGCTATTTTTCAATACTCTCTTTGCGTTCCTTTGGCCGCAGGGGTTATTGACCACGCCGGTGCTACTAATGGTGGTACTACGCAAGCGTTAGGTGTCCTGATGGGTGTAGAATACGTGGATTCGGTTTCAAAGAAGCCCGTGTTCATTAACTACTGGCCCGGTTCTGGCTCTGTAAGCGTTGACACTAATCATCCTGTCAAAGCTTTTGTAGCAGATAACCCGAACCAACTGTTTCAAGTCGCGTCAGACGCGTCTTTGACAGACCGCGCAACTGCACAAGCGGCCGTTTTCGCAAACGCGTCTTTGGGCACTTCCGCACGCACCGGATCTACCTCAACGGGTAATTCTAACTCTGCATTGGGTGTATCTACAATTAACACCACGGCAACCCTTCCGCTCCGTATTGTTGGCATCATGGACGATGAAGCTAACAGCGATTATACCGCGGCGGGTATTCCGATGATTGTACGCATTAACGCGCACTTCAATGCTCCAACCAGCCGTTTCGATTCGCAGACCACCGCGACATCGACAGGCATTTAAGGAGGGATATAGAATATGGCTATTTCTCGCGCACAACTAGCGAAAGAGCTAGAACCCGGCCTTAATGCGCTATTTGGGTTGGAATATGATCGTTACGAGAACGAGCATTCTGAAATTTTTGACGAAGAAAGCTCGGACAGAGCTTTTGAGGAAGAGGTTATGCTCGGGGGCTTTTCTACGGCGCCAGTAAAAGGTGAGGGTTCATCCATCAGCTTTGACGACGCACAGGAAACCTACACTGCTCGTTACTCTCACGAGACTATTGCACTTGCCTTCTCTATTACAGAGGAAGCGGTGGAAGATAACTTGTATGACCGCTTGTCTGCGCGTTATACGCGGGCTCTTGCACGGTCAATGTCTCAAACCAAGCAAATCAAAGCTGCGGCCGTGTTAAACAACGCGTTTACCGCAGGCGCTTCCGCTATTGGCGATGGTGCCGCACTTTGTTCTGCGTCTCACCCAACTTTGTCTGGAAACCAAAGCAACCTTTTGGCAACTGCGGCAGACTTAAACGAGACGTCTTTGGAGCAAATGCTTATTGATATTGCGGGTTTAACCGACGAGCGTGGTCTTAAAATTGCGGTTCGCGGAATGAAACTTATCATTCCAAAAGAATTGCAGTTTATTGCAGAGCGAGTGTTGAACTCAAATCTGCGTCCGGGCACTGCGGATAACGACACCAACGCAATGAAAAATATGGGTATGTTGCCCGACGGAGCGGTTGTAAACCACTTCCTGACAGACAGCGACGCATATTTTATCAAAACTGATGCGCCAAACGGTTTCAAATACTTTAACCGTTCGCCAATTAAAACTGCAATGGAAGGTGATTTTGACACTGGAAACATGCGGTTCAAGGCACGTGAGCGTTATAGCTTTGGTGTTTCAGACTGGCGGTCTGTTTTCGGTACACCCGGAGCGTAAAATATGTTATAGTGGGGCGGGGTATTTCATACTCTCCTCCCTTATAACTGGGGCAACCTCGGTTGCCCCTTTCTTTTATTTGCAATCGATCATTTTGTTGACGTCAACAAAATGATCGATTTTACTAGCAGATATGTTTTTATATCATGCTTTCTTTTTTCTCAAACTTCTGTATGCTTAGTGTATCCCTGACAGTCGCATTGGGCGACTGACTTAACCCAAGACAGGAGTATCACATGGGTACAACTACTTTTTCTGGTCCGATTAAAGCCGGAACCATCAAAGAAACTACGGGTACAACCCTTGGTTCAAACATCAAAAACACCGGTAATGTGGTAATGTCTCAGACATTTGCAGCAGATTTATCTGGTGGTGCATTAGCTGCGTCTGTAACAGACGTTGTTATTCCAGCAAACTCTCAGATTATTGATTGCGTGATCGATGTGATTACAGCGGCTAACGCAACAACAAATCTAAGTGTTGGAGACACAGTAGGCGGTGCGACCTCAATCTTAAATACTTTTGCAAGCGGTACAACAGCAGGTCGTAAATATCCAACTACTGAAGCAGGTGGAACGTTAGCGTGGGAAGATACAGGAACTGCGGACATTCGTCTAACAGTGACAGCGTCAGCGGCAACTACTGCCGGAGAAGTACGGTTTACTATTCTGTACGCTCAGAACAATAACCTTGGTTAAGGGAGGTTATTATGGCTGGTTCAGACGTAAAAACTAAACGACTGGCGGCTACAGGTTCCGCGGGTGTGGGTCCAGCCCGCATCCGCCAAGTTCAAGTTAAGACAACAACCGGTAGTCCCCGACTTACTATTACAGATGGTAACGGGGGTTCTACTGTTTTGGACATGGACCTAAATGCGTCAGACACCCACTCCGTAAACATACCGGACGAAGGGTTGCGTGTAAGCGACATTTATGTGTCGTTGTTTACAGCATGTACTTCTGTGACGGTTTTTTATAGTTAGGGGTAATCATGGCCGGATCGGATTTAAAAGCAAAGTATCTTACCGCTACGGGTACGGTAGTAAGTGGTCCGGCCCGGCTTAATGCAATTCATTACCATTCCGCGGGTTCTACGGGGTCCGTTGTTTTGCGTGATGGGGGCGCGTCGGGAACCACTGTATTTACGTTAGATTTTCATGCAAATTCGACGGGTGATCTGACAATACCTCAAGAGGGGGTAAGGTTTAATACAGACATTCATGCAACGTTTACCCACGTAACTAGCATGACGTTTTTTTACAAATGAGGGTGTTATGGCGACAACTAAAAACGTAGAAAGACTGCCGTCCGGAAGGTTAAAATACCGGGGAGAAACATTTGCAGGATATAATAAACCCAAGCGCACTCCCGGAAAAGCCAAAAAAAGTGCCGTTTTGGCAAAAAAAGGCTCTGAAGTTAAATTGGTTCGGTTTGGGGACTCTAATATGTCTATCAAGAAAGACCAGCCGGGAAGACGTAAAAACTTTCGTGCCCGACACAATTGTGACACGGCAAAAGACAAATTTTCGGCCAGATACTGGTCCTGTAAGGCGTGGTGATAGCAGGGAAGCTTTTATAATGGCATATTCGAAAAAATCTAAAGGCGCTTCCAAAAAAAGTAAGGGCAGTAAAATTTGTCCTGCTGGAAAAGCGTGGGCCGAAAGAACGTTTGATACATACCCGTCAGCATATGCAAATATGGCGGCGTCCAAATACTGCAAAGACCCCAACTACGCGAAAAAATCAAAAGGAAAGAGCAGTGGGCGGCGAACTAGCTAAATGGCGAAAGCAAAAATGGGTTAGGATTGATAGCTCCGGCAATATTGCGGGAGAATGCGGGACGTCTGAAGACAAGAAAAACCCGGACAGGTGTTTGCCCATAGCCAAAGCCCGTTCTTTGTCAAAAAGCCAGCGTAAATCTACTGCTGCAAAAAAGAAGCGCGAAGGTAAAAAGGGCAAAACCAACGTAAAAAACACAAAAGCAGCCGAAGTAACGTATGCTGCTACGGGGGGAGAAATACGCTCTACAAAGCCCAAACGCCCGTATAACGGGTCGTCTAAAAACGGCGCTGTAGTGGCCCGGGGCTGCGGAAAGGTGATGGCTAATCGCCGTAAGCACACCAAAGGATCGGTGTCGCGGGCATGAATATAGAGTTTTTCGATCAAAAAGTAGAGGCGGTTATTGTAAAAGAGTTGTTGCAATGGTCCCGGGACGTTTTGGAAAAACCTAACGCGTATTTTAATGATTTGCCGCCTTGCCCTTATGCAAAACAGGCGTGGGCGGAGGACCGTGTTGCAATACTTTTTAAATACGATAATTCATATCAAACGCTTTATAAGTGCATTTCTGAGTTTGACGACGGGTTTGATTTGGCCATAATTGTGGACCTTGCAGATAAAAAGTCTGCGGAAGATTTTCACGATTATTTATATGACTTAAACACCGTTATTTCTGAGGGTATGTTTATTGACCGCGATATTTGGTTAATGGGATTTCACCCGGAAGACGAGGAAAATGAGTTTGTCGAAGACATAGATTTTGAGCCTTTAACCGATACGGAATACAGCTTAATTTTCATACAACGGCTATCAAAGGTACAAAAGTCTTCGGACAGCTTGGTTAAAACAGGTTACTATGATACATATAAGAACGAGTATAACGCTCAAGAGTTAATGGACCGTAGAAAACAACTTTATAGGAGACTGCAAAATGGCAATGCGACCTAAGAAGATGCGCGGCGGCGGCATGGTTAAGAAGATGCGCGGCGGCGGCATGGTTAAGAAGATGCGCGGTGGCGGCATGGTTAAGAAGATGCGCGGCGGTGGAGCGGTTAATAAACGAGCTAAGAAGCGGAGCTAGTCATGGCGGTTTCCGGTACGAAGGCGTTTGAGTTAGACGTCACCGAATATATAGAAGAGGCGTTTGAGCGGTGTGGCTTAGAGGTTCGCACTGGTTATGACATTCGTACCGCGAAACGATCTTTAAACCTTATGTTGGCAGAATGGGCCAACCGCGGGTTGAATCAATGGACTATTGCGCAAACGCAAGTTACTGTTGTTCAAGGTCAAACGGACTATTCGTTGGGGGCAGATACTATTGATGTGTTGTCCGCGGTGGTTCGTAACGATAGTGTGGATTATGGTATTCAACGCGTAAGCCGCGACGAATATCTTAATATTCCTACAAAAAGTTCACAATCTCGGGTGTCGCAATTTTTTGTAGATCGGCAAATAAACCCCACTTTAAAGGTTTGGCCGGCGCCCAATAACAGTACGGATATTTTGATTTTTGATCGGTTAGTTCGCATGGACGACGCGGATACTCCGATTAATACGATGGAATTGCCGTTTCGGTTTTACCCGTGTTTGGCGGCAGGATTGGCTTATTACATTGCCATGAAGCGTGCGCCTGATCGGGTGCAGCTTTTAAAAGCGGTGTACGAAGAAGAGTTTGAGCGCGCGGCAACTGAGGATCGGGACCGGGCGTCATTTAACGTTCAACCCAGTTTGGACTATTATCGGATAAATTAATGAGCAAGTACGCATTAGGCAAAAACGCATATGGCATATCGGACCGTTCTGGTTTTCGATATCCTTTGGGCCGAATGCGTAAAGAATGGACGGGTATGATCGTCGGGTATGACGAGTGGGAGGCCAAGCAGCCTCAATTAGAGCCCCGTCGGAAGGTAATTGATGCGCAAGCGTTAAAGGATCCTAGACCGGACAGAGTGGAGCCGTTAGACGTTTACGTGGGCGTGCCTCTTGTAGAAAACCCTAATCTTCATTCGCCTAATGCGTTTGGGTTTGTTGGAAGTGTGACGGTGACAACATGAGTTTTACATACGCGGAACTTAAAACAGCTATTCAAGATTATACGGAAAACGATGAAACAACGTTTGTAAATAATTTGCCGTTGTTCATACGGTTAGCCGAAGAGCGCATACTTAAAAATGTTCAATTAAGTTTGTTTCGTAAAAATGTTAGCGGCGCAATGACAACGGGTAATCAATACTTAGCCATGCCCAGTGACTTTTTAAGTCCGTTTTCATTGTCTTTTGTGGATGCAAATTCAGACATGACGTTTTTAGAATTTAAGGACGTAGACTTTGTGCAGACGTACAACCCGGATCCTACAACCACTGGAAATCCTAAATATTATGCCGCGTTTGATGTAAGCAATTTTATTTTGGGGCCAACACCAAATGCCGCGCGGGCGGTAGAATTGCATTACTTTTATCGTCCGGCGAGTCTAACGGCCGGAACCGACGCGGGCACTACGTGGCTAAGTAAAAATGCGGAGTTAGCGTTGTTGTACGGCAGTTTGGTTGAAGCCTACACGTATATGAAAGGGGATCCTAACCTAATGCAATTATATAATCAGCGTGTTATGGAGGCGTTGGGTAGGTTGAAAAACCTTGGCGAAGGGCAAGAGACTACGGATCAATATCGTAGTGGGACATTACGGATACAAAGAACATAAGGAGGCTTTTAAATGGCTTTTACAGGAAACTATTTATGCACTTCTTTTAAGAAAGAACTTCTTGAAGGGTTGCATGATTTTAACGTAGGCGCAAATACATACAAACTTGCGCTGTATGATAACAATGCTTCGTTTACAGCGGCGACCACTGTATATACTGCAACGAATGAAATTAGCGGCACAGGTTATTCTGCTGGTGGCGGGACATTGACGAACATTGATCCGACTACAAGCGGAACAACGGCGTTTATTGATTTTGCAGATTTAACGTTTAGCTCGGCAACGATCACTGCTCGTGGTGCGTTGATTTACAATTCAACCAACGGCAACCGCACAGTTTGCGTGTTAGATTTTGGGTCAGACAAAACATCAACGGCTGGTGATTTTACTATCGTATTCCCAACAGCAGACGCAAGTAACGCAATTGTTCGGATAGCCTAATGACTGACATTATCGTTCCAATAGGCGGTTGGTCCCGCTTTGGTTGGGGCGATATGCCGTGGGGTCAAACGGACCTTCCAAAAGCAGTAACCGCTATTGGCTCTGTAACGGTTGTTGCAGAGGCGAATGTCCCTGTAACTGGACTTGAGGCTACAAGCGGCGTAGGCGGCGTAACGGTTGTTGCAGAGGCGAATGTTTCCCCTACGGGCGTAGAAGCTACAGGTGGCGTTGGTTCTGTAACGGTTGTTGCGGAAGCGAATATAAGCGTAACAGGTTTAGCCGCTACAAGTTCGGTTGGTTCGGCAACTGTTGAAGCGGATGCAATAATAACCATACCTAGTGGCCTGCAAAGCCAAGCCTTTGTGCATGGTGGGTATATACAAGTTGAAGCAGACGCAAATGCTCCAGTTACTGGTTTGGGTTCTACAGGATCTATTGGATCCGTAACGATTGAAGTTAGAGCCTCGGTAGAGGTTACGGGCGTTTCGGGCACTGGCGCCGTTGGAACAGTTGTAGCCAACGCAAATGCAAACGTTCTTGTATCTGGACTTTTCGCAACGGGTAGCATGGGTCAGGTTCTCGTGTGGGGAACCATTGTTCCAAATCAAAATCCGAGTTATACTCCAGAAACACCATCTTCCACCCCAGCATGGAGTGACGAAACACCGTCTCAAACTCCGGGCTGGGATGACATAGCAGCATAGGAAAAAATTATGCCTAGTACATATACACTGAATAACGGTATCGAACTCATCGGCACAGGCGAACAGTCGGGCACATGGGGCGATACAACGAACACGAACTTTGAACTTCTGGATACCGCGCTTGACGGTCAGGTGTCTGTAACGCTTGCAGCCACGGGGTCTTCTGGATCTCCTAACACGTTGCCTATCAGCGATGGCGCGTCTTCTAATGGACGTAATCGTTTGGTTATTTTTGGCGATGGCGGGGATTTGGGCGGCACTGCGTTTGTGCAGCTTACTCCGAATGACGCGGAAAAGATTATATATGTGCGGAATAACCTGTCTGGTTCGCGCAGCATCTTGTTGTTTCAAGGGACATATAGCGCAAGTAACGACTACGAGGTGCCTGCGGGTACGACAGCGGTTGTATTTTTTAACGGCGCTGGAACTGGCGCGGTCGCGGCGAACGTCTTTAACAACGCGTTTTTTGACAGCTTGCGTTTGGGTAGCGTGTCAGTGACTGCGATTCTTGACGAAGACAACATGGCTTCGGATAGCGCAACAGCGTTGGCAACACAGCAGTCTATCAAGGCGTATGTAGATACACAGGTTGGCGCGAACAACGAACTGTCCGAGGTTCTAGCTAACGGTAATACGACTGGCGGTAATAACATCGTATTTAGCGCAGGGGACAATATTACCAACGCTTCTGGCGATTTAACGTTAGATGTTGCAGGAGATATTATTCTTGATGCTGATGGAAAGCAGATAATATTTGCGGATGGCGGCACACAGTTTGGTCAAATATCTACAAACAGCACTCCAGCAGATATGGCGATAAAATCTCTTATAAGTGATGAAGATATTATTTTTCAGGGTATTGATAACGGTTCTAGTATTACTGCCCTTACCCTTGATATGTCTGAGGCGGGTAACGCAAGTTTTAATGCGAATGTTACTGTCGGCGCAAATTTTGACGTATCTAGCGGCACGATTAAGCTGGATGGTAATTATCCTACAGGTACAGGCAACGTAGCGTTGGGTAATACTGCTTTAGATAGTGTTGCCTCAGGTGGTTCTAATAACGTAGCTATTGGTAACACCGCAGGTACAGCTTTAACAACAGGAAGCGATAACACTGCTTTGGGTGGCGGTGCGCTTGCCACAGCTTCAACAGCTAATTACAACACAGCCGTTGGGATGAACTCTTTAGGTAGTGCAACAGGCAGTTATAATACGGGTGTTGGGCGTAGGTCACTTAGAAACACTACTTCTGGTCAGTACAATGTTGGGGTTGGTGCTGATGCGTTATTCTCCAACACCACCGCAACCGAAAACACCGCTGTTGGTTACGAAGCTGGTTATGCCAACACTACAGGGATACGAAACACTTCTGTTGGTAAAGGTGCTGGGAAGGGAACAACAACTTCTAATGACAACACGAGCTTTGGAGCAGTAGCCCTAACGAATAATACAACAGGTGCATATAATACTGCATCGGGAGCGTTTTCGCTGTACTCCAGTACCACCGCATCTGGTAACAGTGCATTTGGTTATCGTGCAATGTACACAAACACGGAAGGTGAGTTTAACACTGCATTGGGTCGTGAGGCATTAGAGGCTAATACGACAGCGGATAACAACACGGCTGTTGGCTTCCGTGCTTTGACATCAAATACTACTGGCGCAAAAAACGTAGCTGTCGGACGGGATGCACTTGGTTCTAACACCACCGCATCTGAAAACACTGCTGTTGGAGTTGAGGCTGGGTATAGCGCAACGGGCAATCAAAGACTGTCTCTTCTGGGTTACCAAGCAGGGTATTCTAGTACGAATGGAGACACAACAGCAGTAGGCTATACCGCTTTAAAACAAAACACTACTGGAACAGGCAACACCGCTCTTGGCAGTTATGCACTGACTGCAAACACTACTGCGGGTAACAATACGGCTGTCGGTTTTCAAGCGATGCAAGCAAACGTTACTGGCTTAGAAAACGTTGCTGTTGGTGAAGGTGCGCTTAAAGCTAATCTAAGTTCATACAACGTTGCTGTTGGTCGTTCGTCTATGGTTGCCAATACATCAGGAAACCGAAACACCGCTGTTGGTGAAGGCACTTTGAAAGCCAATACTACAGGTATTAGAAACGTTGCTGTTGGTCGTACCGCACTTATTTCAAACACAACAGGTAGCTACAACACTGGATTGGGTATGGACACTTTAGGTGCTAATACTACAGCATCTAGTAATACGGCTATTGGTTACGCAGCTATGCTTGATAATACTTCTGGCAGCAATGGTGTGGCTGTTGGTGTTAATTCTTTATATAATAACACAACAGGTAGCTACAACGTAGGTGTTGGGGCGCAGTCACTTGAGGCCAACACGACAGGCGCAAATAACGTTTCTATTGGTCATCAGTCTTTACATGCCAACACCACTGCCGACAACAACACTGCCGTTGGGTATCAAGCGGGGTATAGTAATACTACTGGTACACCTAATACCTTTTTGGGTGTAAAGGCGGGGTTTACTAACACTACAGGTGGGCAAAACTTAGCTGCTGGAGGCTTTGCTCTATACTTTAACACAACAGGAGCCAACAATACCGCACTTGGTAGGTCTGCATTAGAAAGCAACACCACCGCCAGCAACAACACAGCCGTTGGGTATCAATCACAATATTCTAACACCACAGGCCAACTAAACACATCTATTGGTAGGCTTGCACTGTATACCAATACCACAGGTAGCTATAACACTGCGTTAGGTACTACATCTTTATACTATAACACCACGGGTGAACAAAACACGACTATTGGCCGTGATAGTATGTTTGAAAATACTACAGGTAACTATAACACGGCAATGGGTCATGCTGCTTTAAACAAAAACACCACCGCCAGCAAGAACACTGCTGTTGGTTACACAGCGATGTATGCCAACACAACTGGTCAAGAGAACGCTGCGTTTGCAAAAGATGCGTTGCAGCAAAACATCTCTGGCAGTTTCAACACGGCAGTCGGACATCAATCTCTTGTCTCCAACACCACCGCCAGCCAAAACACTGCTCTGGGTTATCAGGCTTCTTACGCATCAAACTCAGGGCAAAATGTTTCTATTGGTTATCAATCTATGCTTGATACAACGTCAGGCGGTCTAAACGTAGCCATTGGCTATCGCACCTTGTACGAAAACACCACAGGTGCAAACAACGTGGCTATGGGTCACTCAGCACTTCTAAATAACACCACCGCCAGCAACAACACAGCGGTTGGGTATCAAGCATTACACGATAACACTACTGGCACTTTTAACACTGTTCTGGGTCTTAAAGCAGGATATGAAAATATAACTGGCAGTGAAAATGTTTTGATTGGGCATGAAGCGGGTCGTGATGGAACTGCTCTTAGTGCTTCAACTATGATAGGTCGTATGGCAGGACGCACTGCAACTGGGGCAAGTAATACTTTTCTTGGGCATGAGTGTGGGATTTTAGTTAGTAGTGGCGCTAAGAACACCATCATAGGCCGCTACAACGGCAACCAAGGCGGCTTGGACATCCGCACCTCAAGCAACAACATCGTGCTGTCGGATGGGGATGGTAATCCTAGGTTGTTTTGGCACGGAGGAAATTCATATCCTTACTGGGATATGAGAAGCGATACCAACGCCCAAAACATAGCAATATTTAGACACTTAGGAAATACCCCCTATGGCCCTGCCATTGGTTTTAGTAACGCCTCACCTAACAATACAACTGCTTACTTTTTGCAATGCACTGATTCAACCACAGATAGGATGAGGATTTATTCTAACGGCAATGTTGTAAATACAAACAATAGTTACGGTGCTATCTCAGACATTAAGCTGAAAGAAAACATTGTTGATGCTTCATCGCAATGGGATGACATCAAGGCGTTGACTGTCCGCAAGTACAGCATGAAAGCAGATAATCTTGACGCACCAAATATGCTGGGGGTCATTGCGCAAGAAGTTGAAGCGGCTGGAATGGGCGGTCTTGTGTTTGAAAGCCCAGATAAAGATGATGATCTGAACGATCTTGGAACAGTCACTAAGCAGGTCAACTACTCCATCCTCTACATGAAAGCAGTCAAGGCACTGCAAGAGGCAATGGATCGTATTGAAACTCTAGAGGCAAAAGTAACTGCCCTAGAAAACGCATAACATTAGTCAGAAAAGGAGAAAGACATGACTGATACACCAACTGCGGAAGAAATCGCACAACACTACACAGCAATGGGTCACTCTGTTGACTTGCTAAACGCTGGCAAACCAGAGGACATGGAAGATGCTGAATGGGCTGACACTGTGTCACGCAACGTAGAGCATCTACAGCTAATGGTTGCTAAAGACTTCTGGACTACAGAAGATATGACTGCTGCCAATGCAGCTATTGCAGCTAACTCGTAAAACTTTAACATAGGAGACTCGTAATGGGAAAAAATGAAAAGACCCCGATTACAGTCAACGACATAGAATACTTTGTCGAAGACATGACGGATAAACAAAAAGCAATGCTAAACCATGTAAACGATCTAGGGCGTAAAATGGATAACGCTCAGTTTAACTTGGACCAGCTTGCGGTAGGCCGTCAGAAGTTTGTTGAACTCTTGGCTGACGCTTTGGAAAATCCAGAGGAAGTCGAAGAGGCGGAAGTTGTAAACTAGGGGTGCTAAATGCCACTGACCAAACTCCAGTTCCGACCCGGAATAAACAGGGAAACCACATCGTACTCTAATGAGGGCGGTTGGTTTGATATGGATAAGGTCAGGTTTCGTTTTGGCTTTCCAGAAAAAATAGGTGGGTGGGAGCCCAGTTCTTCCACCTACTTTTTAGGTACATGCCGTGCGTTGCACCCATGGGTCGCGCTAAACGGCGAACGGTACTTGGGTGTAGGTACGCACTTAAAGTATTACATTAACGAGGGCGGCGGGTATAACGACATTACGCCTATTCGTGCAACTACGGCTGCGGGGGACGTAACGTTTTCGGCCTCGGCCAATACGTTGTCTGCGGGCATTAGTGCCATTGACGATAATATCCCGCTTACAAGCGCGAGCGGATTTCCGGATTCCGGTATTATTAAAATTGGTACAGAGATTATCAGCTACGCCAATATCTCCAGCAATACTCTAGTGGGTTGTGTGCGGGGTATTCGTAGCACCACGGCTGCGGCGCATTCCTCTAGCGCGGCAGTTACTTGCTCCACGATTATTGTGACCGACACCGATCACGGTGCTTTAGAAAACGACTTTGTTACGTTTTCAGGGGCAGCTACGTTAGGCGATGCTGTTACGGCGGAGATATTAAACCAAGAATACCAAGTCGTTTATGTTAAAAACGACAACAGCTACTACATAAACGTTCGCTCCGTTGCTTCTATTTCTTCGATCACTACCTCGGGCGGAATAGATGACACGCTTGTTTTTGCGTCTACGAGCGATAGCGGCAATGGTGGCTCAAGCGTTGTGGGCGCATATCAAATCAACACGGGCCTTGATACCACAATCACTGGCACTGGCTGGGGCGCGGGAACGTGGAGCCGTGGAACATGGGGCAGTGCAGCGTCGTTGTCTGCGTCGGGACAAACCCTTCGTATCTGGTCGCATGATAACTTTGGTGAGGATTTACTTATCAACGTGCGCGATGGGGATATTTTTTACTGGGATAAAAGCAACGGCGTCAGTACGCGGGCCGTGGAGCTTGCTTCGTTAGCCGGGGCTAATACGACGCCCACAATTGCCAAAAAGGTTTTGGTATCTGACCGTGACAGGCACATTATAGCGTTTGGTTGTGATAGCCAGACTAATCCGGGGGTACAGGATCCGTTGCTTATCAGGTTTTCGGACCAAGAATCTCTAACCGATTGGGCGGCAACGGCCACAAATACGGCCGGGGATTTGCGTTTGGGCTCGGGGTCCGAGATTATTACTGCTATCGAAACGCGCCAGCAGGTTCTTGTATATACAGATGTATCACTACATGCGATGCAGTTTTTGGGTCCGCCGTTTACGTTTGGTATTAACACGGTGTCTGAAAACATTACGATTGCGGGGCCGTTAGCGGCGATTGCGGTTGAAGACAATGTGTTTTGGATGGGTGCGGAAGAGTTTTATGTGTATGGCGGTGCGGTGCAACGGCTGCCCTGTACGGTTCGGGACTATGTGTTTAGCGACATTAACACAGACCAGCTTGAGAAGGTTACGGCGTCTACCAACACCGCGTTTTCAGAGGTTTGGTGGTTTTATCCGTCTGCTTCCAGCAGTGAGAATGACCGTTATGTGGTGTACAACTATCAACAGCAGATTTGGTATTATGGCACGTTGGCCCGCACGGTTTGGCTTGATCGTGGCGTGGAAGACTTGCCGGTGGCCGCGGGCACAGATCATGTGCTGTATTTCCACGAACAAGGTTTTGATGACGGCAGCACCAACCCGGCCAGCGGCATTAGTGCGTATATTGAAAGCAGTCAGATGGACTTGGGCGAGGGCGATCAGTTTGCCTTTTTACGCCGTATGATACCGGATTTAACGTTTCGAGACAGCACCAATCAAACGCCGCAAGCTACAATGACGTTGAAAGCGCGTAATTACCCGGGCGGCAATTATTTACAAAGCAATGCTAAGATTGTGGAGAAAACGGCGTCGGTGCCGGTAGAGCAGTTTACGGAACAAGTAAACGTGCGATTACGCGGCAGGTCGTTTGCTTTTAAGATTGAAACGTCGGACGCCGGCACAACATGGCGCCTTGGGTCGCCGCGTGTGGACGTTCAACCAGACGGGATGCGTTAATGTCCCGAAACCTTGTTCTTCCCTTCTTTCCAATTGCTCCAACGGAGTATGACCAGCAGTATCTTGCGGAGGTTGTACGTTCATTTGCGGTGTATTTGGAACAGATGCAAAACCCCGGGGAGGGACGCAATACTTTTGCGGTATTTACTAATTTACAGACGGATGACAGTGGATTAGAGCCGGGGGCTATCTTTAACCATGATGGATATGTTAGAGTACCCCTAGCACATTCTCCCTATGTTCGCGGTTCGCAGGCCACGGGCGGTGTAGGCACAGTAACGGTGACAATAACATGAGCGATACTATTATTACTATGGCAGACGGCTCTCGCTGGAAACCTTCCACAAGTTCTGATATGGTGCATTGTATAAATTGTAATAACGCAGTGGATACCCCCGAAGAAGTTGCGAGTTACCCGGATGGAAAATGTCCTGATTGTAACGAGCCTTGGACGGGTTCTGAAGCGCGCAGCACGGTAATTTCGGTCACTGCGCCCGAAGCTATTAGAGGTGAGGCATGATGGCAAACAATGGCGCACAAATGATAGAGGTTGATGACCGCGGTATTGGCTCCTTTCTAGCTTCCAACATGGACGAAATAGACGACAGCATTTTAATGTTTGGCGCTCCTAAGGGTATTAACTCTATGCGAGATGTGGCGGAGCGCATGGCGAACATGGGCCGCGAGGGCGATGAATACATTGTTCATGCTTCTGAGCGGGAAGTTATGGTTCCCCGGGAGGTTGCGGAGAAAAACCCTGAAATGCTGGCCATGATTAATCAGGCTATTGCTGCGGAGGGGGCGGATCCTGACGCGTATGTGGTTGGATCAGATAGTAACTCGGTTAATCCTATGACGGGGCAGCGAGAGTTTTTTCTTAAAAAGCTTGTTGGTGGAATTAAAAAGGCGGTAAAGGGCGTTGTAAACGTCGTTAAAAAGATTGCGCCTGTTGTTTTACCCTTTGTGTTAAATGCTGTTTTTCCCGGCATGGGCACAATTGCCTCTGGCGCGTTGGGCGCGGGCCTCGGGTCATTAGCCCAAGGCAAGAGTTTTGAAGACAGTATGAAGGCGGCGCTTATTGGTGGCGCTATAGGCGGTCTTTCGTCCGGCATTGGTAATATTGGAAAAGAAGGTGGTTTCTTAGGCGGCATTGGAAAAGGCTTCCAAGGCGATCCAGCGTATAGTTTCTTTGGCCGCAAGCCGATGGCGGGGGCAACTCCAAACGTAGCGGGTTCAGAGTTAGCGCGTCTTGGAGAAACGGGAAAATCCGCAGTTGAAGGCAGTAAAACTTTTGCACAAACCGCAAAAGACGTTTTGTTGCCCAGCAAGCAAGACTTATTGGCTAAAAACATAGAATCTTTTAAGGCTACTGTTCCGGGGTTTAGTACATTAACTGCGGCTGAACAGATAGCACAAGCGGCTCCCGGCGTACTTCAGCAATTTGGCCCCGCGGCATTAGCCGGCACAGGCGTAGCCTTTGCGGCGGGCGCGTTTGATCCGCCAGAAGGGCAAGGCTTGCCCGAAGGATTTAGCCCGTATCCGGAACTAACGCAGGAAGAAATCGACGCGGTGCGCGTGGGCGTTCCAGAGCGTTATCCGCTTCCCGGCGTAAACGACAGCATTGTCCCTGCCTCCAGCGTTCCCGGCATAAGCGCAACAAACCAAGACATGGTACAAATGGCCGGCGCAATGCCTAACGCCATGGCTCAAGACCCCAATGCACCGTCTTTTGCACTGCCTGATCTGCAACTGCCTGATCTGCAAGCATTAATTGCGCAAGGTCAAATAGGCAGCGATCAAGTGTTTGGCTATGACCGCTTTGGCAACCCAATAAGCGGTATTTACGCGGCAAACGGTGGTGGCGTACAAAACTTCCCGCGCCGTAATGGCCCTATTTCTGGTCCGGGTACAGGCACTTCTGACAGTGTTCCGGCCATGCTTTCAGATGGCGAGTTTGTAATGACCGCCGATGCGGTGCGTGGCGCGGGCGGTGGAAGTCGTCAACAAGGCATGAAAAACATGTATAATATGATGCGAATGTTTGAAGGGGGTGCCGTAGCATGACCGACACAACAAACTATGGCACCGTTAATACCTCAATAACGCGCCAAGACCCCAACATTGAAAAGTACCGCCGCGCGCTGTTAGCCGACGTACAACAGTTTATTGCCAACCAAGTACAAAACCCTCAAGCGCCGCCCGCATATCAAGTTGCGGGACTGGGACAGCCCGAGTTAGATGCCATTGCATTAGCGCAACAAGGTGTTGGACAATACGCGCCCTACCTACAAGGTGGGGCTAACGCTATTATAGGCGGACAAAACTACATCCAACAAGGCGGCATTCCGGCCTTGCAACAAGCCATGACTAGCATGGGCGGCGGGCAAGACTTTATTAACCAAGCGGCGCAATTAGCGGGCAATACCCGTAATATTCCTTATGCCTATCAAGCGGCCGCTAACCAAGGCATTCAAGACGCCGTGCAGCTGGGCACGGGCATGGGTGCAGGGGCATTAGCTCAATTACAGCAATCCTCGGCCCTCGGCTCAACTCTCGCGGACCTCGGTGCAGAGTCTCGACAGTTTGGCTTTGACGCGGCAGGGGACATTCGTAACCAAGCAGCGGCCTCCGCAGCGGGTACGCAGGGCGCGCAGGACGTTCTAGGCACCAATATCGGTGACTTAGGAACCATTCAACAAATGGCTGGCGAGGGCCTGCGAGGTGCGGCGGGTTCAGGAATTGCAGGATTAGATGCGGCTACCGCCGGAATGCGCGGGCAGGCTGCGGCAACAGGGCAGGCTCTTGGAGGTTTTGCGCAGGGTGCGCAGGATATCGCGGGAACAGCCGGTGCAAATTTACGAGGATTAAACGCGCCCTTGGGTCAAGGGTTAGGCGCGGCTACCACGGGCGCCCGTGGGGCCGCCGCAACCGGGCAGCAAGGCGCGGCGACTGCCGCTCAAAATGCGCGTCAATCTGTTGCCGCCGCGCAGCAAATGCTTGGCGGTACAACAGGGCAGTTTGATCCCGGTGGTATTGGCGCATTTATGAGCCAGTATGAAGATCAAGCGGTACAACAGGCGCTTGCCGATGTTGCCCGTCAAGGTGAAATACAACAGAACCAGCTTGCCGCACAGCAAGTCGGCGCGGGCGCCTTTGGCGGTTCTCGCGGCGCGATTGCACAAGCCGAGCTTGGTCGCAACGTTTTGGAACAACAAGGGCGCACAGCGGCGCAAATGCGGCAGGCCGGATTTACCGACGCCGCGAACCGCGCGCAAACAGCCTTTGAAGCCGCACAAGGCCGCGGGCAAACAGCCGCCACACAAATGGGTAATCTTGGCCTGTCCGCCGAGCAACTGGCACAAACCGGTTCTTTGCAGGGCGCGCAACTTGGGTTGTCTGCCGAGCAACAAGCGTCGGCTAATCAGCAGGCTATTGCGCAAACGGGCATGAATATTGAACAATTGGCCGCATCTACTGGAATGAGTGCGCAACAACTTTCCGGTCAATTCGCGGGTCAAGCAGGTCAAATGGGCATGACTGCGGAGCAAGGGGCTGCAAAAAATGCCGCTCAAATGGCGCAACTTGGTATGTCTGCGGAGCAAATTGCTGGGCAGTTGGGTATTTCCGTAGAGCAGGCGCAAAACGCCGCCGCGCAAGGCATTGCAACGTTAGGGCAAGGGCAAGCGCGTCTTGGAATGCAGGGCGCACAAGCTGCCGGGCAAATGGGTATTGCGGGCTTGGGTCAGGCCGGGTCACAAACGCAGGCCGGGGCAAACATTGGAATGCAGGGCGGTCAGGCCATGGGCAACTTGGCCAATCAAATGGGCAACCTTGGTTTGCAAGGGGCGCAGCAACAAGGCCAGCTTGGTCTTCAGTTTGGTCAATTGGGTCAAGCAGACGTCGCACAGCTTCTTGCTATGGGCGGCCAGCAACAAAATCTTGGTCAGGGCCTTGGCGCGTTGGCCGGGCAATACGGTCAATTTGGCACGCAGCTTGGCGCACTTGGTGGTCAGCAAGCCAATATCGGGTCTATGCTGTCTAGTCTGGGCTCACGGGATATATCCAACCTTATTACGTCGGGCGCTCTGGAAAGAGGTATTCGCCAAGCGGGTCTGGACGCCACGCGGCTTACCACTACAGCGCAGCAAGCGCAGCCGTACCAGCAATACGGATTCTTGTCAGACATTTACATGGGTGTACCAACGTCGCAACAAACGGTTACAGCAACGTCTACGCCACAGGTTTCACCATTTCAAACGGCCCTTGGCTTGGGCATACAGGGACTTAGCGCCGCGGGCGGTGCTAGAGAAGCGGGGTTATTTTAATGAACGTACCTAACCAATACAAAGGGTTTTCACGCCTGCCGGAGTCTGTTCAACAAAAAATGGATCCCAGTTTAGCACAACGGTATCAAATGGGCGGTCCCGTAATGCAACGTCCTTTGTTTCGCCAAGCTGGCGGTCCAGCGCAACCCATGCCGCAAGATATGATGCCTCCCCCACCACCTCCCGCGGCCCCCGGTCCAATGGGCGGTCAAATGGGGCCACAAGAGCAGCAGCTTATTGCGGCGGAGCAGAGCATGGCGGGTCAAATGGAGCAAGTTGGCCAAGAGTATGCCGGTCAAATGATGGCGGGTTTGGACGCGGCCGAAGACATGAAGGGCGTTATTGACGCTTTGCGGGGCAACGATAAGCCGCTTCAAGCTAGATACAATGAATTAGCCGGCTTGGTTGGTCCCGAGGATGCGCAGGCTACTCCGGAATCAGTTTTAGCGTTGGTGCAGCCCACAATTATGATGACCGAGCAAGGTGCCGTGGACAGCGGTATTGGGGAACTGATGCAGGGGATTGCGTCGAATGTAGAAATGGAAACCCCCAGCGGGGCACCTACCCCGATGGCTGGAGGGGTTGGCGCACTTATGGCACAGGGGGCGGGCAACACTCCTCCCGCAAATTTTAGTCAGGGCGGCCCGGTAAGATTACAGGGCGGAGGCGATCCTACTTTGGAAAGCCTCTATCAGCAGATGTTGCCCACCTATCAGAGCATTATGGGCGATCCTGAACAACAAAAGCAGGCGGCGCGGTCGCAGGCATTGTTTGCTATAGCGGATGCGGCCGGTAGGTTTGCTGCCGGACAGGGCGCGGGCGGTCAAGATTTACGTGGTCTTTCTCCTGCGGCGCAGCTTGCGGGCGCTACAACAGGTTTGGGCGCACAACTTGGGGCGCTTGGCGCGGCCAATCAACAACAAGAACAGGCTATGAAGCTTGCCGCATTGCAGGCAGCGCAGGGCGAGTATTCGGCAATAACCGCGGCCCAACGCGTGCGTGCAGGGAAATCTCCTGAATTTAGCATAACGACGTTGTTTGGCCCAGACGGAAAGAAAAAAAGCATTAACACGGCAACCTCGGAAGGCATATTAGAAGCTCAAAAACTTATAAGTTCGGGATATACGGATCAAAAGCCTTCCGACGAAAAAAGTAAATTTACCGAATTTGACGGAAACTTGTATGACGTCAGCGGGCAAAAGCCTGTTTTAGTGTTAAAGGGATCAAATAATCGAGACATTGAACAAGTTGGGGACACGTTGTTAGACATTACCGATCCGGATAACATAATAACTCTTTATACCGACGAAACTTCTGAGCAAAAAGTAACTACGATAGATGGCCAGTTAATTGATTATACGGATCCAGCAAATGTTAAAATTCTGTATTCGGCCACTCCGGACATAAAAACAATTACGGTTGGAAATGTTGTATTAGATATTACAGATCCAACAAAAATTAAAGAATTGTACAAAGGTTCCGCACCTCGAAAAACAACTACTGTAGATGGCCAGTTAATTGATTATACGGATCCAGCAAACGTTACAGTTTTGTTTGGTGACAAAACTCGCAAGTATCAGGTTATGGGTGGTAAGCTGTTGGATATTACGGATGCAAGCAATGTTGTTACCGTTCACGAAACAGCGCAGAAACCGGACATTCGTATTTTTAACAACCAAGCGGTGGACTTTACCGACGTTTCAAATCCAAAAGTAGTGTTTACTGCGCCAAAAGAAACAAAAACAGCTAATGTTGGCGGAGTTTTGTTGGATGTTACGGACATTTCAAACGTTAAAGAATTGTACCGACAGGATCCGGTGCAAAAAACGGCTACCGTTCAAGGTCAGTTAATAGATTATACGGATCCCGCAGACGTTAAAGTTCTGTTTGGGGATAAAACACGGAAATATCAAGTTATTGATAACACGTTGTTGGATATTACCGATCCCGGCAATCCCGTTGAAGTATTTAAAGCGAAGACAAAATCGGACATACGAATTGTGGATGGACGCGCCGTGGACTTTACTGATCCGGATAATCCTAAAACTATTTATGAAGCACCGAAAGACGTTAAAACAACTACTATCGGAGGGGTGCTGCTAGATATTACTGATCCAAACAATGTTAAAGAGCTTTACAAACAGCCGGGAGAACAAAAAACAACCACTGTTTCGGGGCAACTAATTGATTACACAGATCCCGAAAACGTTAAAGTTTTGTTTGGCGATAAGAAACGAGAATATAAAGTGATTAACGGAACGCTATTGGATATTACCGATCCTAGTAGTCCCGTTGAAGTGTTTACCGTGGCCGAGAGCCCACAAACCCTTACCGAAAGAATGCAGGCCATTGTTCAAGACGTTGACCTTATGAAGCGTTACAGCGAAGGTAAAACAACGCCGTCGGAAGAGGCTAAAATACAAGGGGCTATTTCCGAATTGTCCACTCCACGAGCGGGGTCAAATGTTGCTCCTCCGTTGCCCGTTATTATTCAAGACGCCGAAAAAGCTAGAGCCGCATTGGGTCTTCCAACACAAATACCAATGCCCGAAGAAACCCCAACGGATATTGCTAATAACTTACCGTTAAAACAGTACGGCGGCGCGGCGTTTGGAACAGGGGCCTTCTTTAGAAACATGTTTAACGCAGGCGTTTCTATTTTCTTTGAAGGCGCTCCTGCGGAAAGAACAAAAGAGGGGCTTTCTGCACTAAATAGTTTAAATGAAAGTGCAAAAATTGCGTTTAGAAACATGACGCCGGGCCGTGCAGAAGAAGCGGTTACAAATTTTGCTACGCTTTTGCCGAAAGGTGCAAAAATTATTGGGAACCGCACTACCGCAGCTTCCCAAATAAGGTCTTTGATTACGTTTTTTGAACGTGAAGTGGATCAAGCTCAAAAAGATTTAGTTACGATTGGTTCTTTTTCTGAACGCCAAAAGGCTGAACAAGCGTTAGAGCAGGGGGTTGCCATTATAAAAGCGTATAATTCTTTACTAGACGGCATTCAACAAGATTTGAATCCGGCAAAACCAAACGTTGCCGACTTTGACCGCGACAGTAAATCTTATGGCCAAAATGGGGGATAAAGATGACCGACACTAATGTTCAGTTAGGCCCTACAATTCAAGCCGCCGAGGCGCTGCAACCAAAAAAAATTGACTATGATTACAACGCGGCCCGCGAAGCGGGGCTTACCGATGCGGAAATAGCCGACTATTTGGCCGCTGAAACACAATATGATATCGCCGGCGCACGTGAAGCCGGTATCAAAAACCTAGACGTCATCTCGCATCTTTCCACCGTCCGCGATCCCGGGGCCTTAGCCACTTTGGCGGAGGGCATTAACCGAGGAATGACTGAAACAGGAGGAATGGGTCTTGGCGCTTACGGCGGTTTTAAGGCGGGTGTTCCCCTTGCTGCCGCAGCCAGCGCAGCATTTCCTCCCGCGGCGCCTGTTACGGCGCCCGTTGTTTTAGGGGCTACCACCATAGCGGGAGCTTTAACCGGAGGGTATCTCACTAACGAGCTTAACGAATATTTCTTTCCCGAAGCACCTTTGCGCCGGGGGCTATACGAAGGCGGCCGTACCTTTGGCGGAGGCATCTTACCGTTACCTGTTCCGTATTTAGCCGCTTCACGGAACGCGGCCCTTGGGCCAGCCATGCACATTCGGGAGTTTGTTAAAAAACAAGGCGGAAAACCTATTGCGGCTACTCCTGTTGAACAAGTGTTGGAAACAGCAATGACGCGGCCCATGTCTTTTGCGGCCATAGAAACAGGAGCGGCAGGAACCTCGGCGTTGGCAGGCGGCCTGTCGGAAGAGCTTGATCCCGGAAATGTTTTAAAGCGTACTTCCGCAGAAATTACAGGGGCTATATTTAACCCTGCGCAAATACTCCGAATAACTGCGCCGGTTATTCAACCCTTAAAAACAGCTTTGTCTACACTAACCACCGAAGGCCGATACAAACGTCTTGGAACTAAAGTTGTGAAGATTTTAGAAGACGCCGGCGAAGACCCTACGGCAGTTTTAAAAGCGTTGCAGTCGGACAGAGAATTAGCCACATTAGCCGCAGACGCCGGCGTGGATTTAGACACGACTACTGCGGCGGGCAAAGCTTTGTCCCCTACTTTAGCAAAGTTGCAAGCAGATATTGCTGCCGATTTAAAATCTGGACCTACGTTGGAACGGGCGTCCTTACAAAACCTTACCGCCATGACCAAAATGGTGGATTTAATGATTGCCATGGACGATCCGAGTCTTTTGGAAGCGGCCGCAACGATGCAGCGCAACATATATGAAGAGCTTCTACAATCTCGGTTAAATCAAGTGGAAGGCAAAGCCGCGGACACTGCGGGCAATATTATCTCCACTACGCCTACCGCGGCGAAAAAAGCAGGGGAAGTTATTGAAACGCAAACGCGTCAAGTATTAACGGAAGCGCGCGACCAAGAGAGAATTCTCTATACGCGTGTGGACAAAACTGAGCCCGCTGCGGCAGGAAGTGTGGTTGCAGCGTTTGACAAAATTCGTGCAGATTTATTACCGGAAAGTCCTTTTCCCTCGCTTATTACACGTTTTGTTAATAGAGTTTCTGGCCGCGACATGGAAACCGTGGAGGATGCTTTTGTTGTTGGCTACCGGGAAACGCAAGACGAAATAAGTCGGTTGCGCTCGATTGCAGATAAAAGAAAAGACAAATTTCAAGAATTTGAAACTAAATACCCCGGTGCCGCGGACCGCGTAGACGGCGCTCTTGCTTACGGCATGGACATGAACGCAATCATCGCTGAAATAAAGTCAGATTTAGGCAGCTTTGACACCGTAATAAGAGACTTAGCCAATGTTGCAGGAAATTATCGGGAAAAAGGGCTCGACGTTGTGGGCAGTGATTTGTCCGCGGTTGAGCGCGCTCGTGTGGCGTCTCACGCAGAACGATTAATTGATTTTTTACAAGCCGAGCAAAAGGTAATTGATACACAAGCGTATCAGCGAAACTACTCTGCGCGTTTACAAGAATCTCAAGCGGCGGAAGCGGCCCGCGCTCCCGACGCGCCAGATGTAACAGTTGGCGATTTAACAAGATTTCGCAGCGAAATGCTTTCTATGGCCCGCGACGCACGGGCCGCGGGAAATTACCGCGACAGTAATTTTTATGGCCAAATGGCAGAGGCGGCTCTGGATGATTTAGGGTTAGCTTCTCAAACAATAGGCCCTAAAACTCAAAACCAATTGAACTTGCAGGCGGCCCATAATTTTAGTCGGTCTTTAAACGACGTTTTCACGCGGGCGTTTAGTGGCGATATATTGGGAAAAAGCAGAACCGGAGCGGCAAAACTACCCCCTGAATTGGTTTTTGACACAGTTATGCGCGGGAGTGCCAACGCTACTAATTTAAAGCTGTTGCAAATTCAAGACGCCGCACGGTTCATGGCGGACAATGCGGGAGAAGACTTTGCAGATAGTGCGGCCGCGCGTCTGGGCACAGTGCGTGGCGCGCAAGAAACAATGCTGCGAGGGCAGGCGTCAAACTTTTATAACCCTGCAACGGACCGCGTAAACATGAACGGTTTGACCGCATGGATGCGCCAAAATGACGAAGCGTTAAGTATGTTTCAATCATTGAAAGACGACTTAACAAATTCGGTAACGGCGCAGAAGTTGTTGGCAGATGCTAGAAAAGAGGACAGCCTGTTTAGAAAGGGGCTCGACAACCAACTTGCTCTTTCTGCGTTTTTAGGCAATGCGGAAACGCCTGCCGCGGGGGTTGGGACGTTAATTGGTTCTCCCGGCAACCGCCCAAAGAACCCTGCTTCAAACTTAAATGCTGCGGCAAAAGCCGCTACGCAAACAAGTCCCGAGGTGGCGGCGGGTTTGCGAGACGCTATTTTAGATCATGCGTATGCTTTTGCCGGCGGCGCAGATGACAAAATGAGTTTTAAAGCGTATCGGGATTATTTGTTTAAGCCGTTAGCCCGGGGGCAGCAGTCTGTAATGGGCATTATGCGGCAACAAGGCTTGTTTTCGGATGCGGAAGCAACAAGACTTAATACCATTTTGCGCGAGGCGACTTTTATTGAAGACGCAATAGTAAACGGAGAACGCGGAAATTACAAACTTAAAGACGCCCCTTCTGCTATTTATGACCTTGTTGTTCGCATCGGCGGCCTTGGTATAGGGGCGCAAATATCTAAGCTTACCGGGCGGACACAGGGTCTAGTCGAAGCTTCAACGGGTATTCAATTTGCGCGTAATAAGTTTCAGCATATGCCCAACACATATTTTAACGATTTGCTACAAGAAGCCGCGCGTAATCCGGCGACGATGGAATTGCTTATTAATAAGGGGCTTAACGCTTCCGCTGGAAACAAAAGCATTCGATTGAACAGACAACTTAATTCTGCGCTTATTAACGCCGGGCTAACTCCGACGGAAGAGCAAATACAGAATGCGCAATTTAATTTAACGCTTCCTAATCTTGTGTCTCCGGCTAACGCGGCGCCGTCCACGGCGGAACTTGAGCAATACCTACAAAGTATTAATACTCCTCCGCAGGCGGCACCGGCACCACTCCCAAATGCCGCGCCTCCTGCGACGCCGGGAGCCCAGCCGCCGGTGCAGGCTCCTCCCCCGGCGGCTGGAGGCGGCAATCCAAACATGCGAGCAAATTACGCTACTATGTTCCCCAACGACCCCGTATCGGGGCTAATCAACGCTCAACAACAGCAGCAACAGCAGCAACAGGGCGCTAGATAAGCCACTGCTTTGCATTTTCCCCCAGCACCTTGCCGGCAATATCAATTTTGTCGCGCAGGGCGCTAATGATTTTTTCGTCAATGGTTTTTGGCGCCATTAAATCAATATACGTTACTGTTCCCTTTTGCCCAATCCGGTGCGCGCGGTCCTCGGACTGTAGCCGTATTTCCAGATCATAGCTGTTGGAATAGTAGATCATGGTTTGAGCGGCGGTTAAAGTAATGCCGTAGCCCCCGGTTTTTGGCTGGCCAATAAAGAACCGCAACGGAGAGTTAGGGTTTTGGAAGTCGGTAACAATTTGCTGCCGTTCGTCTTGAGGCGTGCCTCCGTAATAAGTTGCCGCCGCTTCTGGGCCAAAGCGGCGGCGCAGGGCATCAGCAATCATATGTATGTCGTGTGTCCACGTTGCCCAGATGATTGCCTTACCCTGAAGCTCGTCTACGATGGACATAAGTTCATCCAGACGTTTGTTAGGTAATGCTACTATTTCTTCGTCATCGGTGCGCAGAAAGCCGCAACATATTTGTTGCAGGCGCATGATTTGCGTCAAGACCGATTGCGTTGTGGCTAGTTCGCCATTTTCCAGCTGAGCCAAGGCCAGCTTTTTCATTTGTATATACGCCGTTTCCTGCTCTTTGGTGAGCGGTACGCGCCGACTAATATACACCTTTTCAGGCAAGTCTAAGCAGTCTTCTTTCAACACCCGGTTGCTAATGCGGTCTAGCTTTGTGTTAAGCTCGTCCAGCCGTTGGTAGCCCGTAATTTCTTGGAAGCTGCGGTGTCCCATGGTACGTTTTTGTACTACGGCGTAGCGGCTTTGATACGCATAATAGCTGTTAAATCCAAGGCATCGTTCCTCCAAAAAATCGCATTGGCTAAAAAGGTCCATAGGGGACTTAGTAATTGGGGAGCCTGTCAGGATCCGGCGATACTTAGCCAAGCGACCACATTTTACGACGTTCTTTGTGCGCTGGGCTTGGCGGTTTTTAATTGTGGTGCTTTCGTCCACGACCATAATAGAATTCTTGTTTAGTCGCAAAAAGTCGCAAGCGGTATCCGCGCCTTTACCCGTAGACAGGGCCTCAATGTTCATAACAAACAAGCGCAGCATAGGCTTGCGGTCTTTGCTCGGAATGGCAAAGTTGCGCAGCTTTTCTTTAAACCCTTTAGTGGCGTTGGCTTGCCAGCGCAGAACCTCGCGCTCAATGCGGTCCGGCAAATGAATAGGAATTTCTCCCTGCACCCAGTTGTCATAAACTCCTTTTGGTGCCAGTATTAAAGCAGCGTCTATACGGCCTTCTTCGTACAACGCGGCAATGGTATCAATGGCGACCTTGGTTTTCCCCGTTCCCATTTCCATAAACAACGCGTAATACTCCGCGGCCCACGAGTCATTGAACGCGGTACGCTGATGGTCATACGGCTCTGTTTTAAATCTGTACATTGCATTTTCTCCTTGACGCCTCCAATATATATAATTATATGCGATATGCAAGGGGCCAAAAACCTCTTTAATCACGAGCCACGAAACACGAACCACGGAGAAAGACATGAGTAGTTTACTCGACATGATGGAAGGTGATGATCCATCAAACGTTCTCGAAAGCTTTGACGGTGACGGCCTAAAGTCAGTAGGCAAAATAGCGCGCCGTATTCGGGAAGCCGAAGACGAAATCAAACGGGCAGAAGAATTTCTTAAAGAAAAAAAGAAAGACCTTTTGAAAATGACGGATGAAGACTTGCCGTCTGTCCTGCAAGAAATGGGCGTATCTTCGTTTACTTTAGACGATGGGTCTAAGGTAGAGATAAAGCCTTTATATGCAGGCCATATCTCTGCAAACAACAAAGAAGCGGCCTTTGAATGGCTGCGCAACAACGGCCATGACGACATAATTAAGAACGTCGTATCATGCCAATTTGGTCGGGGCGAAGACAATAAAGCGGAAGAATTTTACGCAATTGCATCGGCCAAAGGCTATGTAGCCCAACAAAAACAAGAGGTTCACGCAAGCACGTTGAAGGCGTGGATACGTGAGCGGGTAGAAAACGGGGAAGAATTCCCCATGGAAGTCTTCGGCGCATATATTTCACAGCGCGCAACCATTAAAGGAGGAAAGTAAGATGGCCGGTAAAGCAGTAACAAAAGCAAAAAAGTCCGAGGTGCAAGAATTCGATCCCGGTATGTTTGAAGCCGACGCCGGTTCCGGCAACGAAAACATGACGCAAGACGATCTTGCGTTACCGTTTCTTAAAATCTTGTCCGGCCTTGATCCGCTTCTGGATGACGACAATTTCGATGGCCGCAAAGGCGATATCTACAACACCGTGACCGGAGACGTCTATAAAGGCAAAGACGGTATCCGTGTTCTGCCTTGCGCATACCAACGTCGCTTTATCGAATGGGCGCCAAGAGGCGTGGGCACCGGCGCACCCGTCAATATTTTCACACCAGAAGAAAAGCGCCCGCAAACGGAACGTAGCAAAGACGACAACCGTGAATACGTCGTTGGCGGTAGCGGAACGTATATCGAAGAAACTCACCAACACTTTGTTTTGGTACTCGACGAAGACGGCGGCGCGCAGCCCGCGCTTATCGCAATGAAATCCACGCAGCTTAAAAAGTCGCGCAAGTGGAATTCTATGATTCAAGGGCGCACCCTGATGGGCAAGAACGGCCCGTTCCAAGCGCCACGTTTTAGCCATGTGTACGTCCTGCGCTCAGTCAGCGAAGAAAACAGCAAAGGCAGCTGGCACGGCTGGGACATGGGGCTTGAAGGCGTCGTAGAAGACTATGCTCTTTACGGGCAGGGCAAAGCCTTTGCGGCAAGCATCGGCAGTGGCGATGTGCAAGTGAAGCATTCTCAAGATGGAGATGACCCTAAATCGGATGAAATTCCGTTTTAAGTCAATCAGGGCCGCGTATGGTGCGCGGCCCTTTTCTATCTAGGGGATGGGTATGTCAGATGCACAAAAGTTTGCGGATATCTTCGCCGGGCTAGAACAAGCCTACGGCACATATAAAATAGATAAAACACAGGCAAACGGTAAAAATACAGGGAAAGCAACAGTCGTCCGCGAACCACGGACCACGAAGCATTGGGAGGGGCACCTTTCAGGAAAAGGGGCCAGTATCGGAATTATTCCGATCAACGAAGACAACAAGGTTAAATGGGGCTGTATCGACGTAGATACCTACCCGCTCGACCACAAGCTTTTGATATCGCAAATTCGAAAGCTCAAGCTGCCCTTAATCGTGTGTCGATCAAAGTCTGGCGGCGCGCATATGTTCTTGTTTGTAGACGATTGGATCACGGCAAAAGAGATGCAGGAAGTCTTGGGGCACATTGCTTCGGTGCTTGGGCATGGCGGCTGCGAAATCTTTCCTAAACAGATAAAGCTGTTCTTGGACCGCGGCGACGTAGGCAACTTCTTAAACATGCCCTATTACAACGCAGAGGACGGCCTACGCTACGGGTTTCACGATGACGGGAGCGCAGCTACCCTAGAAGAGTTTTTCGCGCTGTACGCGCAGTATGTGCAAACCCCGGAGCAAGTGCAGGCACTAAAGATAGAAGATACCGGGGATGCGGTTATTCCCAACGGTCCGCCGTGCCTTCAGATCCTTGCCAAACAAAAAATAAGCGAAGGCGGCCGTAACAACGGCCTGTTTAATTTGGGCGTCTATTTGCGAAAAGCTTACCCCGATAGCTGGGAAGCCGAAATTCTGTCCTATAATGCGCAGTATTTAGATCCGCCGTTGCCCCTTAACGAAGTCAACATTGTGGCCAAGCAGCTACAGAAAAAAGAATACGCATATAAGTGCAAGGACGCGCCCATACAAAGCTACTGTAACTCGGAGCTATGCCGCACGCGTAAGTATGGCGTGGGAGCGGCTGTAACAGGGGCTACAGTGGCGAACTTGCGTAAGTATAACTCCTTGCCCCCGGTTTGGTTTATGGACGTCAACGGAGAGCCTTTGGAGCTAGACACCGAGGCGCTAATGAACCAGACGGCATTCCAACGCTCTTGTGTCGAGCAATTAAACCACCTTCCACGGACCGCGAAGAAAGAGCAGTGGGAGGCCCGGATCAATCAACTGCTAACAGACATGACTGAAACGGAGGGCGCCATTGTGGAAGTGTCGGAAGACGCGTCCATTGACGGACAGTTTTATGATTATCTGGAAGAATTCTGTACGACGCTGCAAAAGGCCAATACGCGCGAAGAAATACTACTGCGCCGGCCTTATACAGACGAAGAAGAAGGGCGCATTTACTTTAGGCTGAAAGACTTTGAAGCGCATCTGCGCAAGAACAAATTCTTTGAATACAAAAGCCATAAGATTGCGCAGCGGCTCCGGGACAGAAACGGGGAAAGCACCGTTATGAAAATTAAAGGCAAAGCCGTGCGCCTGTGGGTTATCCCGGCCTACGATGTTGTAAGTGTGGACATTGATACCCCGGACTTTGGGCAGAACATGGAGGCACCCTTTTAATGCCGACAGAGCGAATAGAAAAAATCTATGCCATGCGGCAGGAGCTTAACGAAAAGGGCAAGCCTAAATACTCGTATGACAAGATAGGTAAAGAGTTTGGTATTACCCGGGAGCGCGTGCGCCAGCTGTTGGCTAAGCGCGACAGGTTAAAAAGATGGTACGCTGAAGCCAAGGAAGTCGCGCCGTACTTTGACTTCAGCAATATTACTCGGATGGATCAGTTTATACCGCCGTTGGTATCTATCCGCACAACACATGCAATTCGTAACGGCGTGCCTCCGGGATTAAGCGTGCAAGAGTTTATTGATCTTGTAGATCCCGCGGAACTTTTGGCTATCCCCAACTGCGGGGTGGTCACTGTAAAAGAGTTATTTGGAGCAATTAAGGAGGCTGGTTACGATGTATCGAATATTCGGACCCCCCGGTACGGGAAAAACTACAACACTGTTAAATATGGTGGAGGAAGCCCTCTCCAATGGTACGTCTCCAAATACAATTGCATTCCTAGCCTTCACACGAAAAGCAGCAAATGAGGCCAAGGAACGCGCCGCCGTTCGGTTTAACCTAGATCCAGAAAACGATCTGCCGTACTTTCGCACGCTGCATTCTCTTGCCTATCGTATGCTGGGACTTAAAGACAGTCAGCTTATGCAGCCAGAGCATTATGATGAATTGTCTCTCAAAATAGGCATGGCGCTAAGCGTGACTAAAATCTCTGATGATGACGACAGTATAATGGTTTCGTCGGATCACCCGATCCTGCAACTTATAAACCTCTCCCGGCTCAAGAAAAGCAAACTTATTGAAGAATACGACCGCAGCCAGTTAAACGAAACATGGGCTGAGGTAGACTATGTTAATCGCTCCTACACTGCATACAAAGAAGTGCAGGGGCTTGTAGACTACACAGACATGCTGATTTCTTTTGCAGAGAAAGCCGTCTTTCACTGCCCACGGTTCAAACTTTGCTTTATGGACGAAGCGCAAGACTTGTCCCCCGTGCAGTGGGACATTGCCCACGCGTTAGACGACTTGTCCGACCGCATGTATTGCGCGGGAGATGATGACCAAGCCATCTATCGTTGGGCCGGTGCGGATGTTGACCACTTCATTAACCTAGAGGGCGGCTCAGACGTATTAGAGCAATCCTATCGGATCCCCGCAGAAGTCCATGCCGTGGCCGAGCAAGTGGCCTCCCGAATAATCCGACGCTTTCCAAAGAAGTATCTGCCCCGTAAAGAACGCGGTAAAGTAGAACGGATCTATAGCGTCGGGGACATGGACATGTCGGAGGGCGATTGGCTGGTTATGGCGCAGGCAAACTATATGCTGTCCCCGGTAGCGGAAACCCTGAAGTACAACGGATATTTGTTCGAGCGCAACGGCCACCGGTCCATATCAGAAAAAGTAAGTAGCTCCGTCAACGGATGGGAGCAAATGCGCCGGGGTAAAAGTATTGATTGCAAAACAGCGCAAAATATTTACGATTATATGTCCGGAAACGGAAAGCACATAAAGCGCGGCTTTAAGCGATTTAAATCGCACGACGAAGACAAGTTTTTCACGTTAGCCGACTTACAGGAACGCCATGGTCTTTTGGTACAAGACGATATGGTGTGGCACGAGGCCATGGATAAAATGCCCGATTTTGACCGGGTGTATATCACGGCCCTATTGCGGAGCGGGGAGAAGTTTAACGCCGTGCCCCGCATTAAACTGTCCACGATCCACGGCGCTAAAGGTGGCGAAGCGGATAACGTGGTTATTTTTACCGATCTAACGTCGGCTGCCTTGAGAGAGATGGGCGACGATATGCACCGCGTGTTTTATGTGGGGGTCACAAGAACGCGGAAAAATCTCTACATAGTGGACCCCCAAGACGTAACACGAAGCTATCAACTATAGAGGCAGATATGAAAAGAGACGAAATTTTGGACAAAGCAAAAGAGCTTATTAACGGCCCACGGGCAAAAGATTATGGGGACGCTTTTGCCAATCATCAGCGCATAGCGGATGGATGGAACATCATTCTCAAGTCTGTGGGGGAAGTAACCCCCGCGCATGTGGCGCTAATGATGGATTGGGTAAAAACCAGTCGCCTGTTAGAAACGATAGACCACATGGATTCGTGGATCGACAAGGCGGGGTACACCGGGTTGGGAGCGGAGTTTGCCTCCGAGCAGAATACCAAAGCCCAAAAACCGCTAAACCTCTTTAAAGGCAACGGCCGTATAAACGAGCCTGTTGAGAAAATTATGGCAGAAGTGCAGGAAAAACATCCCGACGTTACCCTGCCCACATTCAAAAGCAGTCAAACGTAATGCAAACAAAAATGCAAATGCCAATGTTCCCGCCCAAAACGGAATGGGTGCCCCCGAGCGAACTGCCGGATTTAACCGATGCAACGGAGCTTTGTATCGACCTTGAAACCAAAGACCCCAACCTTAAAAACAAAGGGCCCGGCTGGCCCACAAAGGACGGGGAAATCATTGGCTTTGCTGTTGCGACAAGCGGCTGGTCCGGGTACATCCCGGTCCGCCATTGGGGCGGCGGCAACTTAGATGAAAAAATAGTACGGCGCTGGTTACAAAAACAATTAAACTCGCCCGGCGATAAAATAATGCACAACGCCCAGTATGATTTGGGTTGGCTGCGCGCAGACGGCTACAATGTCAACGGCCGTATTATTGACACCATGGTCACGGCAAACTTGCTGGACGAAAACCGCTTTAGTTATGCGCTCAATGCGTTGGGATACGATTATCTGGGCAAAACCAAGGCGGAAAAGGGGCTGAAAGAAGCCGCGCGGGAATTTGGCGTAGACCCCAAAAGCGAAATGTGGAAGCTGCCAGCAATGTATGTCGGAGGGTATGCCGAGGGCGACGCAACACTGACCTTGGAACTCTGGAACCACTTTAAGACAGAGATAAACCGCGAGGATCTTTGGTCTATTTGGGAGCTAGAAAACAGCTTACTTCCATGCCTTGTGGACATGACCCTAAAGGGCGTGCGCGTAAACCTAGATTTAGCGGAAAGATCCAAACAAACCGTTTTGAAAAGAGAAAAGGGTCTGTTAAAAAAGATTAAAGATATTGTAGGAAAGGATGTAGAAATATGGGCAGCACAATCAATAGCCCAAGCCTTTGATAAAACCGGTCTGGAATATCCGCGCACAGAAAAAGGCGCTCCCTCGTTTACTAAACAATTTCTCTCAGAACATCCGCACGAATTGGCGCAATCAATTGTGCAAGCGCGGGCGTATAACAAAATAAACGGCACCTTTATTGACGGCTTGCTGCGCTACGTGGGACCAGATGGGCGGATCCACGGGCACATAAACCAAATCCGATCAGAAGATGGCGGCACAGTCAGCGGCCGCGTGTCCATGTCTAACCCCAACCTTCAACAAATCCCGGCCCGCGACCCGGAGCTAGGCCCAATGATCCGAAGCCTGTTCCTGCCAGAAGAAGGTGAACAATGGGCGTCCATTGACTTCTCGCAACAAGAACCGCGCATCGCGGTCCATTATGCAGATGCCTACGGTAAAAGCACCCGGTCCCAATTAGCAGGCGTGGCCGAGATGGTAGACGCCTACACCAACGATCCCAACACCGATTTTCATACCATGGTGGCTGAAATGACCGGGCTCAAACGTAAAGCCGCTAAATCTGTCGGCCTCGGCATTATTTACGGCATGGGCGTTAATAAACTCTCCGGGGAATTAGACGTTTCAGTGGACGAAGCCCGCGCAATACTGAAACAATTCAACTCCACGTTGCCTTTTCTAAAACAACTAAACTCAGGCGTGCAAAGGAGGCTAGAAGACCCCCGGTCAAGCGGCTCTGTGCGCTCGCTGCACGGCAGAAAGTGTCGCTTTAACCTTTGGGAGCCAGACACGTTTGATATGCACAAGGCCATGCCCTACCAAGAAGCCGTCGCGGCCCACGGGCCAACTACCCGGCTCAAGCGCGCCATGACATACAAGGCCCTCAACAGGCTTATTCAAGCCTCGGCCGCGGATATGACCAAGAAAGCATGGTTAGAAGTCTACAAAGCAGGGCACACCCCGCTTCTTCAGGTGCATGACGAACTGGCATTTAGCGTGGACAGCTTAGATAAAGCCAAAGAAATTAGAGAAATAATGGAAAACTCCATTTCTCTTTGCATTCCAAACAAATGCGATATTGACATCGGCCCATCTTGGGGCGAAACTAAAGAGATATAGACTGCTTGACTCTATATGCCTGTGGCGGGGGCTTCCCTCATTGTTCTTTTTCTCCAAATAAAGCACTTGGAGCCCCGCACGCAACTACCCCCTTTCCCGGCTAGGATTCGCACTGCAACGGAAAGGGGGTTTTTTCTTGCTTATCGTTTGGGCATCTTATATATTCCCACATAACGAAGTGGGGGTTATCACCATGGATACCAAAAAATGGAAAAGCGTACTGGTTCCGCGCGAAACCTACGAGGAATTAGTCGCCGTTGCTTTCATAGAAGGCCGCACCATTGGCGGCCAGCTGCGCATGATGTTTGATTTCTGGAAGAATGGAAACCTTTCAGAAAACGATATGCGCGTGCTAAAGTCTCAGGTCCGCAAAAACAGACAAGCCAGAAAAGAAGAAGCCGAAAGAATTCTGGAAGAAGCCGTTAAAAAAGAAACGGAAGAAGCTTTCCGTGTCGCCGGCATAGAAACCCTGCGCCCCAGATGACCGCTTTACTCTTTGGGCAAATGTCCGACCCCAATATTGCCGCGCTGCGCAGCCACTTTGATCTGTTCGTAGACCAATCCCAAAACTTACACTGGGACATAACTACCGACACACTAACAGTGGACGGCCATGAAATTAATTTTAATGCAAGCTTCGGGCGCGCAAACGTCTTCGCAGAAAACAATTGGACAATGTATGCCAACGCGTATCTGATATCAAACTACGTTCGCGCGCACCCAAACATAAAACAATACAATCCTAATTACGAGCAAGAAACACCATATAAACTAAAAAACCTTGTCCTAGCCAAACAATGCGGACTACATGTCCCCGATACAGAAGCCGGAATAGAAACAGGACGGCCAGATACCATAATAAAACCCATTACCGGTGGAGCGCACGCCGCCCACGGCTCACGGGCCGATTACCCCGTCATTCTGCAACAGCGCATAGACGGCCTTAATAAGCGCCTCTTTGTTATTGGCGACGATATCTTTGTCTTCGGGCTGGCGTCCACGCATCTCGACTACCGGGACGACCCTAACCCATCCCTCTTTGTTTCTAAAATAGATCATGCTATAGTCCCGCAAGTGCGTAAACTTATGGGCAAAATAAATCTTACGTTTGGCGCCGCCGACTTTATAGATGATGGCAACAAAACGTGGTTTTTAGAGATTAATTCCAACCCCATGTTTGCGGCGTTTAATAACGTGGTTGCGGGCAAATTAGCAGAAAGCTTGCGCGCTAACCTTAAATAAGGGTGCGGCATGGAAAATTTATTCGGGATGGCCACAACCATGGCCGTAGGCGAGGAAACCGGGGGTTTTGCTGGAACAGGGCCAAACGGGCCTCTTACCGGGCCCGGTGCAAACAATATGGCTTTTACTAACGACGAATTATATGGCGTAGCAAACCCGCTTAACGCCGAAAATTTATTGCAAATGATCGTTGGAAACACGGAACAAGACTTACGGTTTGATGTAAACCAAGACGGTGAAATAAGTATGGGAGACGTTACCCCGCTCCTTCGTCATAAAACAGGGTTAGAAACCGATAACGAATTCATTAACAACTTTAACCAGCAATACCAGCAAGCCAATGCCGGAGGGGTTGTTCCCGCCTCACCGGCTGGCGTAACGCAAGCACAACTAGGGCAGGCAAACCCCCTTACCGCCCAACCCGTGCCAGACGGAGGAAATTTTATGTTACCACAAAACCAAATAACACGCGCAGCATTGGGGTTTGAAAACAATCAAACGCCAGCACCATTAGTTGAATTACCCGGCGCCGGAGTAGCCAACACGCGGGCCATAGGCGAAGACAATTCTATGTTGCAGCCAAATAACCCTAATGCCTTTACCCGAGCCATAGGAGAAGATGGAAACTTCGGAGGCGCCATAGCCACAACCATGGCCGTAGGCGAAGAAACCGGGGAAAACCCGTTTCCCGGCGGAGGCGACAGCGTCGCTTTTCCACCCGACGGACCGGGCCAAGGGCAACTCACAACCATGGCTATGGGCGAGGAAACGGGCGGACCCCCCGGTCAACTCCCACCCCCAATGGGCGGAGTCACAACCCAAGCCATGGGCGAAGAAGAAGGCCAGCCCGGATTTCCCGGCCAACCAACGCCTCCCGACATGCACCCACCCGGATTATTCCCGCCACCCGGATTATTCCCGCAACCACAACCGCGGCCACCAATGCCCCTCCCCGGCGGTAATGGAAAAGGCGGTGGCGGCTTCCAACAACCCCCCGCGTACCAAAGACCGCCTAACCCATTCATGGGCGGCGGATTTGGCGGTTATGGAGGCGGGTTTGGCGGCGGCTTTCAACCACAACCATACCAACAGCCTTACCAGCCGCGGCCCATGTACCAACCACAGCCATATGGCGGTGGATTTGGCGGAGGAGGTAAAGGTGGCGGGGGAGGCTTCCAGCCGCAGCCGTTCATGCCGCAGCAACCATATCAACAACCATATCAACAACCGTACCAGCAACCGGGCGGTAAAGGCGGCGGGGGAGGCTTTGGCCCCCAAGACCAATTGTTTGGTATGCAAAACCGACAAAACGCACAAAATCAACAAATGTTTGATATGCAAAACGCATCTCCAAACGGGCAACAAATGCAAGCCCAACCCGCACCAGCCGGAACAGGCGGCGCATCACCATTCGGATCGCTGCTAGGTGCCGCAGCCGGGGGCGGAGGCGGCGGTAATAGAACCGCGCTGTTCTAAATTAAATAACCATTCACGCGCAAGCCGCGCACAAATTGGTCCAACTCCTCGCGCGCAGTGAATAACTCGCGCTGGATGTTGGGCCGCGCATCCTCACGAAAACGCTCCTGATCTAAAGTATCAACCTGACGACGTAACCACTTCAACTCAGCTTGCTGAAACGTCGTCAATGCCTTCCGCTCCTTCTGATCGTCCATCCGTAGCCTCCTTTAATTGAGCAACCAATTGCTCCATCTCATCCAAAACACTCACTTCCATGAATTCTAAAAAATCCGCAGCCTCCAATAATAATTGACGCTGCAACGCAACACGCTCCATCGTCCACGGACCACGGCCTAAATCAAACGCAACTAACCTAATGTTCTGTGAATGCTCCGGCGTTAGTCCCACATCGCATTCCGCATCAAAACAACCGCATCACCATAAACCTCCATGCAAAGCGTACCAATTACCTCCAAGTTTAAAGGCAAGCCCGCCTCACGACCCTCCGCATTCGATACAACCTGATACCACTCAGACCATATCACCGTATGCGCCAAATCCAACTGGCGCAAATTTACACTGTCCACGGACACCGGGCCACCAACCAACCCCTCAACAAACTTTATGGAAGGGGGAGACTGGCGAAACTCTATAACAGTCGTCTCGCCAGTCATCTGCATCGCTATAAGCCGGTCAGTCTTTTCCATAACCCAAGCCTAACAAAATTAGCCAAAAAATCATAGCAAAGTTTATTCCCCCCTGTCGCCAAACACACGACGAAACGCTTCGTTCAAAATCTTTTCCATATCTTCCTTAGTCATCACTCCTCCTGTTCAATCTAATATCCACATTCATTACAGTATTCCAATCCGGGCCACGCTCAATCAAATCATGAATTTCAAAAAGCTCCTCAATATCATACTCCACAACAATAGGGCCCGCGTCCCCGCCCCGATAAGTTACGTTCATTTGCCACCTAGAAACCATTTAATTACTTCCCCCAATGAACGTAAATATGAACATCAACCCTGCTGGGAATAGGCTGAACAAGCTCCTCGCCGGTTAAAAGAAGATCGTCCATATGACACTCAAGGTAATTAGCTATCGCTTTAACCACCGCCGCAGAGGGGTTTTGAACCGAGCCGCTTTCATAACGAGAAAGATTAGCCTGCTGTAAGTTAAGATCCTTGGACATCGTTTTTTGCGTTATGCCCCGCTCTTTTCTTAACTCAATTAATTTTTTATTATTTAATTTCATTCAATCCTCCAATAAATGGTGAGAAGGAGATTTTCGACCAGAAATTCCCATCCTATGGATTTTACCAATCACCGCATTTCGTGATGTATTTCCTAATTTTCGAGCAATTTCACTCGCCGACATTAAATCGTCACGCCAATATTTTTCTAACAATTTAACGCGGTCCGTTGTCCATTTTTCATATTTCATTCAATCCTCCAATAAATCTTGACCACGAGGTTTAAGAGATAATTTAAGCCGCGAGCGACGATCCCGCCCCGCTTTCCAATCCCACGGCTCCCACGCAGGGTAATTAACATCCATATACCCCAAATTAGACGCAACCTTGCGCATCTTCCGAAAAGCCTTAGCCTCTATCTGACGAACCCGCTCCCGGGAAACCCTCAAAGATGCAGCGCACTCATCCAAACTCTGGTCATGCGCAAACCGCCGAGCTAAAACATCCCGCTCCCGAAAAGTTAGGTTCTTGGAAAACTGACTTAATGCACTCAATTGCGATATAGTCTTTTCCGACGAACCCTCCTGAACCAACTTCTTTACGTCGTCCAAATCAAGATTAACCTCCGATGTCGATTTCCGCAAACGAAGCTCCCGCATATGATCCGGCCACAAATCCCCCGGATCCCGGCCAACCATCCCCGCAATGTCCAAAGCTAAATCCGTCCAACCCTTCGAATTATACGGAACAGCCTTCATCGTAATTAACTTATTTACCGTCTGATGCGAACGACCCATCTTTCGGCACATGTCCGCAACAGAAGAATACCGCGCGCGTATCGCACGAAGTAACCTCCCATTGCGAACAGTTACCTTTAAATTAAAATCCTCATCAAAACTCACAACCCCTCCCCCGGATCAACCTCCCCAGAACCATCACAGTCCAAACAACGCTCACGACGAACATCCAAATAACCAACGTCCCGGTTGAAATTATGGGGCATAGCAACCTCAACCTCAATAATACCCTCGCCATCACACCGCGGACAACGGCCCACGAAAAAACGATCCGTGTCCTCAGCCATCGTCTTCCCCCTTCTCGGTAAAATCACAAGTAATAACCATTTCCATGCCCCACTCGTCGGACGGCGTAAGAAGATACGCCATGCTGTCCGCAGCCTTCCAACACCGAGCAACAAACGCCTCCGTATCCAACGTGTATGAGGCATCACGAGGGACAATTAACTCCGCCACCGGCGAACGATTCTCATCCCAAAGTTTAATCGTGGCTTTCATTACACCCTCACTTTCTGAACCGCGTCCATCCACAAATCCTTTTTGGACTTGGGCTGCTCAACCTCCTCGTCCGAGCGAAAACAACTAACGTCCCACGACATCACGTGATCCAAGCCAAGGTTGTCTTGATGGCCCCAACGACCAATGCAAGGGCCATTGCTCTTCATACGCTCGACAAGCGCCCCGCCATCTGCAAGACATCCTTCGACAGCGACGCCCTTGTGGTAAAAGCGGCCATGATACTCGCCGTACCATTTAATTTCCAAATCGCCCTGCTCCTCGACGAACTGCTTGAATTCTTCAACTGTTGGTTTCATGTCGCTTCCTCCGCCCGAGCCGCCTCGTAATCCGCCTGACGGCCCGACTCCTCAATCCGATCCATCAAATTCTTATGAACCATGGTCTGATTATCCAACAAAGCCTCGCGTAACCCAATCTGCGCAGCCTCCAAAACCTCAATCGCAGACTTTATACCAGCATGATTAGGTATCTCACGACTAGGCCAATCACTATAAACCAAAGACTTAAAACGGTTTAATCGCGTTTCCGCGTGCAATAAATCGCCAGAAAAATCCGACGCAATCTCAAAAAACTTAATGTCCATAGCTTTTTCTCCTTCGCACTGTAGACAAACTATAAGATGATATGCGATGATGGTGTTGTCAACCTAAAAATGCAAGGATGCCCAAATGGAATTCTCAAACCACCTGCCAACATTCATAATCCAAATGCTCGGTCCACCAAAACAAAAACCACCAGAAAAAGAACACAAACCGCGGACCGCGGACCACGTGCCGTGGCTCCCGGCCTACGAAGGGGAAGAGCCGCCGTTCTAGGGAGTTACTTAGTTTCGGTTATAGTTATACGGCCAGAAAAAAAAAAAAAAAAAAAAAACAAAAAAGTAGCCGAAACCCATGTAACCATGTAACTTTAGTGTTATTTGTAACAAAACCAATAATTTAGCAGTTACAGCAATGGTTACATAGTTACACAAACTATAGTCTTTCTCTTAATCAAAGAATGTCGTTAAGGGGGGCGGGGGTTTTTTTTTAAAAAAATAAAAATTCTGGAGGCTTATACAGTGTGTTTACAAAGCAACCACCCCTGCATATAGTCTTGTTACGTCAATTTACTGGAGGTCAGGAATGCCAAGATCAAAAGATAGATATATGGTGCCAGATGAAGGCGCGCCGCTCACGCCGTCAGGCAAGCGGGCATATAGAAAACGATATAGCCCAGAAGAACGCCCTCTGACACGCAAACAGGAATTGTTTGTTAAAGAGCTTGTTTCTAAAGATGGGCAAATAACCATGAGAGATGCGGCAATCAACGCCGGGTATCCGGCTAAGTCCGCCAGCGTGCGTGCATCCGAGCTTTGTAACCCCGCCCGCTTTCCTAACGTGGTCGCTGCAATCAAAGCTTATCGCTCTGAATTAGATCGGAAGTATGGGGTCGAATACAAAAGACATCTCCGGGATCTGCAATTGATTCGGGATGCGGCCTTGGATAGCGGAGCGTTTAGCGCGGCTGTTCAAGCCGAGTATCGTCGCGGGCAGGCGCAAGGCGACATCTATGTAAACAAATCTGAAATACGCCATGGCACTATCGATGGCATGTCAAAAGAGGAAGTGCTTAAAGCAATTCAAGAATTAAAGGGAAGCTATGAACCAATCACTATTGACGTCACTCCAGAAGAAAAACAAAAAACCGGCAATCGGGAAACGGCGCGAAGCCGCCTTTTGGGACCAGCTGAAGAAACAGATGGCTCAGAAAAGGCCGAAGTGGCTGACCGAGAGGATTGAAAGCTGGGCCACGCCGGGCTTTCCAGACGTCTTTGTGGAAGATGATGACGGGAAGTACCATACAATTGAATTAAAGCATTGTATCGCGCCCCGAGTGGATCTAAGCCCGCATCAAGTTTCATTCCATTCCCGGCATGGCAACGGCTCCAGCTGGATCCTAATTAAGTATAGTCCCCATGGCGCCGGGCGTGTTTATGCTTTAATGCTTTATCATGCGTCGCAAGCGGTGGACTTGCGCATGGATGGGCTGGCCACTAAACCCGTTTTGGAATTAAATAACCCGGATGATTGGGAACCTGTTTTTGAAACGTTAGAGGCGGGTCATGCTGTTTATAATTGATTGGATTATGGATTGGCTTAATAAGCCAATGGATGTTGAAGCTGAATTAAAAAAATACCGGGAACCGCGCGATAAGAATTGACAGTCCCGGGGCGGCCATGTTACGGGAATTTACGTTCAATTGTTCATAGGAGAAAAAGAACATGGAAATTCAGATTGAAACCGCTCTGTTAAAAGCTGCTATGCTGGCCACTTCAAAAGAGGAAACGCGCTATTATTTGAAAGGCGTTTATTTTGAATTGCGCGGGCTTAGCTTTCGCATGGTTGCCACCGATGGGCACCGGATGTTTGTTGCTTGTCAAAATTTGGCGCATCCCATCGGAGATAATTGGGAATGCGTATTGCCATTTGACGGCTTAAAAAAAGCTTTGACCGGGGTTCCTGCTAAACAGGAATTTGTTACGCTTTCATATGGGCGCCTGCAATCCACGCTTAATAGCGTAGTGTTGGAACCCATTGATTGCACCTATCCCGATTTTAAACGCGTAGTCCCGGAAAAGATATCCGGCGATGTTGCGCAGTTTAATCCGGTTTATGTTGGGGAATTTGGCAAAATTGCCAAGCTGGTTTCCGGATCCCGGGGCAGTAATGCGCCGTGCTTTATTCAACATAATGGCAATGGCCCGGCAATTATCAGCTTTGATCGGGACGATTGTTTTGGTGTTTTAATGCCAATGCGGCCGAAAGAGGACGGGGGTTTAAATCGCGTCGCGGTAAATTTGATTGTGGGGCGCGACGTTCAACATGGGATCCCGGAAAAAGAATTGGCTTGAATGTTACGCTGATTTACGGTTTAAACATGGGCGGGGCAATCCCGCCCTTTTTTATTTGGAGTGTATGGAATGACAAAATATGATGAAACTCAATTGATCCAAGCCGTTCGCAGTCATGCAATGAAAAACTATGAACAAGATGGATGGGACTATCTTGTCGAATGCTGGGATGATGGGGATATACTGGATCAAATTAGCGCAGTAGAGCAAACGCCCAGCGCGTGCATTAAACACATGCATGACATTGTGAAAACAATGGATGATTATCGTCGCGAAGTTAGAAGCCAAGCGTTTTAAGGGGGGATAAAATGGCGGATAATTTTAGAGAATACTTAGCGAATGAATTATGCGCCGGCGTTATAGATTATGCCGCCGGTGTTTTTGATAAAATGCAATGGCCGCCGGCCGTTGCAAAATACCCTTTCCAACCGGGCGGGTTTACCATTACCCGGCTGGAGCCAAAAATCATGGTTTCCGGATCGGATGAATTCCGGCCGCTTTCTGGAATGGATGACGGCGTTTATAGTTTCGCAACATTCGATATTTTATGCCGCCATCCCTTTGATATGCCGGCATGGGATAACAATTCCTTGCGCAAAGCCGGTGGCACGCTGGCCGGGTTTGTTCAAAATGTTTGGGCGGATCTATGCGGTGTTGGCGCCTGCAGCTGCGCGCACGATTGCTGCGGGTGCTGGTTTGATCGTTATATTGATTGCAGTTTTACCGGCCATTATAACGCTGATACCGGGCGCCGGGATGGAACGTCGGATCAATATTTTTGTTTTATTGTGGAACATGCCAAGGCGCGCAATTTTTAACGCGCTTGCATGTAACGTCAAATTACTGTTTAAATGGGGCGGGGCAATCCCGCCCTTTTTATTTGGAGTGTTAAAAATGGAAGTAGCAATAGCAGTACCCGGCGAGCATGTGATCTGGAATTTATACAAAACCGAGGACGCCGCCCGGGCGGCTTTACCGGCGATCCGGGACGAAACCGGCCGCCCGTATGAAATTATTACCGATATTGATGGTTTTTTTGACGCCGCCCGGTCCAATTTTTTAACGGGCCCGGTAAAATGTAGTTTGGAAAACTGGAATTACGCGCTTGAATGTTTACCGCCCATGGGATGGGGAAACCGCGACGGCGTTGAACGTTTCGCTATTTGTGAATTTACATTTGACCGCGTAACTGAGCAATACGGCCGCATAAAACTGGCCAGCGGCAAGGGATATGCCTGCGCGCATAAACCCGTTATTTATGGGGAACCCGCAAGCTATATAACGGCCGATGAAATTTGGAGTGTTCAAAATGATTAAAATTGCTTTTATCCATACTCCGGCGGATTGGGATGAATTACACGGCCGAATTGAAAGCTTGACCGGGCCCGGGGAAAGCGCGCTTGCCACGCTATACGCTGGCATGGCTTGGAACATGGCCGCGGATGACGCCGCGCGCGATACCGCCGGGCGGCCGCCTGCAAAATTAAACGGCCACGCCGTCGTGGCTTTCGCGCCGTATAGATCCCAGCGCGCTATTGATGACGGCGATTTTGCGGTTTTGGTTCATTTAACAGACAATGATTTAACGCCGTATTGCGTCGCCCATTGGAACCAGCACGCCGGTAAATGTTGGAATTGGGGCACCTATTGCGAAACATATAGTGACGCATTGCGCGCGTTCATTGATAAAGCGGGCGCCGGGGATTTATCCGCCACCGCTTGACCGTTACGCAAAATTACTGTTTAAACGGGGGCGGGGGCAATCCCGCCCTTTTTATTTGGAGTGTATGAAATGAAATATGAAACTTATTTTGAAAACAATCACGGCTTAGTCGGCTATTTTATTACCGCTAAGAACCGCCGGGAATTTATCGCGCAAATGAAAGAATTGTTCCCGGACGATTGCGGCGCGGACGGTTTCGCGATCGATCCCGTTTCCGGCGACGAATTCGCGCTTGATTGGTAAGGGGGGAAACAATGCAGAATTTTGATATTAACCGGGCGGCTGAATTAATGGCCGCCCAATTGCAGGAAGCGCAGCGGCGCATTCAATTAGGTGAGCCGTTCAGCACAACGGCCGCGGAGATCGGTTGCACGCCCGGCGAGCTGCGCGAATTGTTTGAAGCGGGGGGATATGATGTTTAAATGTTTTGTCCGTGATTGGTGGGTTGATACCAAAAACCCAGATTGGCCCGGCGGATTGGAACCCGGGCCCGGCCGCAAGTTTTCGCGGCGCGCTTGGAAGTTTGAAACGGAAACGGCCGCCCGGGAATTTTGCCAGCAATACAATGCGACGCATGAACCCGGCCGGCTTTCGCGTAAAATGGAATTTGAAGGGGAATAAAATGGTTATTGGTGGATTTACATTAAACGATGAAGGTTACGGGCTGGCCGTTAAAGAATATGAGGCGGGCTGGAGTTTTTGGCTGCAAGGGGACGACGCGCAACAATTCCGGGACGATTGGGCGGCGTGGCAGGAATACCGCCCCGGGGATCCGTTCAAACGTTTCCTGCAGGAATATGAATATTATTCTTTGATGAAGTAAAACGCGCGCGCAGCTGCGCCACGCAACCCGTCCAGCGATACCGCCGGGCGGGTTTTCTTTTGCCTGCTCCAGCGATCCCGAAACCCGGCGTAATACCTGCCCGCCCCAGGCGGCCGCGCCTGGCCTAAACCTACCGGCGCGCGATCCGTGGCCCGCGTACTGCGCAGCATTGCCCCAGCTGGGCGCCCAGCGCCCCGGGATCCGTGGCCCGGGATCCGCCGGCAATGGCCCGCCAGCTGCGCAGCTGGGCCCGGGATCCGTGCCCCGGCGGCCGCGATCCGCGGGTTTTGATAGGGGCCCCGGGGCCAATTGAGGCAGGACCGCGCGCCATAAATTGTTGATTTTGCTCAAAATTTCGCGACCCACGGCGCCTTGACTAGCGGGCGTAAAATCTATGTTCGTCGCAAATATTCCGTAGAAAAAAAGATACTGTTAAATCTGGCCTATCTTTGGTCCGCGAAAATTGTTTCACGTGAAACATTTTGAGTTTTGTTGTAAAAAATTCGGTTACAAAATTTTTAAAAATATTTTTTGCAATGGCTCTCGTATTATCTTATATATTTGTATAGCATTTAACGATCACAGGGGCCCCAAACCATGATTGATCCAGACCATAACAACGACAGGTTGTTAAAGCTTCAGTATCGTCTCGCTCAGATAGAGCGCACGGAGAAAGCGCATCAAGATTTCTTGACTTTTGTAAAATTAATGTGGCCGGAGTTTATTGCGGGAAACCACCATAAGATCATTGCGGACAAGCTTCAGCGGATCGCGGACGGTAGTTTAAAGAGATTGATTGTTAATATGCCGCCGCGTCATACGAAGTCGGAGTTTGCGTCCTTTTTGTTTCCTGCTTGGATGATTGGGAAGAACCCTGCGATGAAGATTATTCAGGCTACGCACACCACGGAGCTTGCGGTTGGTTTTGGTCGGAAGGTTAAGAACCTTTTGGAGCGGGAGGATTATCAGGAGCTTTTTGACACGCGGTTGGCGTCGGATTCCAAGGCATCTGGTCGGTGGGACACGGAGCGTGGTGGGATGTATTATGCTGTTGGTGTGGGGTCGAATTTAGCGGGTCGTGGTGGTGATTTAATTATTATTGACGATCCACATTCTGAGCAGACTTTGATGTCGAGTAATGGTTTTGATGATGCTTGGGATTGGTACACGGGTGGTCCGAGGCAGCGTTTACAGCCGGGTGGTGCGATAGTTTGTGTTATGACGCGTTGGCATGAGAAAGATTTGACGGGTCAATTGATTAGGTCGCAGGCTCGGGATGACAAGGCGGATCAATGGGAGGTTGTGGAGTTGCCGGCGATTATGCCGAGTGGCAAGTCTTGTTGGCCGGAGTATTGGTCTTTTGATGATTTAGAGCGGGTGAAGGCGTCTATTCCTCCTGCCAAGTGGAATGCGCAATATCAGCAGGATCCGACGGGGGATGAGAACAGTATTTTGCGCCGGGATTGGTGGAAGATATGGGAGAAGGAGAGTATTCCTGCATTGCAGTATGTTATTCAATCTTATGACACGGCGTTTAGTAAGAAGGAGACTGCGGATTACAGTGCGATAACGACTTGGGGTGTTTTTCAGATAGACGAGGGTGGTCCTCCGGCATTGATGTTATTGGATGCTCAAAAGGGTCGTTGGGATTTTCCGGAGTTAAAGCGTGTTGCGTATGAGCAGTTTGAGTTTTGGGATCCGGAGACGGTGATTATTGAGGCGAAGGCGACGGGTATGCCTTTGACGCATGAGTTACGGAACATGGGGATACCTGTTGTAAATTTCACACCTAGTCGTGGGAATGACAAGATTAGTCGGGCGCATAGTATTGCGCCATTGTTTGAGGCTGGGATGGTTTGGGCTCCGGATCATCAGTGGGCGCATGAGGTTATTGAGGAGTGCGCTGCATTTCCTAACGGGGAGTTTGATGACTTTGTTGATAGCACGACGCAGGCATTGATGCGTTATCGGCAGGGTAATTTTGTACAATTGCCAACGGATGATTGGGAGGGAGAGGATGCCTATTTGGAACCACGCAGTTACTATGGATAAGGGGTTTATGGATTGTTTAGGTTTATGGACGACGACGGCGCCTTATGCGCAGCAGAGTGCGGAGACGATACATTGGCGGTTAATTCCGGCATTTATGAATAATCAGTACAAGATTTGGTATGATGATTTGGGCCGTGTACGTGGGTTTATTACGTGGGGTTGGATGACGGTTCAGGAGTTTGAGACGCGGCAATGGTCTGGTTGGGAGGTTTTTGCGCGTCGTGGTGGGGAGAGGTTGGTTATAATAGATATGATTGCGCCGGGTGGTTCGACGGATGTTAGGCGTATTTCGCGGGATGTTCGGAAGTTTTGCAAGGAGATGTTTCCGGATGAAAAACGGGTATGGTCCCACCGTGGGCCGCGGAACGGGTGGTATCCTAACAATGGGTAGGACGGTTTACCGCGGCGCGCGGACAGAGGATTTATCGGAGTTGGGTGATTTAATTAATCGGATGCATTCGGAGACGGTTTGGGGGGATGATCCTGCTTTTGTTTATGACAAGCGGAAGATGATGCGGACGATGTATGGTTTTGTTGTAAACCAGCCGGAGACGATAGCGGATGTTGCGGTAGTTGATGGGCGTATTGTTGGTTTAATACTTGGTGAGTATGGGACGATGGTATTTAACGACACTCGCCAAGCGCGAGAAAAACTGATATATGTGGATAAATCCTTTCGTGGCGGTATAATGGGGCCACGTTTAATGAAGCGATTTATTAATTGGGCGCATACGGTGGGTGCCCGTGAGATTGTTGGGGGTGCTAATGCGGGGATATCTGCGGAACGCACGGCAAAACTTTGGGCTAAGCTGGGTCTTACGCCTTTTGGTTATACGGTGAGGGCAAGGATATGAACACGTTTAACGCGCTTTTGGGTTGGGGTTTTTATAAAAAGCCGGTGTTTTGCAGTGGTGGCGGCACTAGCGGGTCATCTAATAGCGATTCGGGGTCTAGTGACAGTGGTGGCGGCGGTTATACGTCTCTTGCGGATATGTTTGACGGCGGCGGGGCGGGGGGTTCTGGCGACACGTTTTATTCGGGCAGCCACGATGATTATGTAGCGAGTGGCGGCACGGGGGCGGTTTCGCACAGTTCGTCAAACGACGATAACGATGACAGCAGCCCGGCGCCGGCGCCTGCGGAAACGAGCAGCAACACGGGTTATACGTCTCTTGTGGATATGTTTGACGGTGGTGGTGCTGGGGGCAGTGGTTCGGAGTTTTATTCTGGGAGTCATGCGGATTATGAGAACACGGCGGCGGGTGCTGCGGATGCGGCGTCTGACGCGGCGGGGACGACGAATTATGAGTCGGGGTCATATACGAGTGTAACGGACATGCTTGACGGCGGTGGTCCGGGCATGAGCGGGGATACGTTTGAGGGCCCTGTTTCGGATATATCGACGGGATTGGGTGCTACGCCTTTGGGCAGTGGGATAGAGCCGACGGGGGTTGCTGGTTTTATTAATTCTGGTGGTATTACGGGTGCTTTGGTTAATGCGCTTGCTGGAGGGATAGATACGATTACGGGTGCGGGGACTACGGCGCAGCCGGGGGAGACGAGTAGTTCGTTGGCGCCGGAGACTTCGATTACTCCTATGGCTCGGCCGGATGATTTGGGTACGGGGACGTCGGATTCGGAGAGTACGGGGTACACGAGCATTATAGATATGATTGACGGTGGTGGTCCGGGTGCGAGTGGCGACGAGTTTGGCGGTGCGTTGGGGGGTGTTTCTAATGCGATAGGGTTGACGCCTTTTGGCAGTGCGGACGAGCCGGGTTTTTTAGCGGGGGTGAGTGGTTACGGGTATTATGACGATGCGGGTAATTATGTTCCTGCCACGGTCGATATGATTGACGGTGGTGGTGCGGGTACGAGTGGTGATGAATTTGGCGGTGCATTGGGTGGTATAAGTAATGCGGTTGGTGCTACGCCTTATGGGTCTGGAATTGAGCCGACGGGTGTTGCGGGTGTGGTGAACGACGCGGTTACGGGTGCGGCGAATGTTGTTGAGAATATTTTTAACGATAACACGACGTCTAGTAGCACTGTTGACAACAGTGTTGTAAACACGACGAATACGACCAACAACACGTATAATACGGTTCCTGATACGATACAGTTGTTGGGGCCTGATACGGGTCCGGATTACATTGTTCCGTCTACGGTTGGTGATTGGCAATCATTGAGTGTTGGTCAGCCGGGCGGTGGTGCGACGAATTTTGATTTAGAGGGGGTTGGTCAGCCGGGTATTGTTGGAGCGCCGGCGGCTACGGAATATTTGCCTTCTGAGGGTTTGATGGCGTTACAGAACATGTATGCGAATGCTCCGACGCAGCAGGCAGTGTTTGGTATTCCGGGGCAGCAGAACATGTTTCCGAGTTTAAATTTACCGCAACTTAATTCGCAGCAATTTTCTCCTGTTGTGGATCCTTATGGGCTATTTCAGTTTAATCAAAGGTTTATTTGATGGCTAATACAGAAGGTTTTTTTGAACGGTTTCATCCATTATACGGGTCTTATCGCGAGGATCGGCCTGCGAGTGTTGGGGTAGCGGATCAGGCGTTAGCTTTTACTCCTGTTGGTACGGCGGACGCGGTATCGGAGATAGTTCAGGAGGGTCGTCAGGACGATCCTAATTATTTACAAATGGGTCTTATGAGTTTAGCGGAGGTGCTGGGTTATGCGCCGGCGATTGGTCCTGCGGTTAAGACGATGGCTCGCAAGACTCCGGACTTTGTATCGGAATTTTTAAACAAGCGAAAATCTGAAATTATTCCTGCGGAAAAGATCGACGGTATTATTCTTTCGGGCAAAGCGGATAATAAGAGTGCAAACGAGATAAACAAGCAGGTTTTGGAAACGGCGGAGCGGGAAAAAATACCGCATCCAAAGCGGGCTTTTGACAACCCCAAGGTAGAGTATGTTGATACGCAGACCATTGCGGACAACGTGGCTCAATTTAATTTTCCTCGCTACGATGTTGGTAAGTTTGGGGGTGATTTACCTAGTGGGAATCTTAGCGAAAACCCTTTTTTGCAGGAAAAGTTTGATGCTTCGGGTCAGGAAACCCTTAAAGAAAATATTTTTAACGAAGGCATAAAAGAGCCCATTGAGGTAGAAGTAGTTTTATCTGACGGGGGAATAAGTATTAGCGAGGGGCATCATCGGTTACAGGCGGCTATTGAGTTAGGAATTCCCGAAGTTCCTGTTGTGGTGACGACCAAAGCGAAACCGCGGGCCGCCGGAATTGAAGTGATGCGCCCGGCTACATTAGACACTGGGGGTCTTCAAAGTGGTCAAACGTATTCTTTTTCGGAGCTTGGTTTAGAGCAGCGGTTGCGTAAACCAAAAGAAACGCCGGAAGAAATTCGGTCCAGAGGCGGCACTGTGTTTAGCGATTTTGCTACAGGAGAAGTTTCGGATAGGAAGTTTCCACAATACATTACTCCTATGCGCGAGGGTTATTACCGAAAAACGGACGGTTTTGCAGAAGGCGGCGAAGTTATGTCTGGCATTGGCAGTTTAAACGAGACAGCGCGGGCCATGACTCGCGGCCCGCGGGGTATTGGCAGTTATGTGCAGTACATGGCCAATGGTGGTTCTGTTGTGGACACGGCTAGTCGGGTTGTGGACCATGCGTCGTTGGGTGATATTGAGTATCGCGCTGATTTAGAGCCGCATATGGACCCGTTGGCAAAAATGGGTTTTGACGTTAATAAAATTGATTACGACATGATGTATGATCGTTCAAAGAATAGGTTGGAGGGTTCTCATTTTAACCCTAACAACGATAGGATATTAATTAGTCCGGGAGATTATTCTTCAAAAGGAGTTGCGGCGCATGAAATGCGGCATCGTGGTTTAGAAAGGCTTTTTCGTATTGTAGAACAGGGGTATCCTACCGCAAAAAAGTTAGGTTTATCTAAAGAAGATTATTTAAAAATTCTCGAACTGTATAAGTTAGACCAACAGCAAGACCGTCAGCGTCGTGTGAACGATCCTGATTTTGAGTATTCTGGTTACGCGCATGAAAAAATTGCGGAGGGTTTTGAAAAGGATGAAACAATCAACCGTGGTGCGCAGTATTTTTTAAGCAACCCTAATGCGCCTCTTTTTACCTTTGACCGCGAAGAGCGCCGGCCAAGAACGCCTGCCGAGCGATTACTTTTAATGCAAAATGCGGTGCGCGAAAACGCTATGTCTGGAGAACAAGCTTTTGGTCCGGATTTATCCATCAAGAAATTTACTCCGTCTCCAACGTCTATGGAAGCTTTTAGGGAAACAGAGGGCCGTGCGGAAATAGAACGCTATTTAAACGAAGGTCCGCAAAACACTCCGGAAGGCATTACGACGTTTGCGGAACAGGCAATGGCTGCGCAACGATATGCGGATATAATTAACGAGCGGAACAAAACTATTCAGCGAAATACGTCGCAGGTTCAAAACTTTAAAAATGGTGGTGAGGTAGATAAGAACTTTTTGCAAACGCTTGTTAAGGGTGTTGTGATGGCGGAGAGTTCGGGGGATCCGAAGGCGGAGAATACGCGCAGTGGTGCGTTAGGTTTAATGCAGATACGTCCTTCCACGGCCCGCAAGCCGGGTTATGGTGTGGAAGATATTTTTACGATTGCGGAAAGGCTTGGTTATGACACTGATGACAAGAGTGACAGGGTGGTACGGCAATTGTTGTTTGTACCTGAAGTTAATGTTGAGTTGGGTTCGCAGTATTTGCAAGCGATGTTGGAGAAGTTTCCTCGGACTGAGGATGCTTTACGCGCCTATAACGCTGGTCCGGGCAAGTTTGCGGAGTTTAAAGCGTCTGGCAAGCCGTTGTCTGCACTTAGTGAGGAAAACAGGGGGTATCCCCTTAAAGTTGTGGCGGCGGTTCAGGGGGTAAATCCGAATGAGCCGCGTGAAATGGCGGCGTTTAAGCAGTCTCCGGCGTCATTTTCGGCTATGGAGACGATTTTGGAGCCTGCCAGCAGTGATATGGTAATGTATAGTGGTCCGGGGTCCGCGCGGGTCAATCCGATATACGCGGAAATGGGTCCGCGGCCCACGGCACGACCTACTCCGACGGGTGCGGCGGAGGTTAGGATAGATCAGGTTACGGGTCAGCCTGTTGTTGTGCCTCCTGCGGAGAGTTTGTATGAGAAATATTCACCTGAGAACATGGCGCAGGATGCACTTTCGGGTATTGGGGGCTTAAACGGGACGGCCCGGAATATGTTCCGCTAGTAAAATAGAGGTTTACGTGCTAGTTTAGGCGCAATCTTGGAGATAACACATGGCATTACCACCCAGAAACCCTGTTGCGTCGTTTGTGGAGCGTGAAAACAGCGACCCGGCGCTTGAAGAGGCAATTACGGACATTGAGATAGAGATGCCGGGTGCTTTGGTGTCTTCTTCGCAGCCTTATGCGGATGGAATTGACATTATTGACGCTGAAGACGGCGGTGTAGTGGTTGATTTTGACCCGGAGGCGTCAAAAGTTGTTGGCGGGGGTGATTTTTTCTCTAATTTGGCGGAAGATTTGTCTGATTCCGACCTTGGCGGCATAGCTTCGGACCTTTTATCGCAATATGAGTCGGCTAGAGAAAGCCGCGGGGATTGGGAAGACGAGTATAACAAGGGTTTGGAGCTTTTAGGCTTTAAATACGAGGAAAGAACACAACCTTTTCGTGGGGCGACGGGTGTAACACACCCATTGCTTGCAGAGGCGGCCACACAATTTCAAGCGCAAGCGTTTAATGAGCTTTTGCCGGCCGAGGGGCCGGTAAGAACGCAGATTATGGGTGAATTAACGCAGGAAAAAGAGGCTCAATCTAAGCGCGTTAAGGAATTTATGAATTATTATCTGACCAATGTGATGGAGGAGTACACTCCGGACACGGATCAGATGTTGTTTTACCTTCCGTTGGCGGGATCGACGTTTAAGAAGGTGTATTTTGACGGTACATTAGACCGGGTAGTCAGTAAATTTGTTCCTGCGGAGCATTTGGTGGTGCCTTATGACGCTGCGGACATGGAAACGACGCCTTTTGCGGCTCAGATCGTTAGAATGCAGTGGAATAACCTGCGCAAGATGCAATTAAACGGGTTTTACCGGGATATTCCGGTACATCCTTCGCAGGCTCCTGCGACAGATACGACGGATACTGTAGATAATATTGACGGTATGCGGCCTTCAAACATTGATTATGACGTTACTTTGTTGGAATTCCACGTAGATTTGGAGCTTCCGGGCTTTGAGGATATGGACGAAGAAGGGGAGCCCACGGGCATTATGGTGCCGTATATTGTCACGGTGGCCGAGGATGTGGGTCAAATTCTATCTATTCGCCGGAATTATTCTGAAGATGATGAAAATCGGCGCAAAATACAGTATTTTGTGCATTATAAGTTTCTTCCGGGCTTTGGCTTTTATGGTTTGGGGCTTATTCACACTATTGGCGGCTTGTCTCGCACTGCCACGGCGGCGTTGCGGCAGCTTATTGACGCGGGCACATTGTCTAATCTTCCTGCCGGCTTTAAAGCCCGTGGGCTGCGGATTAGGGAAGATGCAGAGCCATTACAGCCGGGCGAGTTTAGGGACGTAGACAGTCCCGGAGGGGCCATACGGGACAGTTTGATGCCCCTTCCGTTCAAGGGCCCGGACTCTACATTGTTCCAGTTATTGGGTTTTGTGGTTCAGGCGGGACAACGTTTTGCCACTATTACGGACATGAAGGTTGGCGACGGCAATCAACAGGCTGCGGTTGGTACAACGGTAGCTATGTTGGAGCAGGGTGCGCGGGTAATGAGCGCCGTTCATAAGCGTTTGCACTATGCTATGAAGAACGAATTTAAGCTTTTGGCGCGTGTAATGTCTGAAAGCTTGCCGCAACGGTATCCGTTTTCGGTTGCGGGTGGCGACCAAGAGGTTATGGCCAAGGATTTTGATGATCGTATAGACATTGTTCCTGTTTCGGATCCAAATATTTTTAGTCAGGCGCAACGTATTGCTTTAGCACAGACTCAAATGCAGCTGGCAATGCAGGCTCCAGAATTGCATGACATGCACGAGGCGTATCGGCGCATGTATCAGGCGTTGGGTGTTCGGGATGTGGATAAAATTCTTAAACCGAAGCCTGCACAGGAGGCTCAGCCCAAAGATCCGGCAACCGAAAACATTGACGCGTTGGATCAAGTGGAGTTGCGTGCGTTTGCGGGTCAGGATCACGAGGCGCATGTTATGGCGCATTTGGTCTTCGGGTCTTCTCCCATTGCCTCCCAACAGCCGGCGGTGGCAGTAGCTTTGCAAAAGCACATTATGGAACATGCTAAGATTAAGGCGCAGGAAACGGTTCAGGCACAGTATGCGCAGCAGTTAAATGCGCAAAACTTGACGCCCGAAATACAGCAACAGTTGGAAAAGTTGATTGCACAGCAAGTTGCTACGGAAATGCAGAATGTAAAGCAGCTTTCTGCGCAGATTGCGGGCGAGGGTCAGGAAGGCCCGGATCCGTTGGTTGCGCTCAAAGAACAAGAGATGCAGATCAAGCAACAGCAAGTTCAAGCGGACATTGCCAACGATCAAGCCGAATTGCAGCTTGACCAGCAGAAAGCGCAGAACAGATCGCAAGAATTCCAGCAACGTATGCAACAACAAGAGCGTATGGCTAACCAAAAATTGCAAGCAAGTGCGGAACGTGAGATACTACGCTTGCAAGCGCAACAGCAGCAACGGAGATAATTATGAAGGTAAAAGTAAACGGCGCCCCACCGGCGAAAGCCCCGGCCCCTGTAAATAAAGCGGAAATTAAAGGTCAAGGCAGCATCCCTTATGCCAAGATTGTGGATGAAAAAACGCCAAACACGGCTAAGGGCATTAAAACCATGGGCACTTCTCGTGGCATGGGCGCCATGTTACGTGGCGGTAAGTTTTCTTCTTGTTAAATGCCGTTACGTCGAGGTTCTAATCCGGCTACGGTAAGTAGCAATATCCGAAAGTTAAAATCGGAGGGTCGCCCGCAAAAGCAGGCGGTGGCTATAGCGTTAGACAAAGCAAAAAAGCCTAAAAAAATGGCAAAGGGTGGAATGGTAAAGGGTTTTAGTCCGATTGCTCGTCCACAAAGATTTAAGGGTGTTTTTTAATGGAAATGGAGGCGCTTTGGAGTTCAGGATTAACCGCTGTTTTAGGCTTTGTAGTTTGGTGGGCTAAGGCGCAGCATGACGAATTAAAACGTGTGCAAATTCTTCTTAATCGAACGAGGGAGGAACTTGCCAAGGAATATTCTACGAAAGTCGAGAGCAATACGTCCATCGACCGAGTTATCGCTAGGTTAGATGCTCTCGACGCAAAAATGGACAGAATACTAGAGAGATGATTTGCGCCCTTACTGCCATGTTGGTGGGGGTTTATACTTACGGGGACTTGTACACTGCGTGCATATATCGCTGCCCCCGAGAAGTGTCTTTCTTCTATTATCACTATCCTCGTGTTATAAGAGTGCCGTATGGGTATCCTTGCCCGCCGTCTGTTAAGATAGGTGAACGCGTATGATTGAGGTATTAGCATTAGCCGGCGCAGTTACTAAATTAGCGGGCGGCATAAGCTCCGCGGTTCAGGCGGGCAAAGACTTAAACAGTCTCATGCCTCATTTTGGTAAATTGGCTAAACTAGAGGCGGATATTAATCTTGCTGAAAAAGGCAAGCATAAGGGCCCGTTGGGGCGGCTTACGTCTAGCGAGGAAGAAGGCTTTGCTATAGCGCAAGCTAAAATGGCGCACAAAGAAGCTATGGACACTCTTCGCAGCCATTGCATGTTGTACGGTCCTCCGGGCATGTGGGACTTGGTGGTGCGTGAGCAAGCTGAAGCAAGAAAACGTCAAAAGGAAGCGTTAGAGGCGCGCGCAGCCGCCCGAGACAGGTTGTTTTGGGGTATTTCATTGGCGATAGGTATTACAGTTTTTTTGGCGGGAACCGCCGGGATGATTTGGGGCGTGGACAAATTGGCAAATGGCTGATGGTACGAGTGGCATAGGATCTGCTCCTTTTAACGTAGGAAGCGACATACACGCCCAAACAAGGGCGCGTGAGCGCATAGAAACGCATTTGGTAGAGCAACGTGTGGAAAAAGAACACAGGGCCAACCACAGGCATTTAGAGGCTCTTGTAAAGCAACGATTGGACTTACAGGAAAGTTATGATAGGTTTGGGCGCAAGACTAATGCGGATCGACCGCAGGGAACGAAGTTAAACATAGAGGTTTGACATGGAAAAATTACTAGCTTGGAAGATTATGCCGCGTCTTATGATGTTGGTTATGACAATCATGTACATCCGCGTAATTGAGTGGGGAATGAGTCTCGAAGACTTGTCTACGCAACAATCTGCAATGATTAGCGTCTGTTCTGGAGCCATGACAGGCGCGTTCGCCGTGTGGCTGGGTTCGGAGAAATGACTCAGATATTTTTACAATCTTTTTTAGGCACCGTAACGTGCGCGTTAATTTTGGTGCTTATAATTGAATGGATGAAGGGTAATTGATGATACAATCTTTTTTAGGCCCGATAGCCAATCTTGCTGGATCATGGCTACAAGGTAAAGCCGATAAGAACGCAGCCGAAGCGGAGCTAAAACTTACTGAGGCAAAGGCGAAAGCCCAGATATTATTGTCAAAAGAGACAAGCGTTGCCGACTGGGAGCGCATTATGGCAGAGGGCGCAAAGTCAAGTTGGAAGGATGAATGGTTTGTTGTGATCTTGTCTATCCCATTGATTTTATGTTGGATTCCGGGAGCAGAAGGTTGGGTTGACCGTGGGTTTGCGCAGCTTTCAAAAGCTCCGGACTGGTATTTTTACAGCCTTGGAATTGCAATTTCAGCGAGTTTCGGTGTGCGCGGGGCGCAAGCCTTCTTTAAGAGGAAATGATATGAGTAATTTTAAATTAAGCCAGCGTAGTCTGGATCGCATCGAAGGTATTGATGAAGAGTTATACACTTTGGTTCGCACTGCCATTCATAATACGCCGTATGATTTTGGCATTCCCCACCTTGGCGGTTTGAGAACGATAGAGGAGCAGCGGTCCCTTGTGGATTCCGGGGCTTCAAAAACTATGAAAAGCAAGCATTTGGATGGAATGGCTTTTGATTTCATGGTGTTTTTGGGTCCGAAAGTTTGTTGGGAGTTAAAGTTTTATGATGATGTTGGC